>CDZS01045747.1_pt1 | contig 33370 bp, 26 predicted proteins | sample 557751 | NCBI WGS metagenome assembly CDZS01 (sample SAMEA3182113, study PRJEB8094) | gut metagenome | biome: human; feature: gut; material: Stool; isolation source: human stools | place: Canada | collected 2013-05-07 | reverse complement strand
CCTTGGATGAGTGGCTTAGTCAGTGGTCTGCAAAACCATGTACGGCGGTTCGAATCCGCCAGGAACCTCAAAAAATCCTCTTAGCAAACTTTTGTTAAGAGGATTTTTTATATTTGTCTCATAATTGGGAATTAAAAGAATAAGGTTATGCATTACAAAATCACGACCCTCGTGGAGAATGCCGTCTATGGGCGGAGCTTACAGGCGGAACACGGACTATCATTGCTTATTGAAAGCGAAGGGTATAAAATATTATTCGATACGGGACAGTCGGATCTGTTTATCCGCAACGCGGCACTTTTGGATATCGATATTGCGGAAGTGGATTTCCTTATCCTGTCGCATGGACATAGCGATCATACAGGGGGATTGAGGCATTTTCTTGCCATCAACAAAAAAGCTTCGGTTATCTGCAAACAGGAAGTCCTTTACCGGAAGTTTAAAGATAAACGGGAGAACGGAGTCATTGACTCCAACCTACTGAACTTATCCCGCTTCCGTTTTATCACCAGACAGACGGAGCTTATTCCGGGACTGTTCCTATTTCCGGATCTTCCGGTCATAAATCCGGAAGATACTCACTTCGAACGATTCTTTACGCAAACACCTGAAGGAGTCGTTCCTGATATTTTCAACGACGAACTGGCGATCGCACTGATAGCTGAAAATACATATTCCGTATTGAGCGCCTGTTCCCACCGGGGAATCACCAATATCCTCCAGACTATCGGCAACAGTTTTCCCGGATATACACTCCAACTCCTGGCCGGAGGCTTCCATATCCACAATGCCAAAGACGAGAAATTCAATATCATAGCGGACTATCTGAAAAATAATCTGCCGGAACAGATCGGGATTTGTCATTGTACGGGTATAGACAAATACGCGTTGTTCCGGCTGATATTCGGGGGCCGTGTGTTTTACAACTACACGGGAAATACGTTTTATTTATAAATCTTAGCAGCCCAACCACCGCCGGGAGCCATCTTCACCTTTACCTTGCGATCGGTGGGAACCGGTATGACTTCTTTTTTATAATCGCAAGCGGCACGATCGGCATTGATACCATCTTTAAACAATTCCAGTTTATAATTGCCATCACCCAAAAAAGACAGGTCAAGTTCCACCTCGCGGGCATCCCAGTTTGTCAAAGCACCTACATACCAATTATCACCATGAAGACGGGCAATGGCTACATACTCACCCACTTTACCATCCAAGGCAACCGTCTTTTCCCATACAGTCGGGATATTGGCGATAAATTCCGTACATTCGGGCTCCCGGTTATAGTTGGAAGGATTATCACACAACATGTTCAGCGGAGATTCAAAGATCACATAAGTAGCCAGCTGATGGCAACGCGTCCCCTGGCTCATCGGCTCGGTATAGATCGGAGCATAATTTTTGCGGATCGCATTGCGCATAGCACCCTGTGTATAATCCATCGGACCGGCTACCATACGGACAAAAGGAATCGTCACATCGTAAAGCGGCATATCGTAAGTCTTTTCCGCCCATTTCATATTTTCCAAGCCATGGACACCTTCGTAATTGATCACGTTCGGATAAGTGCGCTGCAAGCCTGTCGGTTTACAGATACCATGATAATCGACCATCATCTTATATCTGGCACAAGTTTCGGCACCTCTGTAGAGGAAGTCGATGATCTCCTGGTCATCACGATCCATAAAGTCAACTTTGAATCCCTTCACCCCCATATCGGAATAATGCTTCACCACCTTTTCCATATCCCGGTCAAATGCGTGATAACCGGCCCAGAGAATGATACCGACATTCTTGGATTTTCCATAATTCACCAGCTCCGGGATATCGATTTCCGGGATAACCTGCATCAGATCGGCAGCCATATTGACAGACCAGCCTTCATCGAGAATCACATATTCGATGCCATGTTCGGCAGCGAAGTCGATATAATACTTATAGGTCTCATTGTTGATGCCGGCACGGAAATCCACATCGTAGATATTCCAGTCATTCCACCAGTCCCATGCAACCTTACCCGGTTTCACCCAAGAGACATCCTGCAGGCGGCAGGGAGAAGCCAAACGATAAACCATATCACAATCAGCCAGTTGCTTATCATTCTCCGAGACGACAAACACACGCCACGGGAAAGCACGCGTGCCGCTTGTTTTGGCAATATAGTCTTCACGTTCTTCCACCAACATCTGCAAATTATTGTGGCCACCTTGCTTTTTCACCTTCGGATAAGGAGCGAACACTGGTTTTAATACCGGCTTGTCTGTCGAGTTATTCAGGAACATACCAGGATAATCTTCCAGGTCAGCCTCGGTGATACAGAGTTTCTTGCCACCGTCCAACTCCACCAGGAACGGGAGGATCATCAGACGTTCACTGTTCAGCTTCGTGATCGGTTCGTGTACATAAGGCTGTTCGAAAGAGTTCATGAACTGTTCTTCAAAAGTAGCCTTCTTACTGTTCACATAAGGCGCAAAAGCCGTATGGTCGGAAGAGAAGTTATAGTCGGCTTCTTCATCCACCACGACGATATCATTCTTCATCTTCGTCGTGAAACGATAGGCCAGCCCGTCATTATACATACGGAAAACAAGACCGTAGTTACCCCGGAACGACAGTGTCATTTCATTATAGACATCCTGCACTTCCGTCTTTTTATAAAAAGGAGAAGGGATCACCTTATCGACTGCCGCTTTCAGCACTTTCGATACTTTGGGGCTGGCCCCTAAAACAACTCCGTTCTGCAACGTCATGGAGATCGGAGAAGCGGCAAGGACTTCAGTCCCATCGTGTGTAAATGAAAAACGAATATCGTCACCAACCGTAACGACAGCTTGCAGTTTTTTGTCCGGCGATTGCAACTGATAGCTTTTTTGAGCCATCAGCGACATGCTCCCCATCAGGAAGAGCACAATAAGAGCTTTTAATTTCATGGGTTTCAAATTTAATTAACTGGCAGCAAAGATACAGGATTAATCAGGAAATGCTTTTGCAAAATTGTCTTATCTTTGTTGATATTGTATCATAATACGGTTATTAAGGAGATAATATCCATGAAAAAGCTTATTTGTTTACTGTTTTGCTGCCTACTTTTCTTTCCGGCCACCGCCCAATGGAAATGGTACGATCCGATGGAGGCAGGTTTTCCGGTTATCCAAAATCAAGGATTCACACAAGAGATCGGGAATTCTTACACACGCCTGCCCGAACGTGCAAAAGGCATGGTGAACGAACCGGTATGGAACCTGTCACAGCATTCGGCAGGGCTTGCCATTCATTTCTACAGTGACGCTCCGCAGATCAAAGTCCGCTACACCGTTACCGGTAGCCTGAATATGCCTCATATGCCTTCGACCGGAGTGTCGGGAGTTGACCTCTACAGCATTAACAGCGACGGGGAATGGCATTTTTGTTTCGGCAACTACTCTTTCAAGGACACGATCACCTACACATATAATAACATAGACAAAGACCATTACCACAGACAAGGCTTCGAATACCGGCTTTATCTGCCTCTGTATAACGGAGTGAAATGGTTGGAGATCGGTACGCCCGAAGATGCGAAGCTGGAATTCATCCCAGTTTCTCCCGAAAGGCCGATAGTCCTGTACGGGACTTCGATCGCGCAAGGAGCCTGTGCTTCCCGTCCTGCAATGGCGTGGGGAACGATCCTGCAACGTTCGCTGGACTACCCACTCATAAACCTTGGCTTTTCCGGTAACGGCAAACTGGCGAAAGAAGTGCTGCAATTTATCAGCGAAACGGATGCCCGGTTATACATCCTGGATTGTATGCCAAACTTACCCAATCAGAAGGAGGAGGAAGTTGCAGCTCTGGCTATCGCCGCCGTCAAGCAACTCAGGGAAAAACATTCGGCTCCCATCCTGCTGATCGAACACGACGGATACAGCAATATGTACACGGACACCATACAGAACAAAGAAATCGAACAGGTGAACCGCGCCTCCCGCAAGGCATACGAACAAATTCAGTCCGAAGGGATCAAAGATGTATATTATCTGACACGTGAAGAACTGGACATGCCTGCCGACGGTTGGGTCGACCATGTGCATCCGTCCGACTTCGGTATGAAGCAACAGGCGGCTGCCGTAGAAAGAAAGGTCCGGGAAATCCTGCATATCCCTCTTGGCTCCACGCCAACAACCATTCCCGCCACGCAACGCCGGGAACCGCATATGTATGAATGGCGTGCCCGCCATCGTGCCATTCTGGAGCAAGTGCGCAACCATCCGCCTAAAGCAGTCATTTTAGGAAACTCGATCACTCACTATTGGGGTGGCGAACCGGAACACCGCAACAAAAACGGACGGGAGACCTGGGAAAAAGTCATGCGTCCTGCCGGTTTCCAAAACTTAGGCTGCGGATGGGACCGTATCGAAAATGTACTTTGGCGTGTATACCACGGAGAACTGGATGGCTATAAGGCCGGAAAAGTTGTTTTGATGATCGGCACGAACAATTGCGGCCTGAACAATGACAAAGAGATCGTCGAAGGTCTCCGCTTTCTCCTTTCCGCCATCCGTCAGCGACAACCGGAAGCCTCCGTCAAAGTGATCGGTATCCTCCCCCGTCGCAATCAGGAGCAATGGGTAAAGAGCATCAACTTCGATATTAAAGAGATGGTGGAAACGGAAGGCTACGAATTTGCCAATCCGGGAATAGCACTATTGCAGCAAGACGGCAAAATAGACGAAAGCCTGTTTGTCGGTGACGGCCTCCATCCGAATGAAGAGGGATATAAACGAATCGGAGGGGAAATCTCAAATTAACAAAAGCCTGTATTCATGCGGCCTTTGGAGTTCCAAACGGTTCCAAGCGATGGAACTGTTTATTTCAAGGCATGAAACCATCGGTTCCAGACTATGAAACCATCAGTTCAAAGGCATGGAACTGTCAAGTATTCAACAGGAAACGTGCAGCCCATCATAGGCCAGATGGACATGAGGCGGCAACTCCTTCTCAACTTCCGCATGCAGGCCAATGCGATGGCTCATGTGGATCAGATAGGTCTCCTTCGGTTTTATTCGCTCGACATTCGCAAGAGCTTCCTCCAGCGATTCATGCGTAGGGTGAGCTCCCCGGCGGAGAGCTGTCAGGACCAGCACATCCAAACCTTCCAGTTTGGCATACTCTTCTTCCGGAAGATATTTTACATCTGTCAGGTAAGCCATATTACCAATACGATAACCGAAGATCGGCAGTTTCCCGTGCATCACCCGGACTGGCGTTACCGGGATGCCGGCAACCATAAAAGGTTCGTTTCCGATCCGGTGAAGTTCCAGGTTCGGAACTCCAGGATATTTATGGGTACGGAACACATAAGGGATGCGCGTCTCGATAGCTTCCGCCACATTATCTTCCGCATACACATCCACCCCCTTTTCACGGCAAAAAGGGCGCAGGTCGTCCAGTCCGCCGACATGATCGTAATGTTCGTGCGAGATCAGGACTGCATCCAAGTGATACGTCTTGTTGCGGATCACCTGCCAACGGAAATCCGGGCCGCAATCCAGCAGGACCCGCTTACCATCCGTCTCCACCAATACGGACGTACGCAGACGCCAATCCCGTTTATCCGAGCTGGTGCATACCTCACACTGACAACCAATTTCAGGTACCCCGGTAGAAGTACCCGTTCCCAAAAACGTAATTTCCATTTATCCTACATATTTTACCTCAGGCATAATCTCGATACCGAACCGGTCATGAACGGCCGTACGAATACTTTCAGCAACTAATGCGATCTCATGCCCTTTAGCTTCACCCAAATTAACCAACACCAATGCCTGCTTTTCATATACGCCGACCGCACCATGCGACTTGCCTTTAAAACCGCACTGCTCGATCAACCAGCCTGCCGGTATCTTCACCTTTCCCTCTCCCGCCGGGTAAGACGGCATATCCGGATATTGCTCCTTCAGCTTCTCGTAACGGGCAACCGGAATAACCGGATTCATAAAGAAACTTCCGGCATTTCCCAATTCATCGGGATCAGGCAATTTCTGGCGACGGATCGAGATCACGGCATCCCGTACAGCCTGTAGCGTTATCTCAGGATATTTAGCCAGTTCCTCTTTCAAATTACCGTAATTGACAGAAAACTGAGGCTTTTTACTCAAACGTATATTTATATAAGTAACAATGTGCGGGTCGTTATGCTCATTCTTAAAGAAACTGTCCCGGTAACCATAGAGGCATTCTTCATTCGTAAACGTACATTTCTCGAACGAAAGCTGGTTATACGTCTCCACCGTTTCGACCACATCCTTGATTTCCGTACCGTATGCCCCGATATTCTGGACAGCGGCCGCTCCGGCTTCACCCGGAATGCCGGACAAGTTTTCTATCCCTCCCCAACCTTCGGACACGGCATAAGCGACTACGTCGTCCCACTTCTCGGCAGCCCCGATGCGAAGCAGTACCGAATCCTCCGTCTCTTCCGCAACAGAGATACCTTTTATCTGCGAATGCAGGATAATCCCGTTAAAATCATTTATGAATAACAGATTACTGCCACTTCCGATATGCAACGACAAACATTCCTGAAAATATTCGTCCCGGAAGATCCGTTCCAGTTCTTCCTCATTCATATATTCCATAAACCAACGGGTCTTCACCGGAAGGTGAAAAGTATTATGTTTCTTCAACGAGTAATTCTCTTCTATTCTCATTTCATGTATGTTTTATTTTGCTGGACAAAAGTAACGATAAATATCAAATCAATCAGCAGGTACACAAAAAAGCCTTTCAAATATCGCAACCAAAGGCTATTTAACATTTTTTGTTTCGCAAATCGTAACAAATGCATATACGCGTTGTTAAATAAGAAATGAACGCTGATTTCTTTATATGCAAAAAGTTATACAATGTATTAATGAAAAGCGTACATTTGCCTTGAATATCAAAAATTAAATAAAAACAATCATGAACAAAGCAGAATTGATTGAGGCCTTGGCCCAGAGATCGGGATTACAGAAGCAAAAAGCGAAAAAACTATTGGAAGCTTACGTAGACATCGTAACAGAAGCTATGTCCCACAATGAGGAGATCGTATTGGTCGGTTTCGGAACATTGATACCGCGTCCTCAGACAGAGCGTTTAGCTCGTAACCCCAAGACTGGAACACCAGTCATGATTCCAGCCAGAACGACTGTAAAATTCAAACCGGGTAAATATTTGCTGGATGCAATTAACAAACCCGGAGAAAAGAAGTAATACTTTTTTACCAGACAAAGGAAGGCAATCTAAAAAAGGTTGCCTTCTTTTTTGCGACCTGTCCAAATTATGAGTAATTTCGGCGCCGGAAAATGACAATTTAATCATGAAAATAGTTAATCTTGGAGAATCAAACTCGGTGTTAAACCGGTTTGTCGCAGAACTGCGCGATGTCAATATACAAAAAGACAGTATGCGCTTCCGTCGTAACATCGAGCGGATCGGTGAAATCATGGCCTACGAGATCAGTAAGGATTTCACTTACAGCACAAAAGGTATTCAATCCCCTCTGGGAATAGCACCGATGAATACTCCCGACGATTCAGTCGTCATCAGTACGATCCTGCGTGCCGGACTTCCCTACCATCAGGGGTTCCTCAGCTATCTGGACAATGCGGAAAATGCATTCGTCTCCGCTTACAGGAAATACAAAGACCGCCTGAACTTCGATATTCATATCGAATACATCGCATCTCCCCGATTAACGGACAAAACATTGATTATAACAGACCCAATGCTGGCTACCGGCAGTTCTATGGAACTGGCCTACGAAGCATTGCGCACTAAAGGGCATCCGGCACATATCCATGTCGCTTCCATCATCGCCAGCAAGCAGGCTATCGAATATATCCAACGTAAAATGCCGGACGACATCACGACCGTATGGGTAGCGGCTATCGACGACGAACTGGACGACCATTCTTACATCGTTCCGGGATTGGGCGACGCCGGTGACTTGTCCTATGGTGAAAAAGAATAAGATATAAGAAACTGTTTTGATTTTTTACAAACAGCCAGCTTTCAAATTATGAGGCGAAAAAATCAAAACAGTTTCTTAATCTCTAACGGAGTAAAGTGAACCAGAAACGGGAACCCTTCCCTTCCTCGGACTCTACTCCGATTTTCCCGCCTACCTGTTCTATTATACTTTTGCAGATCGAGAGTCCCAAACCTGTTCCCTGTTTGAAACTGTTTCCTTTATAGAAACGGTCAAACACATGTTGTTGCACTTCCGGCGACATACCATCCCCAGTATCCGTCACAGAGAACTCAATTTCATCTTGGCGTACCTCATAACCAAGTACGATCGTCCCCTTGCTGGTGTGCTTGATGGCATTATTAATAAAGTTGGAGATGATCTGTGTTAGCCTCACCTTATCGCAACGCATGATATAGGAAGGCAGGTCCGGGGCCACACAGAGCGCGACTTCAGCCGGCACTTTGATACGCATCGAGACGACCAGCTCTTTACACAGCTCCCGCAGGTCGACCTCGACAAGTTTCAATTCAATTATACCGGATTCAATCTTTGCCAGATCCAGCACATCGGAGATCAACTGCAACAACAGTTCATTGTTTTTCTGGATAATCTCGACAAACTGCTTCTTTTCCTCCGGATCGTCCGTATCGACCAGCAATGTGGAAAACCCGACAATGGCATTCAACGGAGTCCGGATCTCATGGCTCATATTGGCAAGGAATGCAGATTTCAAGCGGTCGAGTTCTTCGGCTTTCTCACGCTGCTTCTGCGTTTCCTTCAGTTCGGTTATATCATAATTCACACAAATCATTTCAAGCCTGTCCGGATCGGTCGACTGTGTGTTCCGCATGATATTCACACGAGTCCATCGCCATTCATCCCCGTTCTGAATCCTCAGTTCTTTCCGGATACTTGAAGCTGTTCCCTGCCTAACATTCTCAAAGAAATCAACCATCACTTTCCGATCCTCCGGATGAACATGATCGTAGACTCCGATCACCTCTGATAAAGGGGTTCCTTCCACTTCTCCCAAGTTCTGATACCATTGGTCGATAGCATAGCCCTCATTACTTTGCAAATCGAATTTGGCATAGCCCACTTTGGCAAAGCGGCTGACCAGGCTGAAGAAGTGCTCAAACTCTTCGATACGGTTATAAGCAACTGTCTTATCCGTATTATCAAGGTTGATTAACATATAATTGATCAGATCTCCATTCGTATCATAGAGCATGCTGACCTTTGTGAGAATATCGAGAGCACCTTTTTTGCCCGTCGGATAATAATCTTCGTCCTTAATTTTATTAAACGAGTAATCCAACCGGAAAGAGACCGATTCTCTCCGGCTCAACTTTTCCCTTATTTCTTCAGGAATGATCGGATTCTCAAAAATATTAATGCCTAATGCCGACTCCTTCGAAGGAAGACCGAAGATCTCCACGTCCATATTGTTCATATCCACCAGATAGCCATTCTTATCGTAAAGCTCGATACCGACCGGGATATTCGTATAGATATTCCGAAGTAGCTTTTCGCTATGGTCCAATGCCTCGTTTGTTCGAGCCATCTTCGTTATTATACTGATGATATTGGTAATGGAAGAGAGCCATTGATAGTCTTCGAGGCTCCACATACGGTTATTGTCTACGATATCGATCCCCAGGTAACCCCATGAAATCCCTTTTATGATCAACGGAATCATAATCAGGGAACGTGCGCCTCTCATTGTCAGATAACGTTTTTCTTCTGCCGCCTCCAAAGGTAATTCATCCAGGTTATTGATCAGGATCGGATAAAGCTTTTGTATCTTTTCGGTAGACCAGCGTAAGGTAGAAAGCGGTATGTTCTGCAAAGTGTCACGAACGGGAGCAATGCCTTTGCTACACACTTCATGGGTGCAGCTCAAAGTATCCCCTTCCCCATACTCCATGATATACGCACGTCCTTTCGTATAGATCGAAAACAGAATTTCCGTAAGCGCCAAATGGATCGACTTATGCAGGTCATTCGTCTGGATAAAAGAATGCAACGCCCTGGAAAGGCTGCCCAAATGCCTAAGCAGGCTGTCGATCTGACTATTCTCTACCGGTTGGTTCGCATCTCCTTCACTAAAAGGGATTAATTGCAAAATTCCGAAAGCCTTTATTTTACCATTGGACTCCAAACCATGCTTGTAAATCTTGGTACGGACGAATCTATATCCATAACAAGTTTTTATCGGAAAAGCCTGCTCATAAATTCCGATCTCTCTGAAGAAAGCAAACTCATTGGCAATCCGACTGCGATAGTCTTCACGAATCAAGGAATAAAAGTCAGTTATAGGTAATTTCGGCCCTTTCAGTTCCAGCAGGCCGATCAAGAAATCCGAGCAGATATAACATCCCTCTTCGAAATCCGTCTCCCACCATCCAACCTGGGCACAATCTAATAACGTTTGATACTGACTTGTTTCCATGAATATTCTTTTTGTCATTTACCCATTTATTACTATCACACAAAAATCGCTATAATAAACCAGACCAACAAATTTTATTCTACATAAAAAAGTTGCAGTATAAGCTAATACAAGCCCATACTGCAACTTAACCTATACATACAAAAGTATTATTTCAACTCTTTAATACGAATATTACGGAACTTGACAGGAGAACCATGCCCCAAGAAACCGATATGTCCTTTCTTATTGAACAAACCCGGATGTTCATGGCCGTCAGCTGTACCGTTCTTAGTCGCTTCGCGAATGTTTCCTTCTAAGATCACCACGCCGTTGACTGTCACCTTGATGTTATCACCATCGGCCACGATCTCTTCATAGTTCCATTCGCCTACCGGTTTAAACACACCCTGGTGATCTGCTTTTGCCGGAATGATGCCATATACGGAACCGTGATGCTGCAAAGGAGTAATATCCTTATAAATCGGATGTTCGCAATCCAGAATCTGAATTTCCATACCATGATATGCGGCATCGACACCCATCGGGGTACGGATACCGACACCGTTGTTAGCGCCCGGCGTCAACTGGAATTCGAAACGATATATAAAGTTACCGTATTCAGCCTTCGTATATAAGTTACCTCCAAAACTCTTGCTCGGTATCATAGAGATGCAACCGTCTTCCAGGGTGTAGTCGACCGTATTGCCCGTCCATTCATGCATATTCGTACCGTCAAACAAAACCTTGAAACCTTCCTTCTCTTCTTCAGCCGAAAGTTTGAACGGTTCCTTTCGTTCCAGCTCTTTTACATAAATATTCCGATAATAGACCTTACTGCCATGAGCCTGCAATTCGACCTGTTCGGTCGGGAAGATCGGGAGTTTACGATCCCAATAGTTCTCCAGGATCACATCATCCACGACTTTCTCTCCGTTCAACACGACCGTCACACGGTCACCTACCATCTTGATATAAAAGCTATTCCATTCACCCAGCTTATTATCCGCCACTTTCGACGGCTTGCTTTCGTTCACCTGGTTGTTGTATAATCCACCGGAACCGACCTGTGCTCCTACGTTGACACGTGAAGTATCCCAGATCTGTACTTGAGGCGTACCCCGCAAGTAGATACCAGCATCCGCCTCAGGACCGGCCGGATCGAGCATCCAGTCCACATACATTTCAAAGTCTCCGTATTGTTTTTCCGTGCACAGGTTGTCGTAACCGCTTCCATCAAATACCAACAGGCCATTTTCGACTTTCCAATCCCGACGCATATTTTCATCGGCTTTCGCCTGTTCTTTAGCCAACTGTGCCGGTTTCATTTTTGCACGGGCAATCGGGTTTTGCACCAAGCCTTTCCAGCCGGTCAGGTCCTTACCGTTGAACAAAGAAACGAATCCTTCGCCTTGCGGCATCTCGGCCAGATGTTTCTTGATAGCTTCCCTCTGATAGCCGGCATCCGGATTGTCAAGCACTTCCATCACCTTGTTCAACAGGGAACGGACATTCGCCCCCATATACTCCTTATTACCCAAAGCAATATTCATGACCGCATTGGCGGCAGCCTGTTGTACAGGTTTCTGATCCAGAAATTCCCCTGCATACAACATACCCAAGAAGGTTCCGGTATTTTCGATCTGCTGCAGAATTGCGATCTTTTGTGCATCCGTTTGAGCAATTTCCATTGCCTTACGCAAGCTCAACAAACGGTTTTCACCTGTAAATGCAGGATTGGAAACCAGTTTCACATAGGTAGTGAGAGCCGGGTCGAAATAATTGGAGGACAGGTTTTCCTTACAGATCGTATATAATTCGTCCGCCACTTCAATGCCTTTCCAGTTCAGCAGGGCTTCGAAGGCAGCATCCCGTTTGACACCCGTACTGGAACGGAACCCCTTCACGATCGTCGCCAACGCATCCGGTTGTCCGGTAGAAGACAACACCAGATAATACAAATAATCCTTATTGCCAGCCTGCAACATACGACGTGTCACCGTTTCGACTCTGTCGGCAGCCGGAAGAGAGGATAATGCCGAAATAACAGCCCGTTGCATAGGCGGAACAGCCAATGCATCAGCCGTTTCCAACATTCCGCACATATTGGTTATATCCCGTTCTCCCACCACATCCTTCAAGGCTACATAAGCCGCAGCTTTCACTTCTGGAGAACCCGTCTGGATCTGATCCAGCACGGTGTTGATATTGGCAGTAGCCTTACGCATGGCCAATAATTCCAATCCGGCTATTTTACCTGCATTGGCTGCAGAAGAGATGGCTTTCGCCACTGCCCCGTCGATATCTCCCGGGAAGGCGGCCAACGCATCCTGTCCCAGCAGAACAACCTGCTTGTCATCGTTCTTCAATAATTCAGCCAATGAAGGGATATAGGACTTATCGCCTATCTTCACTAATGTCCAGGTAGCAGCCTGCTTCACGCCAAAGTCTGCATCACCGAGCTGTTCCAACAGGATTTGCTTGGCAGGAAGATCAAAACGTATTTCCAGATTCTGGATAATATCGTGTTTGGACGGCTTCTTGGCCTCGCGTCCGATCCAGTTCAGGATATCTATTTTCAGTTCCGGTTTGGCTTTCGGAACCATTTTCATCAGTTCGATATACAACTCCTTATCTGCAAAATCGGAAGCGTAGCTCAAAGCTGCGTTCCGGTAGTTCTTGCTCGGATCTTTCATGGAAGCGAGAACCATCTTGGAGACTTTAGCCGGTTCCTCGGCTGCTAAAAGTATCTGCAAAGCAGCTTCCCGTGTTTGCTCCTGTCCGGCCTTAGCGGCTTCTTTCTGCAATTTTTTCGCTGCTTTCATCGCTGCAGCACGATCACTCTCCACCAATCGTTTCAGCAAAGCGATATAGGCTTCGTTGGCACCGGTTATTTCCATTGTGTAACCGGCATTCTCGGCCGCTTTCGCCAAAACCGGCAAAGAATTAGAACCTCCGACGCAACTCAAGGCATACAAGACCTCTTTCTGCATATTCGGATCGGCTGCTCCCTGCAACGCCAACAGGACTGTTTCCGCCTCTTTCACCTGGGCATCGGCGATCGCGCGGATCACATCCTTTTGTGTTTTAGGAGATCCGGAGCGTCTCTTCAAAGCAGCAACCAGAGCTTGTCCGGCTTTTTCACTACCGTTGGCAGCCAGTGCACGGGCGGCAGGGCCGCTCAGCGACTCGTCATTCAGATAAGAAGCCAATGTTTCTATACATTCATCTTTTCCCAACATCTGAAGCTGACGGATAATAAACGCTTTTGTTTCACGCTCGTTCACCATTTCCAAAGCCTTCAGATAAGCATTTGCAGTCACTAACCGGGCATTCTCCTCCCCTTTCGCCATGACGTAATGCGTCAGGCCGCTCAAGGCGTAATCGACATTCGCGTTGCTGCCTTTACCCGGAGCATTTATCATGTTTACCAGCATCAGGACACCTTCTTCGCCGGTAGAGCTCAAATCACCTATCAGTTTATTATATGCCGTTTGTTTTGCCGCAGGCATCTGGGCCAATACATCGGCAGCGGTCGTTTTGGCCGTACGGCCCTCCGGAGTCTGCGCCATCAGCATGCTTCCGCAAAGCAACAGGGCAGCTATTGAAATATATGCTTTTCTCATATTACTCTCTATTGTATGTAATTGTCAATTATCAATTGTCAATTAATTAAATGTTCCAAGGCGCTCTCATCGGCTGATCCAGCAGACGATTCGCAGCCTCGTCGTCAATAAATTCAAGTTTCACAGGATCAAAATTCAGCGTTCGATTCAAACGCAAAGCCACTGCTCCCATATTGACAATAGTAGCCGAACGGAAACCATTCTTTTCGTTCAGGGCGAAAGGCTGACGTGTCTTCACACATTCGATAAAGTCCGTAACCTGTGGTTCCGGTTCGGGGAAATCGGCAAGCTTCTTTTCCCAATCGGGAATATTGCATACAAAATTCTTATAAACATTACCTTTCGGTCCGGCAATATACGGCGTATTCGGATCACCGAAATCTCCCCCCCAAAGGACAATCTGGCAACCATCGTCATACGTGTAGGTGATAGAACGCCAAGTACCGACAGCATCCGGATGTTGTTGCGGAGCATCAACTTCCACTTTAACAGGGCTGGTATCGTCTTTACCTAATATATATTGTACGGGATCGATATAATGCTGCCCCATATCTCCAAGTCCGCCACCGTCATAATCCCAGTATCCACGGAAAGTCTGGTGTACGCGATGCGGGTTATAAGGCTTATAAGGAGCCGGACCCAACCACATATCGTAATCCAACTCTGCCGGAACCGATTGCGGTTCGAGATATTCTTTTCCCACCCAGAAGAATTTCCAGTTGAAACCGGTATGCGCACTGATCGTCACCTTCAACGGCCATCCCAACAATCCGCTTTGTACCAGTTTCTTCAACGGCTTGACAGGAGTGCCCAGTCCGTAGAACTGATCTGTAAAACGAAACCATGTATTCAGGCGGAACATACGTCCGTATTGCTGTACAGCTTCCATCACACGCTTTCCTTCACCGATCGTACGGGTCATCGGCTTTTCGCACCAGATGTCTTTTCCGGCTTTAGCGGCCTCGACAGACATGATGCCATGCCAATGAGGCGGGGTAGCGATATGCACGATATCGACATTCGGGTCCAGAATCAAATCGCGGAAATCATGATAAGCGGCTATTTTTTCCTTCACTAAGTTCTTACCCAGCTCAAGATGCTTCTTGTCGACATCGCACACGGCAACCAAGCGCGTACCGGCATAGTTCACATGGCCTCTACCCATACCACCGGTACCGATGATGCCCTTCGTCAATTGATCACTCGGAGCGATATACCCGTTCCCCAGCACATTACGCGGAACGATCGAAAAGAGCGCAACCCCTCCAAGAGTTTTCAGAAAACCTCTTCTGCTTGTTCTCATAGTAAAATAATAATTTATATAGATTAGCAACCAATTATTTAAAAATATAAATAATATCTGACAAATATACTAATTATCTAATAATCCTTGCAGATATTCACGTGTTTTTATCACATAATCATGTCTTGCACCGTTCAATTCACATTCAATAGTCAATGCTCCCTGAAATCCTTGCTTCTTTAGTTCAGCTATGACAGCCGGGAAATTCACCTCTCCGGTAGGAATGGGCACTTCCGCTCCCAATTCATACGGATTGTTCGGGTCCGGATATTTGCCGTCTTTAGCATGGAATTCCTTGATTAGGCTGCCAAACTGTTTCACGGCATCCAGAGAATTCGCTTTCCCGTACATCAATAAATTAGCCAGATCGCAATTGACAAACACATTGCCCGTTGCGATATCTTTAATGGCACGGATCAAAGTCGTCGGCGTTTCCTGTCCGGTCTCGAAATAGATCATCACACCACGCTGTTTGGCATAATTCGCCAAGTCTTGCATGACCTTGATAAAGTCCTTATATTGTTCAGAAGAGGGATCTTCGGGTATAAAGCCGAAATGAGAGTGCATGGCAGGAATCTCAGCCATCTGGCAAAAGTCGATCATATCCTGATACATAGCGACTTTTTCAGCCCGTTCCTCGGTCGGTACCAACCCGATCGTTGCCGGTCCTTGGCGGAAATTCCAAACACAATGGCTTCCGGGTACTCCGACAACCGTTGTCACTTTTATATTATGTTTCTTGGATGCAGCTTTTACTTTTTCCGCAAAATCTTTCGTGTACACTTTCTTTTGATAACTGAGTTCGCAGGAGCCGAATCCCTGATCATGCAATTCTTTGAAACTCTTGTCAATATCGCTCAAGTCATACTGGATCACACCGATCGTTATCTTATCCTGGGCTTTCATCTCGGAAAACACAAATAATAAAGAAAGAAGCAATAAAGAAATCTTTGTTTTCATAATCTGATATTCATTTTAATTATCCAACATTCGTTATTCTGTGCAAAAAGTTTCAAGCCAAAAAAATCCTGAAACTTTTGTTTCAGATTTTTCTTTTCGGTGAAAATTTATTTTCACTTGCGGGAAAATTTATTTTCACTGAGTAGAAACATTTGTTTCTATCTGCGAAACAAACTACACTCACCTTAAAAAAGAAAGAGGAACGGACCCAAGGGATCTATATCGTTTGGCCTTCCTCTTTCCTTTCACAAGATGAACAAAAGTAACAATTTATTCCATTGTCGGATTAAAAGTTCCGCCCCAATTGTTGTTTTGTTCGAGATTCGGATTTTCATCAAGATTGACTTTCTGGATCGGGAAGAAATAGAATGATTCTTCAATTACAAATTCTCTTTCCGCCGCTTCCGTGTAAGGGACTTGATGAACCACGTAACGAAAATCACCGGTAGTCAACTCATTGTTATTGATTTTGGTTCTGGCTGTATTCAAATCCATATCCGTACCATCCGGATTAATAGCGATCGCTTCAAGTCCATGCTTAGTCCAACCTGCCAACTTCATCATGTTACGCGTACGGCGCAAGTCCCAAAAACGGTGGCCTTCGAAACACAGTTCGATGTTGCGTTCATCCCAAATAGCCTGACGGATCTCTTCACGATTTCCGACTTTCAATCCGTAAAGTCCATCGTTCCCAACCTCGATTCCGGCACGTTGGCGAATCTGCTTCAACATTTCGACAGCGGCTTCCGAATGTCCGGTCTCATTAGCTGCTTCAGCATAGATAAACATCACTTCGGCAAAACGCATCAGGATGTAATCGATGTCATATGTCATCACCTTATCTTGAGTTAATGACAAATCGGCCGCTTTATAAATATAAAAGCCGGAGAAAATGTCATTATTCACAGCATTCGTATGCGCATTCGGATTTACACCGTACTGATCATCCGGACTACTGACTCCCAGCGCATTATATTGCCTGTAGTCTGCATGTTTTCCGGCCACTGGATATTCCCGGCCATTATATAAACAGACATTATTGAAGCGAGGATCACGATTCTGCCAGAAAGATTTCAGCAAAGCCTGTTCATCAGCAACATAATATTTGCCGCTCGGATCATCATACCGTTTTCCATCCAACATAGGAAAGCTTTTTACAAACTCCCAGGTCGGATTACTGTAAGATTTGTCACGGCTAACGGAAGCCGGGCGGGTCGTGTACTCCCAAGCTGAAGTTTTATTTGGATTCGAGTTTACCACCGGGAAAACGACTTCCGGCCCTTGTTCCTGTATCCAAATATCCGCATAATCCGGAGTCAAAGCTATACCTTTGGCCACACAAAAATCATACGCTTCTTTTGCTGCCACATAGGCTTCTTCCCAATAAGCATTGCCGTATGGATTACTCGGATTGAACTGCGGAGAAGCTTTCAACAAGAGCGTTTTAGCTTTCCATGCTTTGGCAAAACACTGGTCGATACGTCCGTAATCAGCTGAACTTCCAGCGATCTTCTCCGGCAACAATGTGATGGCATGATCCAAATCTTCAATCATAAATTGGAAACACTCCGGAGTAGAATTACGTTTTACATATAAATCATCCGTATCTTTGTCTTGCGGAACCTTTATATACGGGACACCGCCATGATGCAAAACCATCCAATAGTACATATAGGCACGCATGAAATAAGCCTGCCCCAACAAACTATTGGCGGTTTCACTATCCAGCAATCCTTCTTCCAAACGTTTTATCGCTTCGTTGATATGACGGATTTTCGTATATTCCCACTTTTTATAAGCGCTGCCGGTTTCCGTGATAGTCCCTAAATACCAAGGCATACCAGTCACTTGCTCCGAATTACCGTCAGCACTTGCCTCCCAATTGCCAAAACATTCCGAATAAAGATTGTTGACATAAGCCGTTGCCAGGTTGGCATCATGCCAGACCATCGACTCGTCGTAGCTGTTCAAATTCTCGATATCCAACGTATCGCAACTGGTTGTCATTCCTCCCAATACGAAGGCTGCACTTATTACGGCATATTTGATTTTTTTCATTTTCATATTCTTCCTGATTTAAAATTAGAATGAGAAATTAAGACCGAAAGAGAATGTCCGCATCAACGGATAGGAATCATAATACTTCTGCTCCGGATCCAAAAATTCTGTTACATCTGAAATGCAGAACAAGTTAGTCGCATTAGCAAATACCTGTGCATACGTGATACCTAATGGCCGAAGGATACTCTTCGGCAAATCATAACCGATATTCAAATTCTTCAAACGAAGATAAGCGCCGTTACGCATCCAAAAACTGGTATTTCCTGCTCCTGATTCATACCAGCTGTTACCTACGATACGCGGGTAAACACCATTCGGATTCAACTCAGGGTCGTACACTTTATCACTCGTCCAAATCGGAAAATAAGGACGGACAGCACCACCATGCTGATAGAAACCGCCATCAACACCACCAACAAAACGATCATACTTGCCAACACCTTGGAAATGCACATCTATCGTAATACCTTTCCATTTAATATTCCCTCCAAAACCATAATTGATTCGTGGCGTACCGTTTTCACTCAACAAATTATATGCATCATTGCCATCGATACGCCCATCGGGACCTTCTGTATACCCGTCACCACGTGTATCCTTATACAGAATACCACCCAGATACGGATCACGTCCATATTGTTTGAAACCTTGAGCTTTCAATGCTTCAACTTCAGCTGGATCCGTCAATAAATGATCCGCAATCAGACCGGTCAATATACCGTCAGCCTTACCTAACGGCGACAGGGCATACAAATTTCCTCCTTCCTGATAAGTAGCCGAAACATCCAAGACATCCCAACGGTCACGAGCAAAACCCAAGTTTACATAAGCCGAATAATCAATCGCTCCGTTGGCCGCCTTGTCCATCCAAGTCAAAGCCAACTCACCTCCTCGCCAAGAACGCTCGGCATAGTTTTCAGGAGCCAACGCCTGGCCATACGTGCTCGGAAGCGTCACCGTACGCGGGCCAAGGATATCCACCTCTTTCCGGTAGAAAACATCCAACGTTCCGGACAACCGATTGTTGAAGAAACCGAAATCCAGCCCTCCGTTATAAGTGGTGGAAGTCGCCCAAGTCAGTGTCGGATTAGGAGTATCGCCAGCCACGATCGTATTGGCCAGATTGCTGCCAAAAACATACGTTCCACCCGTATTGTACTTCTGCAAATAAGAAAAAGCCGTAATCTTGTCGATCGGGTCCTTACTTAGATCCAAGTCATTACCGGTCGTACCATACGAAGCACGCAACTTCAAGTTACTCAGCCAGTCGGTCGTGTTTTCCATAAACGATTCTTCGCTCAGACGCCATGCTGCCGAAACAGAAGGGAAAAATCCCCAACGATGTCCATCTGGAAACAACGTATTGCCATCATAACGGAAAGAAAACTCGGCTATATACTTCTGATCGAACGTATAGTTAAAACGACCGATCCAAGAAAGACGTCCACCGGTATATTCTTCTGCGTCGCCCCAACGACGTTCGGCATCTTTCGAATAATTGAACATCTGGTCCAAGTTGGCCATCGGTTGTTCTCCTTTGGCCTGTATCCATTCGCCCCCGTTAGCAGCCTGTTCGAATACAACCATTGCATTGACATCATGTTTGCCGAACGTATTGACATAGTTCACAAACCAGTTGAATTGTTCAGTCCACAACTGTTTAGCCCGGTAATCCAAGTTCTCATAATTCTGGGAGAAATTGAACGTGTTGTATTCATTCAAGTTCAGAGGGGCCGGCAAGAAACGATTGCCTTCAGGATCTGCCTGCTGGAATTTGTAGTTCTTTTGGAAAGTCATGAAACGTTTCCGGTTATAGTCATGCCCAATATAGCTGCCCATAATCTTCGTGCTCAAACCTTTCGTAATGAAATCCAAGTTGAAATCGAACGAAACGATCCCATTCATATTGCGCCGACGAGTCTTCAGATAACGGTTGCCAACAACCTGGTCTACAGGATTCCATCCTTGCCATGAACCATAATCCTGATAAATCGGGTAATCAGTAATTGTGGCAGAAGGTGTCCCGTCCAAATTAGAATAGAACGGAGTTGTCTTCATCGCGTTGAACGTACAACGGTACAAATCATACACAGCCTGGTCGTCATCATCCGAGAACGGCCAATAGAAACGCTTGTCATTCGACTGATTCGCATCCAAATTGACATTCATTTTAATATATTTGCTCAACTCCACCGTTAAATTCGAACGCAAAGAAAATTTCTTATTTTCCAACGATACATAAGAACCTTCTTCTGCCAAGAAAGATCCCATAACATAATATTGAACTTTCTCGCTTCCGCCTGTCACACTCAAAGAATGTTTTGTGTTCCAAGGATTCTGCCAGATATAATCGTTTACATTATAATTGATGTTGTTGTCACGGAAGTAAGCATATTCCGCCTCTCCGTTCGGCTCTTTCGTGCCTTGGAAACGGGCTACTGCATTTTGGTAATCCAAATCATCGATGGCCGTCCATCTATCCGCAAACAGTTCTTGAGTCGGTTTGCTGAAAGCATAGGATCCCTGATAATTAAACACAGGTTTCTGATTTTTAACACCCCCTTTTGTCGTTACCAACACAACGCCATTACCGGCTGCCGATCCATAAATAGAAGCTGACGCAGCATCTTTCAGGAAGCTCATCTGATCGATTTCATACGGTTCCAAATTATCAAAAGCTTCTTTGTCGCGTATTACTCCATCGATAACAAACAGCGGATCGCCGAACCCGCCACGCATACGAATCTCAGAAGAAGCTCCCATCAGCCCGGAATTACCGGTAATAGTTGCTCCAGGAGCACGTCCGGCCAATGAATTGGACAAGTTAGTATTAGGAATGACCGACAGTTCTTCCGACTTCACATTCGAAATGGACCCTGTCATATTTACCTTTTTCTGCACACCGTATCCAACCACAACAACTTCATCCAATTTCTGTGTATCTTCATGTAAGGTGATTTGGAACGTAGTTTTATCTTTCGTCACTAATATTTCCTGGTCCAAATATCCGATATAAGAGACGAGCAAAGTAGCTCCATCCGGAATTCCTTCCAATGTAAATTCCCCGTCTATATTCGTTATCGTACCGACTCCTGCCCCACCTTTCAGTACAATATTCGCGCCAATAACCGGTAAACCGGTATCGTCGACGATAATACCCGAGATTTTTTTCTTCTGCTGTTGGATTGCCGTCACAATAGGTTCAGAATGGGCATTTCTTTTAGAAGTATCATCCTTCAAGAATACACGGTTATTTACAATCTTATAAGAGATACCTGTATTCTTAAATACCTCTTGCAGAACATTTTCGATATGTTCATTTTTAAGATTAACAAAAACTTTGGAGATTTTCTTATTTAATAATGTTTCATCATAAGAAAATTCATACCCGGTTTGTTCACTAATACTTCGTATGACGGTACCGACTGTCGTCTGATTTAAAGCCAGTTCCAGATTCACATACAAAGAATGCGCAACGTTTGTCGCCATAGCGGGCGATGCGGCTGACAAAAACATTGCTAATGTCGCAATTGAAGCATTTTTAATCATACATGTGATTCAATAATGTTAGTACTAAGTTTTAAGTTATATTTTTTTTGTGTTGTGTGTGTTGCTTTTCTAAATCTGTCATTTCATCATAGGCATTCATTTTTTATTATTCATATATAAAGATTTCACTTCCTTCTATCCGATATTGGATCGAAGCCAAAAACTTCAGGAGTTTCAGTATGTCAGACAAGCTTTCGTCCTCGTTGATCACACACCGAAACTTGCGCTGGGCAAGCTTCGAGGATTCCAGATTTATATTTACATTAAATTTTACGGAGAGTTGGTTAACTATTTCCCTAAGCGTGACATTTTCGAAGACAAACTGGTTCAGTCGCCACGCCGTACATATATTCACATCCACAAATTCTGTGGCATATTCATTTTTATAGTTATTATATGTCACCTTTTCTCCCGGTGACATATCTAAAACGGCTTTCCATTGCTTATCGAATAAAGCAACTTTACCTCTTGCTAAAACAGTTTCTACGTTTTGGTGTTTCTCGTCTGTTTTTACATTGAAAGCGGTTCCTAGCACCTTAATATTCACATAATTCGTCGAAACATATAATGGAGATTGTGCATTCTTTGCAACGTCAAAGAATGCTTCTCCTTGCAAGGAGAGCTTTCGGCTATTTTCGGCAAAAGCCTCAGGAATCTTCAATGAAGCCCCCCCTTTTAACCAAACGGCCGATCCATCCGCAAGCATGATTTTTTTCACATCTTCCCCTTGTTTCACCGTAATCGTCACATAATTATCTGGTCTCAGATAATCCCATCCCATATAAGAAAAAGAAACCAATAGCAAAATTACGGCAGCATATCTCATCACGGAGTGAAATATTTGAAAACGTCTTCTACTATTGATTTTGGCATTCAACCCTTCCAATGCCTTTTCAATATGCTCAGACGTATTATATTGAGTAAACTTCCCCGAAATGCGAAGTTCCACCAATTTTGAAAAAACATATTCATTATCAATTGATAAAACACGCCACTCTTGCACTTTTCCCATCTCTTCGGGAGAAAGCGTATCGATCAAGTATTTCGCTAAAAGTCTATAATCAAAATCCATTTTTTTCCTTTTACCTATGCTAAACGAACAACTCGGGAAAAATACTGAGATAAATCTATTTTTTTATCTTTTCAAGAGTAATTTAGGACGATCATATCAAAATTAAAAATCATAAGCGACAGAAACTTTCAACACAACTTTTATTATCTCACGACAGCCACCTAATTTTTACGACGATATTCAGTCGGAGTCATCCCATAGTTTTGTTTAAAGGCAGTACTAAAATAACGGGCGCTGGAAAAACCTGTACGATCCGCCACATCCTGAATGCTCATGTCCTTATAGGATGAAAGCAAACGAGCAGCTTCGACCATACGGAATCTGATCACATAATCGCCGATTGAAATATCCGACAAATGGCTGAATTTACTGTAAAGTGTCGTACGGCTCATCGCCATACCAGAAGCAATAAAAGCTACGTTCAGATCCGGATTGGTCAGATTTTCATGAATCAATAGATTCAATTTCTGCATGAATTGTTCATCCGCATTGCTGACTGCATCATCCTTGGGAGAGAACAGGCAACCGGACTCCCGATAACGTGCCCGAAGTTGATCACGCAGCCTCAACACATTCCGCAAAATTACCATCAAAGAATCCACATCAAATGGCTTTGCCAAATATATATCCGCTCCCGACTTGTATCCCTCGACCGAACTTGCCGGGTCAGCTTTAGCAGTCAATAGTACTACCGGAATATGACTGACCTTCAAATTGTTTTTAACCCGCCGACACAACTCGTAACCGTCCATCCGGGGCATCATAACATCACTGACTATGATATCCGGCTGAGATTGCCCCAAAAACTCCCATGCCTCCTCACCGTCTCCAGCCACAAAAACATCCTTGAACTCCGCCTGCAAGACACTAAACAAATAGCTACGCAATTCTGGTTCATCTTCGACCACCAATGCCGTGTATTTAGCAAACAAGAAATCGGCTTGTACCACCTGGGGATTCATTTCTTTGTCATCAGCATTCTTCATTTCCGAACAAACGACACTGTCCGGTTCTTCAAATACAGACGCCTGCACTAACGGCAAATCAAAATAAAAAGTCGCACCTCTGTCTTCATTACTGTAAGCACCGATGCTTCCGCCATGCAGTTCCACCAGCTTACGGGCATATGCTAAACCGATCCCACTTCCTTTACGGTTATGGTCACCTTGGTAAAAGCGAGAAAAAAGACGATCCATATCCACATGAGCCAGCCCAATCCCCTGGTCGGCAAGAGAAATGCGCAGGCTCGTTTCCATACGTTCCGTACCAATGACCAGCGAAGTATTCGGCTCACTGAACTTCATCGCATTTATCAACAAATTGGACAACACGACACGACATTTGGCTGCATCAAAAGGGACTTTTTCCACCGAAGTATCCAACTTGTATTCCAATCGAATACTACGAGCCTCAAACTCTTGTGCAAAATCATGCGTTACCGTTCGTATCCAATCAGCGACATTGTAAAAACGAACATCCATAACATCGCCGTTCGTATCTGATTTTTGTGCGTCTAGCACCATATCAACAATTTCACGTATCCGACAAGTTTGCAACAACAAACCATCCAATTGCCTAGAAACATCATCATCCATCACTTTTCCGGATTTCAACAAACGTTTGAGCGGGGCGTATATCAAAGTCAACGGCGTACGAAGCTCATGGCTGATATTGACCATAAAACGGACCTTCTCTTCATAAAATTTACGTTCATGCTCTTTCATTTCCCAAGCGAGTTCCTGCTCTTTACGCTTCATAATCGATCGGATTACCCATGAGGTCATCGTCATCACCATCAAAAACAAAACTATCCAAAACCAGGCACGCTGCCATAAAGGAGGGATTACATCAACTGTCAGCAATTTCAAAGGTGCACTCCAATCACCATTCCGTTTGCTATATGAAACCCATAATTCGTAGTTACCGGGAGAAAGAGCCGGAAAAACAAAGGCATGACTAGATGTCTCCTGCAAATCCTCACGGTCTCCTTTGATATAAAAACGAAACAATTTCTTCCGCATCAAATCCTTCTCTTTAACAATGACACTCAATCCTAAAGATGAATAATCCCAAGGAACGGAAATAGCTTGCTTGTCAAATAGACCGTCCGGATGGACAAAAGAGCCGTCCAAGGCTAAGTTGATCAAGCTGACGGAAAAGTCCTCTTCGTCTTGAAATTTCTGATCTGGCCGTATTCGCACCACTCCCTCTACTCCTGCCATATAAATGTCACCGAGGGCGGATTCCAACGCAGGCTGCGGCAAGAATTCGTGTGTAAAAACTCCATCAGACTCTCCAAAAACGACGATACGTTTCTCTTGAGGGACATATGCATACAATCCTTCATGCGTACTAATCCACAATTGCTCGCTGTTATCGAAAGCAAGAGACATAACTCCGACAAAACGCTTTGTATCAATCGTATCTATTTTTTGCAGAGTACGATCATAGGCATACAAACCGGAAGTCGTGCCCAACCAGAAACGTTTGTCCTTACCTTGCTTTATTGACGTTATCGTGCCAATTTCCTCACCGGGCAAAAAAACCGGACGTAACTCTTCGCTCGGAAAATCCAGAACGTAAAGTCCGGCAGATGTACCGATATAGCACGAGTCGCCCACGACGAAACGAGGAGCCTGAAAATTCGGCAACATGTTTTCATGCAAAGGTTCAAATTGACATTTCCGATAGTCATACACAAACAAATAATTATCGGTCAAAAGACAAAAACGATCATCATCCACACGGTACAGGCGAATCGCATTTCCACACAGAAAAAGATCGTTCCGGACGTCTCCCCAATTCAACGGGAATTCCCTGCATTCACCTGTATTCTTGTTAAAACGACAAAGTCCGACTCCAAACAAAGACAACAACAACTCCGAATCGTTATAAGGCATAATGGAGACGATCTTCATCTCCTTCGTCTGTCGATATCCCTGAAACGTCTCTTTTTCAGGATCAAACAAATTCATTCCGCCGCCGTCTGTACCCATCCATATTTTACCGTCACGATCTTCATACATAGACGCAACTGATTGGAAACTCAAGCCGTAAGTAGCTCCAGGAGGAGCATCCCGATAAGTAGTCATGTAGACAGGCTTAATACCAATTAAACCACCTAAAATACTACCGGCCCAAATATTTCCTTCATCGTCGATATACAGGCTGGCAAAAGAGTTCACCGGAAGAGAATGACGATCGCCCGGAAGGTGCATGATCCCTTTCACGGACTTGGTGGCATAGTTATAAATATTGATGCCTCCTCCGTCGGTCGCCAACCAAAGTTCACCATCCTTTTCCCGCATATCCTGCACGACATTATGCGTCAAGCGCTCCGGTGTTTTCAGGTGCTCAATCAACCGTCCTTCGCGGTCGTAGCAATAAACACCTTTATTATAGACCGACACCCAAGTCCTTCCGTGTGAATCCAGAAATAGGGCTGGTATATTCTTTTCCTGGGTAAACGACACTCGCTCCATAGTCCCCGTCTTCGGGTAATACCACCAAATGCCGTTTCCGCGGAAAGACAGAATGATCTTTCCATCTTTTTCGTCATACCAATAAGCGTGGTTGGGCACAGAGACAGGCATGGTATTCTTCAACTCGCACTTACCAATTTTCTTTTCCACATAAGAATAATAATACACACCTTTCATACCAAAAAAATAGACTCCGTCCGACATAAGGAGACAGCAAGTCGCCACTACCGGTTCTCCATCCAACTCCTGACAAGCAAATTTGCGGGTATTACGGTCGAAAATAGCCAGTCCACGACTAGTTCCTACCCAAATATTCCGAGCCGCATCTTCTTCCAAGAAAACGACATCATTATAAGGAAGAGAATACGGATTATCTTTATCTTCTTGGTAAACCGTGATCTTTTCCCTGTCGAAACGGTTCAAACCAAACCGAGTCCCAATCCACAAAACCCCTCTTTCATCTACCAATACACATTTCACAGAAGATTGTGATAAGCCTTCCTCTAATGAAATTTGTTTAAAATAATACTTGGGAACTGCCTGAAGATTCCCTGTTAAGAATATAAAAAATAATATTAGATATAATTGTATATACCTCCCAAACACTTGCATAATTATATATCACCCTTTGGCCTGCAAAAATACAAAATCATCCGAAATACAAGCTTTAAAGAATAAAAAAACAATTTTTGATTTTTCTCGAATGGTATCGAACACAGAAAATACACCCAAAATCATAGATTTGTAACAAACAAAAATTAAACAAAAAATGTATCTTTCATACCATACAGACGTTGCGTTTTCAGCTTCCTCCGGCAATAAAAGTATTACCCCGGTAAAAGATATCAGATGGAGTGTCTCTGGAATGACTATTCTGAACGGCCCCCAGTACCGCAATCGGTCGGTGATACTATATACACCTTTACATCTCATTCCCAATGATAATCTCAAAGAATTGATGATTGTATGGCCATGTTAAAAATAAACAGGCTTCATTTTATACAAGAGCTTTACCACATCATCCCGAAATCACAGCAAATAACAGAGAACATGATCCTATATGCCCAAGCCAAGAAGGTCACAATTTCAAGCGGAATGATATGTCCAGAAGGTATTGCTTTCAATCTTCCTTTTCATGTCGAACAAATTATCCTAGAATCCAATATCCAAAATTTCGGTGAGGATAAAAGGCAAATATAGGAACATTTAGTACCTAGTTGTTGAAAAAAGCAGGCCGGACACTCCCGATATAAACAATCTCTAAGATCCCGATAAAAGCTCTTCTTTAGCCATCCGGATTCGCTGATTAAAAAAAATTTCGACTTCACTCCATAAATAATAAGGATAGCGAGGTGTTGTCAATGGAAGGGACACCTCTTTCTCGTTTAGCAGAAATTTCACCCATATTTCTCCCTTTTCATCATGACAAAAAATCCACTGTATATTAGCTGCCATCGGAGCAATCTCGTAATCCTTCCAATACACAGATACAGAATCAGGATCTGCAACACGTACGTCAGCATTTCGTATACCCATCAACGCCACAAAAGGTATGATTGTTTCTGCATGAGCAAAACGAAAATTTGCATGGTTATCCGACTTTGCATTTATCACCTCATCAGCAGTACGGATAAATTCAGAAAGCAAAGGCCACGCAATCGCTACTGGCAACATTCGACCAATCGGAGCGGAACTCTTGCTCATGTACTGCCGCAAGTTTTGAGTCTGCCAATAGCGGCTCCATTCATTCGAAGTAAAAGAACAGATCTCATTCAGAGAAAGTCCAGTATCAGGCAATATCGCAATAATTGAAAATAAATCCATCACAAAATCCCTATCTTCTTTCTCCGTTCCGCTTCTGAGGAAAAGTCGTTTCATAACAGTGGAAGTGGGTATCTTGATTTGAGAAAATTTCTCATAAACAGCAATCCAATCCCCTTTCTTCTTATAATTGACATAAGATTCATTCAGATCGAAAAAGCGAAGAATATCATCATATTCTCTTCCCTTGTTTCGCCTTATCTTCAATGACGGATTTTCTCTCAGCAAACAAGAGAGAAACGCGTCCATACTATTTATACAACGAGGCACATAAGTGGCTATCGCCTCCACCTCAGCCGAATCAGCAAATAAACAAGGATAATTTTTTGACATACGCCAAGCAATACCCTCTTGTTCTTTTTTGCCCAAAGAAGATAATTCACCCCATTTGCCCTTAAACTGCTCAGATACCTCTTGCATAAATAAAAGTAGATCCCAACCTTCTTTTGTCAACATTTTATGTTTTCCAGCTAATGACAGCCTTGTTATTACTTTATCCAACGCTTTCCCTGAAGTCGGAAATCGTGCACCGTGTCTTCCGAGATGGTTAATATAAAAAGGTACCATGCCATCCTGAACTAAATAAGATGAATTTTCCAGAGAAGGATACGGCATAGCCGTCCCTGCATATTGCTGTTCCTCTTGTCCTATTGATAAATGGGAATAAATAAACAAACAAAATATAAATATCGATATCTTTCTCATACCAAGATCATTTTATTTAGATTATAACAAGAATATCCAAATGTCTGTTCATTCCGACGGGTTAGTAGTGGCATTTTGACAAACCCGTAAAATGACCTCATTCCACAAGACACATACAAAATATATAAACAATCGGCAACGAGATAGCAAGAAGATGATTATTCTTTTTTTTTATCTTTTTACCAAAGTCTGAAATAGTTCTCCAAAATATTCTTCAAAAATCTTAAGTACACCAACAAAAAAGTATCGAACTTCTATTTCTTATAAAAACAGTAGCCCGTTACGGGTTCATTTACTCATTAAATTCAAAATCGTATGGAAACAAAAAGTAAAAAAGCAAAAAGCTCCTTCCTTAATTTAGGAAGTAACATGGGAAAAAGTAAATTATTGCAAGGTGTCGTCACATTGGCCGGAATCGTTTTGTATCTTCTCGCACGCAAATCAAAAAATAAGATAAGACATACATTTTTATTGATTTTGGTTTGCACAATGGGAGTCGCTTCTTTTTCATGCGGTAACAAAAGCCAAAAGAAAGTCGATCTCAACAAAGCATTGGACAATGCCATTGAAAGAGTGGAAGATGAAGCTGACAAATTAGACAAGACTTGGGACGACACAAAAAAAGAGACCCGGAAGGAAGCAGAGAAAGTCAAACATGAAATAGAAAAGATTCAAAAATAAAGAAAATATAGCTATGGACTTACATTCAGGATTACCATACTGGATAATCAAAAATCCACTGTTCGATTACTACAATCCGCTGAAAAAGGATCTGGAAACAGATATAGTAATCATCGGTTCCGGTATAACCGGCGCCCTTATGGCTCACGAATTGTGCCGGACGGAACTGGAATGTTGCGTCGTGGATAAACGGAGTATCGCCACGGGCAGTTCCGCGGCCAGCACGGCACTCTTGCAATATGAAATTGACGTTCCGCTTTGCCGAATGGCTGAACAAATTGGTGAAAAAAATGCAGTAACTGCCTACCGGTCTTGCCTGCAATCCATCTCAGACATCGAAGCCGTTTTGAAAGAGACGGATATCGATGCAGACTTTGAGCGGTTACCGAGTATTTTCTATGCCAGCGACGAAAAAGGAGTAAAACTCATCGAACGTGAATATGAAATACGCAAACGCTATGAGCTTCCAGTAGAATTGTTAAACAAGGGAGAGCTTCATAAGCGATACAAAATGAGAACATACGCCGGAGCGTTACTAAATCGTCAGTCCGCACAGCTCGATGCCTACAAGGCGGCAACCCAACTCTTCCGGTATCATATAAAAAAAGATCATTTACAAATATTCACCTATACAAAAATCTCATCTTGTGAAGAAACGCCTCAAGGTTGCCGGCTCAAAACAAAGGATGACCGGACCATCCGATGTAAATATGTAATTGTCGCCGCTGGATTCGAAGCCGGGCAGTTCTTACCTGAGAAAGTAATGAAACTGACCTCGACTTACGCACTTATATCCCACCCTATTGACAATAAGGATCTATGGCCCGAACACAGTCTCATCTGGGAAACGGCAGAACCTTATATCTATGTTAGGACCACTGGTGAGGATAATCAATACACCAACGATCAACTTCCTTTTTTTAGGGGCATCAAGATTCCAAATTCTAAATGCGGGTTTCAAAGCCAAGACCAAGCCTATAAACCAAATTGCAAAACCAACCATATCCGCTTCGTATTTACTAGCATAAAACAATCTTTTATTTGTTGATCTAAATCAACTTCCAACTTATACAATTCGAATTCATATTTATGCAGATAACTGCAATTTCCATCACAAACTTTTATATGTCGGGGGATCGTGTCAGAAGCCATCATACATCTGTTTCCGAACAAATAGGAACATCTAAGCCTGTATGCTTCAACAGCCAACGACTTTTCATATCCGCATCCTTCCTTATATGCATCGTGACAGATACGGTAAAGATGTTCATAATCCATTTGGACAGAATTCATCAATTCGTTTTTCAGAGTTTCTTCCCAATTCATAGTTATTTAAAATAGTTGTTTACAGAATCTTATTTTTAAAATAAACAACACGTATATAAAAATAGTTTACATAAAAATAAAACCTTAATCATATGCAAATATGACATTTAAATACACTTAGTATATCCCTACAAAAATAGATGTTAATATCCTCTCTTTACAACAAACAAAAATCTTTTTATGGCTGTTTATTTAATGTGAATCGGGTATGGTACCAACACCTATATTTCACATGATTATTCTTTTATATTAATGCATAAAACTTAGTCATATGTATTTTATATGGTATATTATTATCGGAATCTTAGCCGGTTTTATTGCTGGTAAGGTTATGCGTGGAGGAGGGTTCGGTATCCTCATCAATTTACTGGTCGGCATAGCTGGCGGCCTGTTAGGAGGTTGGGTCTTCGGCCTGTTAGGCATCGCTACGGCGGGCATCTTGGGCAGTTTGATCACCTCTGTTGCTGGAGCTATCTTGTTATTGTGGATCGTTTCATTATTCAAAAGTCCACATAAAACAGATATATAATCAATTATTTATTCATCTTTTAAAACTATTGAATTTATGGAAACAAGTTGTTCAAAATTTTGGCTGGGCCTGGGTTTAGGCTCAATCATCGGTGTAGTAGCTTACCGTTTTAGCTGTTCTTCTAAAGGCAAAATGTTAAAAGAAAAAGCATGCTATGTCCTTCATCGGATGGGTGGTAAAGCAGAAGACATGATTGATTCCGCAAAAGACAAAGTTGCGGAAGCCGGAACAAAAGTGGCCGACAAGGTCGCCAAAGAAACTTTTAACATCGCAGAAAAAGCCGATGATGTGAAAAACAAAGTGCACAATTTTGCCGATAATGCAAAAAAGTAATTGAATGTGCCTCATTAAATGTATAATTAAAACTTTCGAGTTATGTTTTATCATGTAAAAGATTTGCAATACAACGCACGCGTTTCCGCTCCAGATCCACGTTTCGCACGTGTCCTCCTTGAGGCTTTCGGCGGCGCAAACGGGGAATTGAAATCAGCTTTGCAATATTTCGTACAAGCTTTCAGTTGCCATAATCCTCACCCTGACAAATATGATATGCTGATGGACATCGCAACAGAAGAGTTGGGACACCTCGAAATCGTCGGGGCTACCATCCAAATGCTCCTCGGGCCTGTAAACGGAAAAATGAAGGACGTGGTGGAAAACATGGAAATCAATATGATGATGAATGGCAAAGGAGCCAAAGAAGATCTCATCCATCAAGCATTCACAAATCTGCAGTTCTTGGTAACTTCCCCCGGAAGTCCCACACTGACAGACAGCAACGGAAATCCATGGTGTGCTACCTATGTATCCGCTAATGCAGATCTGACCATGGATCTCCGTTCCAACATGGCAGGAGAATGCCGTGCAAAGATCGGATATGAAAATCTTATACCGCTGACGGATGATCCCTACGTGAAAGAGACGCTCACGTTTCTTATGACACGCGAAGTAACCCATTTCCAACAGTTCGAAGCGACATTGGAGACCATCCAGCCCAACTTTCCTCCCGGAGTGTTTCAAACCTCCCCCAAATACAGCAACCTGTATTTCAACATGTCCAAAGGCAAAGATGCCCGCGGGCCGTGGAATGAAGGAGAAAGTACACGTTTGAAAGAAGAATGGCAATACATTGACGATCCTTTACAAGAAGTACGAAACACCAATGGGCTCGTCGACCGTAAACCGGCAGGTACATACCGCACGGAAAAAGAGGTCCAGGAAATGGACAATGAACTTGCCAAAGAACGCAGCGAAGAAGTCCTTTCTTCTTTACCCGACGGAGTCATGAGTTGGTGTAACTACCAAGATAAAAAAGGAAACAGAAAATAAACTGTCGCCAAGTAATATATTCACTTTAAAATTTATCAGATTATGAACAAGAAGAATGAAAAAAAGCAGGTAGAAACAAAGGGTACGAAAAAACAAACCCAGACTAAAGAATGCAAGTGCTCAACTTCAGAAAAAAAATCGGCCAAAAAGTAACCGAAACGTCACTTGTAAGTAATTAACCCCTATCGGGGGTGTGTCAAAATTCCCCCTTTCTTTTTTATGCTGGCCAACATATAAAGTAAAGTCTAAAAAAATTGTTTTGTATAAAATAAAATTGTTCCTTTGCAAAGTCACTCGTTTTAAGAGATATTATAAGTAGAGAGTAACCAAGCAAAAGAAGCCTTGACTATACGGGATGTGTAGCTTGACAACTTATCGTGTCAGGCTTTTTTTGTAATATGGGATTGACAAGGATAAATAATAATATAATAATGACAGCCGAAACTTTAATTATGACGAGGAGCGTGTCCCATATTTGGGGCGCGCTCCTTTTGTAAAA
>CDZS01050828.1_pt1 | contig 33707 bp, 41 predicted proteins | sample 557751 | NCBI WGS metagenome assembly CDZS01 (sample SAMEA3182113, study PRJEB8094) | gut metagenome | biome: human; feature: gut; material: Stool; isolation source: human stools | place: Canada | collected 2013-05-07 | reverse complement strand
ACGGGTCGGAGTCCGCAGCACTGTCGTAGTTCCAGCGGCGGGCCGAATCGTACCCGCGAACCGCACGATTCGACGTATTCGAGGAATACGTCTCTTGGCACCAAGTATAGACGCCCATCCAGTTCCAAAGCTGATTATGCGCACCGCTGAGATCGGTTGAAGTGAGGCCGTTGTCGAGATCGGAGGACACAGGAGCCGGAAGACCCGTGATGACCTCCTCGCGGGTGACAAACCTGTCCCACTCATTGTTGGTGGGCGTGCCGCCCGCATAGGCATCGCCCCCTCGATAGTTGCTGCCGCCCGTCAGGGATCGGCACTTGTACTTTGCGCCGTCAATGGTGACTTCCTTGCCGAAGATCCAGCCCACGCTGTTAAGGTCGTTCCAAGTGACATTGACAAGGATGACACGGTCGCAGATGAGCAGTGTCTTGTCGCCGTCCTTGATCTTTACCCACTGGAGCTTCTTTGCATCGTCTGAGGGCGTATTGCCGAAGCTGTAGTTTGAAATGCCTCCGGACATTGAGGGGATATTGCCCCTACCCGCGCCCGAATATGGTTCACTGTCGTTACGCCACGGCTTTGTGGGTCTTGCCAGTGCCGCGCCGTTGTTGTAAAATCCGCCGAGCTTGACGGTTCCGAGATATTGCGCCATAAGGTAGCTCTCCTTCCGTTTTGATGAAGCGGTAGGGAGCGAATATCTTCTTCGCCAGATTGTAGGCGCAAGCCCATCGGGCGAAGCCGAGCCACGAATTGACCGATTGGACGATCGCCGCCTTCGTGATCGTGCCCTCCTGCAGCTTCTCCATCATCCGCTTGATGCGCCGCTTCTCCCGCCGTTTCGACTCGGTACGGAGAAGCAGATGCGTCGCTTTGATTTTGAAGCCGTAGGCGTTCACGCCCTGCCGCACATAGAAAATCTTGGTCTTCTGGTTGGTCTCAAGGTGCAGTCTCTCTTGGAGGAACACCTTGATCTTTGCTAACCACTCCCGGGCGATTTCCTTGTTTGGCGCTATGACGACGACATCGTCCATGTAGCGCGTGTAGAGCGTCGCACCGAGGAAGCGGATGCAGAATTGATCGAGCTCGTTGAGGTAGATGTTGGCAAAGTCCTGAGAACTCACATTTCCCAGCGGAATCCCTCTCTCGCCCTCCGGCGAGCTGTCGATCACTTTGCAAAGAAGCCTGTAAAAACGGAGGAAGTCCTCGTATTTCTCGGGGTACTTCTTCTTGAGCTTCTTGAACCGCTTCGCGATGATCTGCTTGAGCACGCTGCGGTCGATGCTGTAGAAAAACTTGCGGACGTCGATCTTGATGACCGTCGCCTCGTCGCCCCACTTCATGCGGGCGACCCTCATGTCATGCTGTACGTTGAAGGCAGCTCGGATGGGGCCTTTTCCGTACATACACGCAAATGAACGGTTGACGAATACCGGGCGGAAGAGCGTCTGCAGCTCCTGATGGATGACGAGCTGCACGATCTTGTCCCGCAGCGGCGGGATGTGGAGACTGCGCTCCTTCGGCTCCATGATGATCCTGTGCCGATACTTTCCCGGCGTGTACTCACTAACGCCCGCCTGTCTCGTTTTCTCAATTTTCTTGAGATCGCGCCACAGGCGCACGTTGTTCACCTCGGAATAGAGGTCGTAGAGCACGGCCTCCCGCGTGAACTTGCGGCTGCCTCGCAAGGCGGTCTTGTAGCCCGCCTCGATCGCTGACCAGCCCACGGCGTCCTCATAGCTGGAGGGTGGAGGGATCGGCGGCACGAGGGCCTTCTTGGTGTTCTTTGTGTTGTAGAGCATAATGGGGAATTTCGTCATTCGTGGCATCCTTTCCTTTTAGAACGGCTTGGCACCCATGACGCGGGTTGCTACCCACATTGTAGACCTCCCTCCGCCTCCCAATACGAGAGGGCGGGCGAAGCTCAGTCACTGTTTTTACGCCGTTTCTCAACATGGCGAAGGATTACCTCTCCCTTGAAGTATAACAAGGACACGCACCTGAAGCCGTGGCCGCAGATGACGTAATAACCTACAAGGCGGGGCGGAAACCGAGGTTCGGGTTGGAGTTCGTAGCATTGTTGTTGTTCCAGTTGCGGGCCGAATTGTACCCGCGAACCGCACGGTTCGACGCCAGACAGAGATAACCCTGAGTAGGTGCTGTACTTTTTCTGATGGTCTATTTTCGGTTGTTGATGAAGAACTTTTGCAGTCCTCCAATGATGCGCCCGATCTCCTCGAGCTTTCCTTGCAGTTCCAAGAGTTTCTTCTGCGTGATGTACTTCTGGTTCTTGGCGACACCTAAAAGCACGAGCAGCAGTGTCTTCTCTGCGTCCGCCTCATCCAGCCACATGAGCCGTCTGTTGACGTTCGTGAGGTTGTTGGCCATAACAGCCGCTCGGATGAGCTTGTAGCAGGATTGCTTGATCTCTTGGCACAAGGAGAACTTCTCGGAGGCGGGGAAGTTTTTCAGCAAGGGGTATATATCCCTTTCGAGAAATATCTCAGTTTTCTTTTGTAGGACTGACGGCTCTGCCATGATACACACACCTCTTTTCCCGAACGCGGGCAAGCTCGGCGTGATCACCATAATATTCGAAGCCGTAGTCCGTGAGTTTGATCCTGACAGGCTTGCCGCTGATGATGCTGTGCCCTGTGATGAGGACGTCGGCGTCCCCTGTGAGGGACAGCCCCGCCTCCGTCTGCAGGTTCAGCACGCCATCCGGCACCCCGCCGCACTTCTCGCATACCGGGGCCAGCTCCACGAGCAAGCTCCCGATGATGCAGCTTGCTTCCTTGCGGCTGCAAGCGACCTTATACATAGATTTTTCGCGCCACAGAGTCGTAAATCCCTGACGTGATCGCGACCGAGGTCACGGTGTTGAAGTTGATGAGAAAGACATTGTTGACCATGTTGTTCAGCGTCGCATCCTTCAACACCTTAATCTCTTTCTGCGCGTCGGCAATCTGAGCCTCATGGAGAATGACCGCTTCACGGTTTGTGAAAATGCCTTCGTCCATGTGGTTCATATTCACCTGACTCATAGGCGTTCCTTCCTGAATGACCTCTCCCGTCTCAATGTCTTGGACGTGATCGAGCCACCCGATTTTTTCATAGGCTTTCATTGCTGCTTTCGACCTCCACTTCTAAGATATTATATTTGAAGGCTATATAAAGCCCCTTGCCCGGTGTTTTTGTGAAGACCCGTTCGCCCGCTGACGCGATGATGTCGCCGTCTTTGTCCACGAGCTGCACCTCGGCGACGTCACCGATCACGGTATCGTCGAAGTAAATGTAGACCCTTGCGCTTGCGCCCTGCACGAAGCGGCGGAAGGGCTCCGCTGTCTGTGGCACGCCGTTGAGCGTGTAGTCCGCATGATCGACCGAGTCAACGAACCGCTGCCCGATCTTCTGGATACCGATAGAAGTCAATGTTTTCATTCTGCCGCGCCTCCTTTCGCGTTGGTAGAGCAGCGCGTGGAGGTGGAGCATCTCAGGTAGACCTTTGCACCCTGCGCCGCCTTCGAGCCCACCTCAATGTCCGAGGCGAAGCCCTGATAAATGGTGTACGCGCCGAAGTGATAGAACTCCTCGGAGGCTGCAAATGTGCCGGCTCTCGGGAAGGGATTGCCGCCGCCCGATGCGCCGCCTTGCGCCATGACCGTCGAGGCCACGAGATGTCCTTCACTGACGATATGCGGCCACACGCCGCACACGATCTCTCCGCACCTTGGATAGCGTGAGAAGCCTGTCTGAAGCCGGGATTGAATAATGAGCCCGCCGATGGTCTCCATACCGTAGGCGGGCTTACTGCTGCCCTCCTTGACCTTGCGGACTTGCCCGTCGATGACCGAGAGATTTGTGACGCCGCTGGGTTTGGAACTGTTCAGGAAGATGATGAACTCAGCCCAGCGCTCCGCATCCTGATCGGCGAACAGTTCAATCCGGCTGCGGTCGTAGCCGAGCGCGGTCAGCGCGTAGAGAACGCCGCGCCGCGTGCCGCTCCACTGTGAGATGATCCCCTTCATGGACAGGCGCGTCCGATAGGCTTCGGCGTCCTCGCCCTCCAGTCGCGGCATATCCCGGTCTTGCCCATGCACGGGGAGCATGACCTCTGAGCAGCTTGCTACGTTCGCCTCGCTGCGCACGCGGAAGATCGCCGCCTTCAGGTCGTCGAACTCGCGCCCCATGACCTTGAAGAAGATGCAGAGCTGGTTGACCGTCTTCCGGCCCTTCTTCAAGGGAGCGAAGAGCAGATCAAACATATATTCCCCGAAGGTTTCAAACTGCTTCATCCGCTCACTCCCTTTCGACCGTCACGGAGACGTCGCCGAGGGTGATGACCTTGTCCTTACCCAGCTTCACATCCGCCTCCGGCTCGGAGACCGCCGCGTTGGTGGCCCCACTGTAGCCGCTGCGGATCGCGTGGTTGATGTCGGACAGGGTCAGCTCGTTGAGCTTGCGGCTGCGGCGCACGGCCAGCAGTTCGGTGAGGATCGCCTTGACCCGGTTCTCCACCGCCTCGTCCGTGTCCGCCGTGTCGGTCGTGACCGTGACGGAGATATTCTGCGATACGGTCACAGAGGACTTCACGAGAATATTATCATACGGGCCAGCGATCTTGTCAACGGCTTCTCTTACTGCCGCAAGCAGTCCCTCCGTTGCCTCGCCCGCCGTGCCTGTCACGATGACGTCCACCGTGCCCTGCCCGCGCGGGTGGTTGCAGTCGGCCTGTGCGAACAGTACGCCGGGGACGGACTCCGCCGCGTCAATGAAGGTGTCCTCCGTCGCCCGCTGCGCCAGCTCCGACCACGAGCGGAGTGTCCGCGCCCTCGCGCTCTCGTCGTCCTCGGTGTCGCTGCCTTCCCGCACGATCCAGTCCTCGGCGTTGCTGAATGTGACGTCGCCGAGGTAGGTCAGCGTGCGCACGATCTGCCCTGCGGGGACGTTGTAGCGGCTGCCCTCTGTCTCGGCCTCCACCAGCACGTCCACGGAGGACGCGCCCTTTTGCAGCGTCGCCGCCTCCAGTACAAAGAAGCGCAGCTCCTCGCCGTTGATGTCGAGGATGCTCTTGAAGACGTGGCCCTTGGGGATTTTGACCGCCTCGCCCGTCATGTCGGTGCGTCTGACGGTGATGAAGCCCTGCGTCTTCTGCGCCTTCTTGCGCTTTTTGGAGTAGTCCGCCATCTTCAGGTCGAGCCACGCGCCGCCCGCGTGGGAGACGAACATATTGTTCAGCACGACGCGGAGCAATTCAATGACCTCGACCTTGATGCGCAGCACGATCATGAGCATCGTGTAGAACACACCGCCCGAATGGAAGTTGCTGATGACGAAGCCCTCGTCTTTCAGTTCCTCGACCTTCTGCTCCTTCAGCTCGTCCAGCGTAGGCAGAGGGAGCACGGCGTCCAGTATTTCCTTGTCGATCATTCTGATACCACCTCCACGCTCACCGCGCCGATGATGACGTCCAGCTCGCGCCGCTCGTCCTCCTCCGCGAAGCGGAAGGAGCAGTGCAGCACGACCGTGTCATCCTCGAACGCAATACTGATCTCAATGCTTTCCGGGAGGATGACCTCCCGCTTCTGCAGCTTGAGCCGCACCCGCTGGGTGATCTCCAGACGGGTCAGCTCCGTGTCCTCGGACTGGATGAAGTCATACAGGCCCCAGCCGAACTCGGCGTCATAGAAGACATCTCCCGGCTGCGTGAGCGCCTCAAGGACGATGTTCTGATACAGACACTCCAGCCCCGAGCAGAGCGGCGCGTCGCCGTCTGTGGCCTGTGTGAGCTGCCACTCGCTGTTGAGCCGGATGTCCGTATCGTTCAGGCCCGTCATAGCTCCACCTCCCCGATGATCGCCGGGGTGAGGTCGCCGTAGCCCGTCTGCGTGTCCTTCGCCAGTGCGATGATGGAGCTGGTGTCCGACTTCTTGTTCTTGCCCAGCGACGGGTCGTTCGCGCCGACGAAGAGAAACTTCGGGTCGGAGAAGTCTGGCTGCGCCTTGCCCTCGTCGTCCCAAAAGTCAAACCACTCTTCTTGGAAGGTGCAGTTCTCCGGGTCGATGGGGTCATTCTGGATCTCGCTGTTGAAGGACGCCTCACCCTCGGAGATGCGGATGACCATGAGGTCGTAGTAGGAGAGCTTCTCCTCCCATAAGACCGCCGTGCCCTCCAGCATCGCCTCGCGGTTCGCTTGGAAGAACTCCAGCGCATCCTCCTGTCGGTTGTCGTTGGAGAGATCGGTGAAGATGGACTCCCATGCGTCCCACAGCTCGCCGTTGGTGGCAAAGCTGATGACGCCCTGATAGCGCACCGACTTATAGCTCGGGTTCTTCGCTACGTTGGCCAGCAGCGCATCGAAGTGGAGCAGCGTGCCGATGTAAACGATGTCGGTGTAGGTGTCGCCCGCCTTGGAGACCGCCTTATAGAACCAGTCGCGGAGCTTCTTGCGTTGCTCCGGCGTGTTGACGTTCTCGTCGTTCTCCAGATCGTCGCAGACGATAAGGTCGGGACGCCATTGCTTGTGACGTCGGCCACGGATCTTCTTGCCCGAGCCGATTGCCTCAATCTTGACGCCGTTGGCCAGCAGGATGACAGAGGACTTCCAGACCTTGCCTTCCAGCTCGCCGAAGTCTTCCTTCAGGGCAGCGTTCTCCTCCAGCTCCGTCTTGATGTCGACGAGGAAGCCCTCGGCCTGTTCCGAGCTGTCAGAGAGGATGATGATGTAGTGCTTGTAGCCGTAGACGGCGGCGTGCAGGTCGTCCTTGAAAGTGAAGGTCGTGCTCTTGGCGTGGCCACGAGGCGCTTCGATCGCACGGCGGCACCCATCCGCGCGGCTGATCCGCTTGGCGTCCACCTCCGGGTTCATCCCCTTCAGCACGCCCTCCCGCCATATCCTGTCCAGCTCGCCGTGGAACTTGGGCGACGGGCGGACGAAGTAGTGCGCGAGATAGGCCCGCCCGAAGTATTCAAGATCGAAGGCTCCGAGCTTCCGGCGCAGTCCCTTCGGCCCGGTCAGTTCCTTTCCGGCCCTGAAGTCCTCAAGGAGCTGCGCCCGCTGCTCGGGAAAGTTGCCGTCCTTTGTGACGTACTGCTCGAACAGCTCCCGCTGATACGCACGGTTTGCGACCGTTTCCCGGTCTTCCGGCTCTGTGAGCTTTTCGAGGTAGTCGTTCAGGTCAATCTTCGCCATCTGCCAGCACCTTCTCTCTTGCACGCTCCAGCACGTCGTGAAGCTCGCCAGCAAGCTCAGGGTGCTGCTTGATTGCCGCCATGAGCTCCGTCTCCATCTGCTCGAAGGCAAGCTCAGCTTTTTTCTTCATGTCCTGCCGGACGCGCTTTTCGTAGGTGGCGTTCCGGGCGAGGCTTGCGATGAGTCGCCCCGCCTTATTGGTCGTGCCGTCATGGTTGACCTGATTGATCGCCTCGTCCAGCTTGCCGTTGGTGACATGGACTTTCTCCATGCTGCCGGTGCCGGTGTCCAACAGACCGAAGCCGTTGGCCTCTTCCGGGGTATCTCCGACAGTGGTGAGGGCCATCTCGTCGGGGGTGATCTCGTTGCGGCCCGGTTCCAAGTTGAAACCCGCCTCCGCCTCCTTCAAGGCGTCGTTCGTCTCTTCCAGTGTGGCCTCGCCAGTGGTGTACTTGAACAGGATGTCTGCGATATCGTTCTTCATGGTGTCGTTCTCCTTCTGAAAAACGCCTCCGCCGCTCGCTTTTGCTCTACCGTTCGCCGATTTGCTATTTCATTTTCGGTCGGGGTGTGCTATGATTTACTTGCTTTATACTTAAATCAGATTACACCCCTATTATAGTAGCCCATTCACTAATTGTCAAGCCAAAATTAGCCTGTCCACTAAATTTTAAGGAGACTATTCACTATGACTATTTACGACCGAGTTCTCGCATTGATAAAAGAGCAAAACCTTACAGTCAAGCAAGTTGAGAGGGAATGCGATCTTGCCAATGCGACTATCCGCAGATGGGCAACCCAAACCCCTAATGTCGAAAGCGTCCGAAGAGTAGCGCATAGGCTAAGTGTGACGCTGGATTACTTGGTGGAGGGAGGTAGCTCAAACACAACCCCCGGCGCGTGCGATGGTGTCGGATTGTCTGAGATGGAGAGCGACTTGATCGCCATGTTCCGCTTATTGCCGATGGATGCTCAAAAGGAAGTTTTTGACTTGGTTCACTACAAGTACAGCCGCGTCAGCACCGGGGAAAAAGAGTCTATATTCTGGACATATTTCGACGAGAGCAGCAACGCAAAAAGCGGCCCCGCCGAGGACGCTGAAGCCCAAGGCGGAACCGCTTGATTTTTTGCGCTGTTTTGATTTAGTTGTAAATCTGTTTTCAGTCCCATTGATGAAGCGGCGAAAACCGAGGGTCGAAAGCCCGAAAACCCTTGAAAACAGGGCAATGGGACACAGTCCCATCGGTTTTGCAGATTTGTCCCATTGCTCGCCGCCTGTTTTTCCCCGCTTCGCCGCCCCGCCGCGCACGCCTCGCACGGCCAGCGCACGCCCTAATCCCCGCCGATCCGCACCGAAAAGCCCCGTTTTCCCCAAAACTCGCACGCTCTAACGCTCCGTTAGCACGCTTGCCCCTCTTGCAATCCGCCGCCGCGTCTGCTACAATAGCAGCATGAGCCGCAAAGCTCTCGTCCTCTTGGTCTGCTGCTGTGACTTCCGGGACGGGGCCGAGCGGCTCATACCATCTAAAAGCCTCGGAAATGCCGTTATACGGGCGTTTCCGGGGCTTTTTCGTATTCTGCGTATGTGTGCGCCTCGCCACGCCGCCGCCGTTGTGCGGCCTCGTGAGCGTAAAAAAAGCGCCGACCGCCGCCGACGCATCCTCATCTCAAGATTGTTGATAATTCGCGCCTCCGTCCCGCGCCGAAAGTCGCCGTTTCCCGCGTATTTCAAGGGTTTTCCCGCCGTCTCCCTCCTCATCCCGCCTTATCCCGCATTTCTCAAATATCCTGTCTCCCCACATGTACGCGGGCTTCCTTGCGGGGAATGCGCAGATCACGGCGGCAAGCGCACTTGTCCTGTCCCTTGGCATCGCCATTCAGAATTTCCCCGAGGGCGCGATCATCTCCATGCCGCTCCGGGCGGAGGGAGAGAGCAAGAGCAGGGCATTTCTCGGCGGCGTGCTCTCCGGCGTGGTGGAGCCCATCGGCGCGGTGCTGACGATTCTCGCCGCGCAGCTCGTGATCCCGGCGCTGCCGTATTTTCTGAGCTTTGCGGCGGGAGCTATGCTCTATGTGGTAGTGGAGGAGCTTATCCCCGAGATGTCGCAGGGAAAGCACTCCAACATCGGCACGGTTTTCTTTGCCGTGGGCTTCAGCGTCATGATGACGCTGGATGTGGCGCTGGGATAGGCGTGGAGGTGCCGCTTCTTTTGCGACAGCGATGACATCAGCTACGCCGGTCTGCATCCGAAGCTTACTTGGCAGAGAACCATGACGCCCGTTCACGGCGGCAGTCGGTGATTTTTGAAGAGCCGCCTTCGGGCGGCTTCTCAAGGACTATATGGTTAGAGTATGCTAACCAGCAAACATTCAAAGGAGACGAGAGCGGAGAGTTTCCGCACGAGGTGGGGCTGTTTCTCAGCTATCCGCCGGAGGACGTGAAGGGCTTCATCGACCACCGCGCAGGCGGCTTCAAATGCACGGGGCTTTGGAAGGTCTACGGCGACGAGGAAAAGGCGCGCTCGCTATTCGAGAAATACAGAAAATGCACGGAGATCTACTGCACACTTTGGCAAAGCGGCTCGAAGCTGGAGCAGCTTGCCGTTGCAGTTTGATCATATAACATCACAAAAAGAAAGGAATTTACGAAAATGAAAACTGCTGTTGTTTATTGGAGCGGCACAGGCAATACGGAGGCGATGGCACGGGCCGTTGCCGAGGGCATGACCGCCGCGGGCGCAGAGGCTGTGCTGCTCACGCCCGCCGAGGTCGCACCCGGCGATCTGAACGCCTACGCCGCCATCGCCTTCGGCTGCCCCGCCATGGGCGCCGAGGTGCTGGAGGAAATGGAGTTCCAGCCCATGTTCGATGCGTGCAAGCGCAGCTTCGGCGGGAAGCGTGTGGCACTGTTCGGCTCCTACGGCTGGGGCGATGGCGAGTGGATGCGTACTTGGGAGAGTGACTGCGACAACGCAGGGGTGAACCTCGTTTGCGAGAGCATGATCTGCACGGAGACTCCCGACGACGCGGCGCTGGAAGCCTGCCGCGCTCTGGGCAAGGCATTGGCGGAGTGAGAAATGTCCCCCGCCGCTGACGGTTGCTTTAGCGACAGATAGGTGCGATTTGCATTTGCTGAATAGTCAACCCGAAAAGGCAGGGACACCGCTTACGGTGTTCCTGCCTTGCGCTGTATGGCGAGTATTGAAAAGAATATGCTCAAGCATCCAAGACAGGTGAACAGAAAGTATTTGCGTCGAGTAGACGTAAAGCCGAATAAGAAAACATGTTTGAATCGATTGAATCTTTCGCTGAAAGCACTGAGACCTTCTCTCTCGGCACACGGATGACAATGGGCAAGCGAAAACTCGCAGAGCCCATTGACAAACCAAATCTACGCGGTTATAATATACCAGTGGTATGTACTGCTGGTATATCAGGAGGCGTAGGAAATGGAACGAACGGAAACCCAAAGGAAGATCCTCGAAGTTGGGAAAAAAGAATTTCTGGAAAAGGGCTTCAAGGACGCATCTCTGAACCAAATTGTCGCGGAGGCAGGCTTCACGAAGGGTGCATTCTATGGCTACTACCCGGATAAGACCGCTCTGTTTGAAGACCTTGTGGGCGAGACCGCAAAGGAGCTGCTCACCCGCTTCAAGGCGGCACAGGATGATTATTTTGATCTCGTGCCGGAGGGGAAAGCAAAAGACAGTCTGGCGCTTTCCACCCAGCACCTGCATGAGTTTGTCGCGTTCATGTACGACCATTTCGACGAATTCAAGCTGATCCTCTGCCGATCGGAGGGAACGGGCTACGCGGATTTCATCGAGGTGTTGGTGGATATGGAGGTCGATCGATCCGAAGAATACTACGCTCTCCTCCGAAAAAACGGTATGCTCTCCGGGAGCATGACTCGCCAGCTTCATCACATGATCACAAGAGCTTACTTTACGGCGGTGTGCGAAACCATCGTCCACGATATGCCGAGAGAGGACGCCATGAAATACGTCGATGAACTGGCTATCTTTTTCCACTCCGGCTGGAGCGGACTTTTAAGGCTCGAATGAGCCTTAAAAAAATAACCATCGGTTAGTCGTCTCTAACTGGCGCGGCGCATCCTCCAACAAACCTATATATTTTAAGAAAGGAACACGGAATATGAGTAAACAGAGAAAAGAAAAGCAGCCGCCGGTGCTGGGCAGGCTGCTGACATATGCCGGAGGGCATAAGTGGCTGTCCGTCTTGGGCTGCGGGCTGTCCGGCGTTTCGGCGGCGGTCGGCATTTTCCCGTTCGTCTTTGTCTGGTACGCGGCCAGAGGCATTTTGACGCCGGGAGGCGGCGTTTCGGCAGGGCTTGCCCGCTACGGCTGGTATGCACTGGCGGCGGCACTTCTGAGCGCGGCGATCTATTTCGCCGGCCTCATGTGTACGCACCTTGCGGCCTTCCGGGTGGCGACAAATATGCGAAAGGCGGCGGTCGCCCATCTTGTTGACCTGCCACTGGGGTACTTTAACGCCAACCTCACGGGACGGCTTCGCAAGCAGATCGACGACAACGCGGCGCTGACAGAAACCCTCCTCGCCCACACCATCCCCGACGCGGTGGGCGGGATCGTAACGCCGATACTGGCGGTGGTACTGCTCTTCGTCTTTGACTGGCGCATGGGGCTTGCCTGCCTGATCCCCATGATTATCGGGCTTGTCTGCCTGATGAGCATGATGACCGGGACGGGCATGAAGTTCTTTGAGGAATACCAGCGGGCAGGAGAGCGCATTTCCGCCGAGGCCACAGAGTATGTCCGGGGTATCCCGGTGGTGAAGGTATTCCAGCAGACGGTTTACTCCTTCAAGAGCTTTCATGCCGCCATCCTCAGCTACCGCGACCTTGCCAGCGGCTACGCCATGATGTGCCGTATGCCCTACACCCTGTTTACAGTAGTGCTGAACGCCATGTTCCTGCTTCTCATGCCCTTGGGGATGGTTCTCGTAGGCGGGGCGGACGGCTGGGCGGTGCTGGCCGATCTGGTGTTTTACATCTTCTTCGCGCCCCAGCTTGCCTTTATGATGGAGCGGCTGATGTACGCGGTCAACGCACAGATGGAGGCCGCCGAGGCAGTGAACAAGCTGGAGGCGATACTCCGGGAGTCGCCCCTTCCCGAGCCTGCGGCGGACAGAGGAAGCAAGCCTACGGACAGCAGCATCTCCTTTGAAAACGTCACCTTTTCCTATGACGGCGCGGACAGACCCGCGCTGACGAATGTGAGCTTCCATCTGCCGCAGGGGGAGGCGTGGGCACTGGTGGGCCCCTCCGGTGGCGGCAAGACCACCATCGCCCGGCTGATCCCGCGCTTTTTCGACGTGCAGGCAGGGGCGGTGCTCCTGGGCGGACGGGATGTGCGAAGCATCCCCACCGCGGAGCTGATGGAGCAGATCTCCTTCGTCTTTCAGGAGGTGAGGCTCTTCAAAAAGAGCATCCGCGACAATATCCGCGCCGCCCGGCCGGACGCCACCGAGGCGGAGATATTACAAGCGGCGCAGCTTGCCCAGTGCGGTGATATTCTGGAAAAGACGCCGGGCGGGCTGGACGCTGTGATCGGTGCCAAGGGCGTGTACCTCTCCGGCGGCGAGATGCAGCGCATCGCGCTGGCGAGGGCAATCTTAAAGGACGCGCCAATCGTGGTGCTGGATGAGGCCAGCTCCTTTGCAGACCCGGAGAACGAGGCGAAGATACAAAAGGCCTTCGAGGCGCTGATGAAGGGCAAGACTGTGCTGATGATCGCCCACCGCCTGTCCACGGTGCGGAACATGGACCGCATCCTTGTTGTCCGGGACGGCGAGATCGCCGAGGAAGGAAAGCATGATGAGCTTCTCGAAAAGGGCGGCGTCTACGCCGCCATGTGGGAGGAATACCAAAAGGCCGCGCAGTGGAAGGTAGGAGGTGTCGCATGATCGAACGCATCAGCAAAAAATACGCCATGACGAAGAAGGGCGCAAAAGACTATGTACTCGCCGTGTTCTGGTCCGTACTGGTCAACATCAGCAAAATGCTGCCCGTGGGCGTGCTGGCCACGGCGCTCTCCGGCATCGTAGAGGCACTGACAAACGGCACCGACCCAGGGGCGGGTCTTACGCGCTTTCTGGTCGCGGGCGTTCTTGCCCTCGCCGCGCTTTTTGTGACCTTTCTGATCCAGTACAAAGCCCTATACGAAGCCACCTACCGGGAGAGTGCCAACCGCCGCATCCGGCTGGCGGAGGTGCTGCGCCAGCTCCCGCTGTCCTTCTTCGGAAACCGGGACCTGACCGACCTGACCACCACCATCATGGGGGATACGGAGACGCTGGAAAAGGCGTTCTCCCACTTTTACCCCGCCATGCACGGCGCGCTCATCTCCACGGCGCTGATTTCCGCAGGCATGCTGCTTTACGACTGGCGGATGGCACTGGCTCTTTTGTGGGTGGTGCCTGCGTCGCTGCTGATGGTCTATCTCTCTCGGCGCATGGAAAAGCGGCATATAAAGAAGGGCCTCGTCACCCGCCGCGCGGCCACCGACGCCATGCAGGAGGTGCTGGAGTGCGCGCCGGAGATCAAGGCGTGCAACCAGAAGGCGCGGTATATCGCCGACCTGAACCGCAAGCTGGACGAGGCGGAGCAGGACACCATCCGGGGCGAGCTGTTCACAGGCTCCGTAGTCACGGTGGCGCAATCCTTCCTAAAGCTGGGTATCGCCACCACCGTCCTCACGGGGGTGCTGCTGATGAGCCGCGGCGACTTGTCGCTGATCCCGTTTCTGATGTTCCTTATCGCCGCCACCCGTGTATATGACCCCATCGGCTCCATGTTTGCCAACATGGCCGCAGTTTTCGCCTGCGAGGTGCGCATCGAGCGTATGCAGGAGATCGAGAACGAAAAGCGCATGACCGGACTGACCGAATATGATCCCGATGGCTACGACATCCGCTTTGAGCACGTGACCTTTGCCTACCGGGAAAAAGAGGACGTGCTAAGGGACGTCTCCTTTACGGCGAAGCAGGGACAGGTGACGGCGCTGGTGGGCCCCTCCGGCGGCGGCAAGTCCACGGCGGCCAAGCTGGCGGCCCGCTTCTGGGACCCTGCGGAGGGAACGGTGCGGCTGGGCGGCGTGGACGTATCCACGGTGGACGGCGAGGTGCTGCTGGAAAACTACGCCATCGTATTTCAGGATGTGGCGCTGTTTGCCGATACCGTGATGGAAAACATTCGCCTCGGCAAGCGGGACGCCACCGACGAGGAGGTGCTGGCGGCGGCAAAGGCGGCGCAGTGCGACGCCTTTGTATCCAAGCTGCCGGAGGGCTACCATACCCTGATCGGGGAAAACGGCTCCCGGCTCTCCGGCGGTGAGCGGCAGCGCATCTCCATTGCCCGCGCCATCTTGAAGGACGCGCCGGTGATTTTGCTGGACGAGGCCACGGCCTCGCTGGACGTGGAAAATGAAACGGCGGTGCAGGCGGCGCTGTCCGGATTGATCAAGGATAAGACGGTGCTCATCATCGCGCACCGCATGCGTACCGTCATGAACGCCGATCAGATCGTCCTGCTCTCCGGCGGCCGCGTGGTTGAGATGGGTTCTCCCGCGGAGCTGCTGAAAAAGAACGGCCTGTTCCGCCACATGGCGCAGCTCCAGAGCGAGAGCATGGAGTGGACGGCGTAGAAAGTTGCGAGATAAACAGAATTCCAAGTGCAATATTGGAAAACGAAGTGTCGAAAACGAGGAGAAGTTTATGAAAGAAACAAATAAGTGGTCTGTCAGGGATGTGATCACCACGGTGCTGCTTTCGGCGGTGCTGATCGTGATCCAGCTCGTCGTCAATATGGTCTGCATGGCCAACGACTTTGTCAGCATGGTACTGTCAGTGGGGATCACCATGTTCCTCTGCGCGCCGGTCTATATGCTCATGGTCAGCCGAATCGGCAAGCGTTTTGTGACGCTGATCTATATGACGATCCTCGGCGTGATTTTCCTGCTGATGGGAAACTGGTTCTTGCTTCCTTATTATGTTCTTGTGGGAATCCTCTGCGAGTTGATTCTCTGGAAGGACGGCTCCTGCCAAAAGCCGAAACGGCTGACTGCCGCCTGGACGGTGGCAAGCCTGCTGTACAACGGGGTCAATCTGCTGCCCATCTGGTTCTTCTGGGACACCTACTACGATTTTGCGCTGGCAAGCGGCATGGAGCAGAGCTACATCGATTCCTATGTGCGTTACTACACCTCTCCCGGCTGGCTGGCCTTTATTCTGCTGTTTACGACGCTGATGGGCTTTTTAGGCTGCATGGTGGGCAGCCGGCTGATCCGCAGGCATTTTCAGAAGGCCGGCGTTCTATGAGAGCAGACGCATCCTTTGCGGTGCCGGTCAAGCTGTGGGCGCTGCTGTGCGTCTTTGCCGGAGTAACCATCGGCGGGAATGTGCTGCTTACCTGCATCCTGACCGGCGGGGCGCTTCTTTATCTCGTCTTACAGCGGAACTTCCGCCTTGCCGCGTCCTATGGCTGCTTTTATCTGCTGCTGGCGCTGCTGCTGTACGGCATCCGGTTTCACGGGCTGCACATGCCGGTCTTTTCGGAGTTTTATGTTCTGATGTTCTGGAATCTGTCGCCGATCTTTCTGGTGTCATGGGATCTGATCACCACGCCGCCGGGAATGCTCTCCGCGTTCTTATCCCGCCTCCGTATGCCCACCCCGTTCATTCTCGGGCTTCTTGTGGTTTTTCGCTTCTTCCCTACCATGCGGACGGAGCTGAAAGGCGTAGGCAGGTCCATGAAAAACCGGGGGCTTACCGCGGCGGGGCAGCTGCTCGCACATCCCGTGCAGAGCATGGAGTATGTGTTGGTTCCGTTTCTCCTTCGGGTGTTGCAGCTTGCCGATCAGCTTTCCGTTTCCGCTGTTGCAAGGGGCGCGGAGCGTCCGGGCGTGCGCGGCAGCTATTATGAGAAAAGAATCGGGGCGCGGGATCACATCGCGGCAGCCGCATGTGCGCTGGTCACGGCTTCCTATTTGGTTTTGGAAAGGAGCATGGCATGATCGAGCTTACACGTGCCTCTTTTCAATACGAAAACTCGGACAGAGGCGTGCGGGATATTTCCCTTTCGGTAAAACGCGGCGAATGCGTCGTGCTGACAGGGCTTTCCGGCTGCGGCAAGACCACCGTGACAAGGCTTGTCAACGGGCTTGCGCCGTCCTACTATCCCGGCGCCTTCAGCGGAAGCGTGAGGATAGACGGCAAGGACATATCCGCGCTTTCCACGTGGGAGATCGGACGCTTGGTGGGAAGCGTTTTTCAGGACCCCAAAAGCCAGTTCTTTTCCTCCGAGCTTGCCGGAGAGGTGGCCTTTCCCTGCGAGAATTACGGCCTGTCCGCCCGGGAGATACGGGAGAGGACGGACGCCGCCATAGAGGCGTTGCAGCTGTCCCGCTTGAAAGACAGGGCGGTTGACGCCCTCTCAAGCGGAGAAAAGCAGCGGGCGGCCATTGCGTCCGTATATGCCATGAAGCCAAAGGCCTTTGTGTGCGACGAGCCGACGGCCAACCTCGATGCTGCTGGGACAAGGCAGCTTGCGCAGACCCTACGGCAGCTCAAGGAGCAGGGCCTTACCCTGCTCCTCGCGGAGCATCGGATCGACTGGCTGATGGGGATCGCAGACCGGTTTTTATATCTGCGGGACGGTAGAATAGAGGCCGAGTATACACCGGAGGATTTGCTCTGCCTGCCGGAAGCAGACATCTTGGGCATGGGTCTGCGCTCTCCGCACGAGGGAAAGTGCCTTCCCGCTCCCTCCGTATCGGACGAAAGCCCTGCCGTCTTGAAGACAGCAGGACTCTCGAAAAGAATACGCAGAGAAGTTATTTTTGAGGATATCTCGCTGTCCGTTCCAAAGAGCAAGGTGACCGCCATAACGGGGCAAAACGGCGCTGGGAAAACCACCCTTGCGCAGATCCTCTGCGGGCTGGCGAAGCAGACAAGGGGACATATCCTGATAGACGGAAAAAAAGCAAGAGCGGCAGTCCGGCGCAGGGGGATCTATTACTGCGGCAACGACACGTCAACGCAGTTTTTTACGGCAAGCGTGGCGGAGGAGCTGCTGCTGAATACCGAATTGACAGAAGAAAGCAAAGACCGTGCCAGACACTTGCTGAAGGAATTTGGCCTTTACGAGTACAGGGACACGCACCCGTCCACCCTGTCCGGCGGACAGAAGCAGCGCCTTGCCATTGCCTGCGCCATCTTTTCCGGCCGCAGGATACTGATTCTTGATGAACCTACCAGCGGACTTGACGGGCAGAATATGCGCCTGATCGCGGAAAGGCTGAAAAGCGAAGCGCGGAACGGCAGAACCATTCTCGTGATCACCCACGACAGGGAGCTGATCGAGAGTTGCTGCGATAACATTGTGGAGGTTGAAAAACGATCATCATGAAACCGCCAAGGGCCGCTATGGGATATCCACGCTGAGAGAATCGCTTTCCGTCCCTGCCGGCAGCTCTACCGCGATGGTCGTGCCCTTGTCCGAGCTTTCCTCCACCCAAACGGAGCCGCCGTGGAGATTGGCAATCTCCCACACCAGAGAAAGCCCCAGTCCCGCGCCGCCGTACTCGCGGCTGCGGGACTTGTCTACCCGGAAGAAGGGATGAAAAATGCTCCGCTGATATTCCTTCGGAATGCCGCAGCCGGTGTCAGAAACGCGAATGATGCACTTTTCCTGCCCCTGCGCAAGCTCGACCCACACCGAGCCGCCGGGGCGGTTGTATTTGACAGCGTTCTCCGTCAGGTTGAAGAGCAGGCGGTAGATCAGCGCGTCGCTGCCGGTGAGGGCGGCGTCGCCCTCCGCTTCCAGCGTGATGCTTCGCTTCTCCGCCAGCGGCGCGAGATCCGTGAAGATCTCCTCGACCATGGGGGCGAGCTGGAGCTGTTCGTTCCGCGCCACCTGCTGCAAATTGCTCATCTCCAGCAGCGTCTTGGTCATCTGCGCCAGCCGCTCCGTCTGCTCGCGCAAAAGCGTGAGGAATTCCGCCGTCTCCGGGCGCACATCTGGATGCTCCGCGGAAAACAGCTCCAGCTGCGCCTGCATCAGCGCAAGCGGCGTGCGCAGCTCGTGGGCGGCGTTGCCAGTGAACTGCCGCTGGGCGGCAAAGGCGTTATTCAGCCGCTCCAGCATCTGGTTGAACGAGCGACTCAGCTGCCGGAACTCCGAAATGGTGTCTTCATCGATCCTCATATCGGCAAGATTGTTCAGCTGCACCTGCTCCACCTGTGAGGTAAAGCTGCGCAGGGGCTTGAGAGCGCGTCCGCTGACGAAATAGGCGAGGATGCCGCTGAGCAGCGTTACCGCCGCCGTGATGTACCAGTTGGTGGTGCGGAAGCGCCCCTGCACCCCATCGACGACGATGGTCAACTCCTCGTTGGGCGCTATGAGCTGCGGGTCAAAGCTCGCCGCTCCGCCATCATTCAGGATCACCGTGCCGCCGCCTTGTAAACTGTCCGCAATGGTGTCCATATAGTACACACCGGAGGAGCACAGCAGCAAATTCATGGCCACGCAGGTGATGCCGATGAGCAGGACGGACATCAGCGTGATGCGCCACTGCAGGGATAGACGCTTCATTCCTCCTCGCCTCCCATCAGATAGCCCTCGCCGATGCGGTTGCGGATGGGGTCGTAGCCCAGCGCGGCGCGGAGCTTTTTGCGCAGGGCGGAGATGTGGACGCGAATGGAATTGCTGAAGCTGTCCACGCTGTTGTCCCAAACGTGATCCATCAGCTCCTCCTGACTCACGGGCCGCCCCTGATGCACCATCAAATATTCCAGAATACCCGTCTCCTTGCGGGTCAGTGTCAAGGTCTGCCCGTTGACGGCGGCGGTGCGGGAGCGGGTGTCGAAGCTCAGGGCTCCGCAGCTTAGCAGCACGTCCTGCTGGGTGAACTGCCGCAAGGTCAGGCTGCGGATGCGGGCCTCCAGCTCGGCTAAGTGAAACGGCTTTGCCAGATAGTCGTTCGCCCCGGCGTCCAGTCCCTGCACCTTGTCCTCCACCTCGCTGCGGGCGGAGAGGATCAGCACCCGCGTCTCCCGGTCGGTCTGCCGCAGGGTGCGCAGTACCGTCATGCCGTCCTTTTTCGGCAGATTCAGATCCAGCAGTACCAGATCGTAGCGCTCCACGCCCAGCAACTCCAGAGCCTTCTCCCCGTCGTAGCAGTAGTCCACGCTGTAGGCCAGCCGCCGCAGGCTACGGACGATCGTTTCGCACAGGGCGCGTTCATCTTCAATTACTAAAAGGTGCATGAGAGCCCTCCTTTTTATTTCTCCGTTTTTGTGGTGCTTTCATTATAGCAAAAATAGATAAGGTTTGCGTTAAATTTTCGTTCTTAACAGAGACTTTAACTCTCCCGCGCTATGATGGGGGCACAAAATCGGAAAGGGTGATGAAAAATGAGCTGCGGGAAAAAGGCCGCGGCGCAGATCGCGCTGCTGATGGCCGGAGCCGCCATGCTGTGCTTCGGCGTCTGGCGGGGCGAGGCGGCGACGGTGCTGAGCAAAGCAATCAAATTATGTCTGGAGTGTGTGGGCATTGGGTAAAAAGTTTTCAGGCGTTTCACAGACCATGTCCCGCTTCCGGGGCTGGATTCAGGCGGGGGCGACGCTGCTGACCAACCTGCACCTGCCGAACTTCCTCAAGGGCGGACTGTATCAGGGGGCGGGGAAGGCCGTCTGCGTGCCGGGGCTGAACTGCTACTCCTGTCCGGCGGCATCCGGGGCCTGCCCCATCGGGGCGTTTCAGGCAGTGGTGGGCTCGTCCAAGTTCAGCTTTTCCTATTATATCACAGGCTTCCTCATTCTGCTGGGCGTGCTGCTGGGGCGCTTTATCTGCGGCTTTCTATGTCCCTTTGGCTGGTTTCAGGAGCTGCTGCATAAGATCCCCACTAAGAAGCTTTCCACAAAGAGGCTGAAGCCGCTGACATACCTGAAATACGCCGTCCTGCTGGTGATGGTTTTCCTCCTGCCGGCGTTCCTTGTGAACGACGTGGGCATGGGAGACCCGTTCTTCTGCAAATACCTCTGCCCCCAAGGCGTGCTGGAGGGAGCCATCCCGCTGTCCCTTGCCAATTCCGGCATCCGGGCGGCGCTGGGCAAGCTGTTTACATGGAAGTTCAGCATCCTGCTGTCGGTGATCGTGCTGAGCGTACTGTTCTACCGGCCGTTTTGCAAGTGGCTCTGCCCGCTGGGTGCGTTCTACGCCCTGTTCAACCGGGTGTCCCTCTTCCAGATGAAGGTGGATAAGAATAAGTGCATCTCCTGCGGGAAATGCGCCAGAGCCTGCAAGATGGACGTGGATGTGACGAAAACGCCCAACCATACCGAGTGCATCCGCTGCGGGATGTGTATCCGTGCCTGTCCGACGAACGCCGTGTGCTTCCGCTACGGCTTCGGCAGCGGGAAAGAAACATCAAAGAAAACAACGATGGAGGAATCGAAATGAACATGAAGAGAATTTTTGCACTGGCTTTTGCCGTGCTGATGGTGCTGGCCCTGGCGGCCTGCGGCGCAAAGGACAACGACAAGCAGGCGGATATGAGCGGAGACAGCTCCGCCATGACCGGCGAGCCGAAAACCGCCGAGGAGGCGCTCGCCCTGCACAAGGAGCTGCTGGAGCGGGAAAACGCGCTCCTGTCGGAAAATGCCGAACTCTGGGAGAAGGTGTTCAGGGCGGCCGATAAGGGCATGACCATGCAGGAGGACGGCAAAAACTACGGCGACTTCCTGCTCAAGACCATCGAGGACGCCAAGGAAGAGTTCAGTGACGAGGAGTATGAGTGGCTGAAGGAGTCGGCCACGGAGATCAGCAATATTGAAAACAAGCTGACCGAGTTGGAAGAGAAGTATCCCGAGATCATGCAGAAATCCATGGACGGCGATATGAGTATGCCCGCGGGCAGCGACACGAGCACCCCTCCCGACGACGGCAGTATGCAGAAGTTCCCCGCCTTTGAGGGGAAAGACCTGGATGGCAACACGGTGAAGAGTGACGAGCTGTTCTCCGCCAACGCCGTCACCGTAGTGAATTTCTGGTTCACCACCTGCAATCCCTGCGTGGGAGAGCTTGCCGAGCTGGACGCGCTGAATAAGGAACTCGCGGAGAAGGGCGGCTCCCTCATCGGCGTCAACACCTTCACACTGGACGGCGACGAGGCAGCGATTTCCGAGGCGAAGGACGTGCTGGCCAAGAAGGGCGCCACCTATCAGAATGTGTATTTTGACTCAGATGGTGAGGCGGGGAAGTTTACCACCAACATCTTTGCCTATCCCACCACCTATGTGGTCGACCGCAGCGGCAATATCGTGGGTGAGCCCATCGTCGGCGCCATCACGGAAAAGAAGCAGGCGGAGACGCTGCAAAAGCTCATCGAGCAGGCCCTCGCCGCCGATATGGGCTGACCCGAGATTTAAAAAGTGCCTATGATGAAGAAAAAGCGTTGTAAGCCGGCAGATATTCTGCGCGCCATTTCGCTACCTCTGGTAGGCACTGCCGGAGCATGGCTGTACCGCCGCTACGCAGGCTGCGCCGCCGATACCTGCGCCATCACCTCGGGTCCGTGGCTCTTTGCAGGCATTGGATGCATCCTTGGATCGCTGCTGTATACTGTCCTGAGACCCGACCGCAGCGAAGAACAGGACAAGGAAGGGGCAGAGTGAGCCCAGCTTCCCCTGAAGGAGGAAACGCGATGTATCGAAGTGTATTGGCACTGCTTTTCGCCTCGGTGCTGCTGCTGGGCGGCTGCGCTGCCGGGCAGCAGACTGTGCCGAAGGAAAAGAGCGGGCAGGAAACAAACATGGACGGACTGGCTTTTGACCGGTCCGACGAGGAGATCACCTATATGGATACCACGGAAAATGTCATCTATCTGGCGGGCGGCTGCTTCTGGGGAATGGAACAGCTGATGCAGTCCATCCCTGGCGTTATCGACGCCGAGAGCGGCTATGCCAACGGCACCTGCGAGGCGGATGCCGATTACAAGACCGTCTGCAAGGGAGAGACCGGCTTTCGGGAAACGGTGCGCGTGGAGTATGACCCCGAGCAGGTGAGCCTTGACGCGCTGCTGCTGGCCTACTTCTATGTCATCGACCCCACGGTGCAAAACCGGCAGGGCAACGACCGCGGTAGCCAGTACCAGACCGGCGTCTACTACACCAACGAAAGTGCCAGAGAGACGGTGAAGCGCATCGCGGAGATCGAGCGCGGCCGCAGTGAGAAGTTCTTCGTGGAGATCGGCCCGCTCAAGAACTACTATCCCGCCGAGGAGTACCACCAGAACTACCTCGAAAAGAACCCGAACGGCTACTGCCATATCCCGCGCGCGGAGATGGCGCTGTTCTCCCGGCTGCGCATCGACCCGGGCGACTATCAGAAGCCCGCGGCGGAGTCCATTCGGGACAAGCTGACGGCGGAGCAGTACCGCGTCACGCAGGAGAGCGGCACGGAGCGCGCCTTCACAGGCGAGTTCTGGGACAAGTTTGAAAAGGGCATCTATGTGGATGTCGTGACCGGCGAGCCGCTCTTTTCCTCCACAGATAAGTACGAGAGCGGCTGCGGCTGGCCTGCCTTTACGAAGCCCATCGAGGGCCCCGCTGTGGTGGAAAAAGAGGATTTGAGCCACGGGATGCGCCGCACGGAGGTCAGAAGCCGCGCCGGAGACTCCCATCTCGGCCATGTGTTCACCGGCGACCCGGAGTCGCCCAACGGCGTGCGCTACTGCATCAACAGCGCGGCCCTGCGCTTCGTCCCCTATGAAAAAATGGAGGCCGAGGGCTACGGATACCTGCTGTACCTGTTTGAAAAATAGGACGCAAGCGGTCGGCAATCCTCATGCAAGGAACTATCAGCACATCACAGCATATCGGACTGCCCGGTGGCAGTCCGATATGCTGTGAATGGAATTTTCCGCACTCTCAATGAGATGATTTCGAAACGGAGAAGCACCATGTATCTTTTTCAAATAAGCAACTACGATGATCCTGCTGTGGACAGAGAAACCGCGGAACTGCTGCACCAGCGTTTGGAAGCTGAGAGCCGGCGGCGCTACCCCTCTATCTGGAATGCGATAGACCGCATCAGAACGCACGCCGCGAAAGGCCCGGGGCGCGAAAAGCGGACGGTGCGCTACCGCATTTATGGCTTGTTTCTGCTGGCTCTGGGTCTTTTGACGTTGATTCTTGGCTTGATGCCGCCAAAAACCACCGATGTGATCATTGCGGGCGCAGCCGCGATCATTGCAGGCTTGCTGGAGTTTGCCCTTGTTCGCAGAAGAACGCCGCCGCGCATACCGGCATCCTGCAAAAAGGAGGCGCGGAAAGCGCTGGAGCTGCGGCGAGCCGTTGATTGGGAAAAGCTCAAAACCACCATCCGCTTCGAGGATGCCGGCATAACGATCTGCGCGGAGGAGAACGAAGAACATCTCCCGTACACACGGATAAAGAACGCCTTTGAATCATTGCATCTATGGCTTGTGGTCTGCGACGATGAATGCGCGTTGCTACTTCAGAAAAAGGACCTGAGGTCCGGGAACGCAGACAACTTCCTCTCTGACATCATTTCAAAAATGAACACAGGAACAGATGCATCCAGCTGACCGCGGCAGCTATGTGACATTACCAGCCCGTTTGTCCCAGTAGGACTTCAACTATGGTCCAGCTATCGACGGAAGCATACAAATGAGCGATTACCAGAAGGATGATCGGAGGCAGATGAATAAGCGAGGGATAGCCTTTATAGTGGTAGATATCGGGGCTGTTGTCAGCAAAATGTAGGAACAAGAGACCAATCGGTAGGCAACGAACATGGGAGTTGAAGCAGCATTTTATATCCGCCTAAGAAAGATCCAGCAGGCATTCGACCACTGAGAACACACCATCTGATACCTCCCCCTGTTCAGAGCTTCTGAACAGCCATCCATGTCGAAAGCGGAGAGACTGCGATACAGCAATCTCTCCGCTTTTCTGTCGTGATCTCCTGCTTTGAGCGGAGAGGCGAACCTGCACGGCAATGAAAAAACATTGGTTCAATGCCAGGACAGGCGGTTTTTATGGGGTATCCTCACATCCGCGGTACTGTCGTCGCTGCCGAATGGCAGCCTTCCTTCATTCACCTATGGCCGGGCATCGGATGCCCTGACTTTTTGCGTCCTTTTGAGGATACCCCGCCTCCGTCCGCCATCGTTACCCTCGAACATCCTTATGCCCACAGCGGTGTCGCTGTGGGCTTTTTTTGCGCCCTGTGCGCGACCCCGCTGCCGTGGCCCTCCTATGTTCTGAAATTTACATCCAACAGATTTCAGAATATGGAGGAACCAAAAATGTATGACAGACGGAGCGTCTGCGCACTGAACAAGAAAAAACCAGATGCCATTGTACTTCCAGACGCCGATGGAAATCTGATCTGCCTGACCTGTGCTGATTTCACCGATGATGCAGAGTTTCGCCGTTGGAAGAGGTGGTCGGACCAGGACTTTCACGCAGAGGACAAAACGATGTGGAGGAAAGCGACCACACCACATCTATGGACATGGTTCCGGAAGCCGCCCTTGCTGTTCCCAATGAGGAGGCTTTGGCAGCGGAAAGGCAGGTCAGAGAAGATCAGATTCGTTATGCGGAGGCAGCGGTTTCTGGAATCAGAAGCATACTGACTGGGGCACAGTTTTACAGACTCCGGCAGTATTGCATCGAAGGGAAAACAGAGAGCGAAATCACCGAAGCAGAAGGCGTCACACAGCAGGCTGTGTCTAAATCGCTGGTCTCCGCTTTGAAAAAACGAGAAAATTTTTGAAAAGGGGTCCAAAAATGGTTGTGAAAAAGCCTGAAAAAAGATGATTAGTGAAGGGACAAGTATCCCCCATCTTCTGAACCTTGAAAAACACCGCCCAGGCGGTCATATCCGGTGACTGGAATACCTTTGCTGACGGCGCGAGCGTCAGACCGGGTGCGCGAGGACCACCTGTGCGGAGCATGATCCGCATATTAGGACGGCCAATGGAAGGTGCAGAGCGATACCCACTCAGGTCAAGGCAGCTTTGGCAAGCTGTTCCGCCATGACCCCGTCAGCCCACAATGATACTCCTGTACGCAGCTTCGAGAGAACCTCGGAGGGGTGAAACTCCCGTGACGCGCGCCAGCGCGGTTCCAGCCGCCGCCCTTGCCTGGGGAAGTAGTGTCGAATACAGGCAGCAACGCAAGAGCAAGAAGGCCGCTCCGCAGGGAGCAGTTCCGCCCCGTTACGGAGCGGCCTTTTCTGCTTTGCGGCAGAAGTATGGGGATCGTCCCCCTCCTCTTTCTCTTTTCCGCCATCCATTCTCTTCTCTCTTTTAATCCTCTGAACGGCCTGCATTCACCCTCTCCTTATCCCCCGGACGATCCTCATATTTGTGCCGCAAGGCAAAATTCAGAAAAGAGGTACCGATATGGATCAGAACGTCAATTATTACGGCATCATCCTTCTGCTGCGCCAGCTTCGGGAAAGCGGCAGCTTCAGCGAAAAGGAGCTGCGGAGGGTGGCGGCACGGATTGCCGCGGACAGCGGCGCGGACATCATGATTTCTCTCTGATTTTCTTCATCTTTCAGTAGCTTTCCAAATAAGGTTGTGGTAGTGTTTGTGTTGCCAAAACAGGAGGTGAGCAGGCATGGCGGAAAAGCATCTGACAGACGGCACAACGGCACTGGCAGCGCAGCCCCGCGTCATCAAGATCGAGGCGGCGGAGAAGCCGCGGAATGCGCAGCTGCGGGTAGCGGCCTATACCCGCGTCAGCTCGGACTCCGATGACCAGCTCAACTCCTTCGCGGCGCAAAACCGCTACTACGCCGAGCTGATCTCCGGCAAGGCTGAATGGCGCATGGTGGATATCTACGCCGACGAGGGCATCACCGGCACCTCCGCCGCAAAGCGGGAGGACTTCCAACGCATGATGGCGGACTGCCGCAGAGGACTCATCGGCCAGATCCTCGTCAAATCCATCTCCCGCTTCGCCCGGAACACCAAGGACTGTCTGGAGGCAGTGCGGGAGCTGAAGGAGCTGGGCGTCAATGTCCGCTTCGAGCGCGAGGGCATCGACACCGCCAATGTGAGCAGCGAGCTCATCACCGCCATCTACGCCGCCTTCGCCCAAAAGGAGAGCGAATCCATCTCCGGCAATATGCGCTGGAGCTATCAGCGCAGAATGGAAGCAGGGACTTTCCTTCCCTCGTCCATGGCCTACGGCTACAAACTTGTTGACAGGAAAATAGAAATCGATGCTGACGCCGCACTGGTGGTCTGCCGCATCTTTCAATGGTACCTCAACGGTGTTAATAGAATTGCAATCGCAAAAATGTTGAACGAGGAGGGCATTTCCAGCGGCCAGCGAAAAAAATGGCACAGTGCCTCTGTCCGATACATCCTCACCAACGAAAAATACACAGGAGATTCCCTGTGGCAAAAAACCTACACCAGCGATACACTTCCTGCGACCCGCCACAAAAACACCGGTGAGCATGAACAGTATTACGCAGTAGGAACACATCCGCCCATCATTCCACGGAAAACTTTCGACCAGGTACAGACACTGATGCAAAAGCGCAGCGTCGGGCAGGCTGTCACCCATGGAAGGCTCTGCGTCCGGATGCGCTGCTCCTGCGGCTCCCGCATCCGGGCAAAGCAAGTCAATGGCAGATGGTACTGGTGCTGCTGCCGACACGATGAAAAAGGCGACTGCGCCATCAAGCCCGTGCCGGAGCGCAGACGGATGAAGCCTTCTGCCGCCTCTACTATAAGCTCAAGCATCAGAGCCTCCCCATTCTGGAGCAGATGCTCGAGACCCTCCGGACGATCCGTGATCGCAGACTGCTCTGGAGCGAGGACATCGTTTCCCTCAACAAAAAAATATCCGAACTCTCCAGTCAGAATCGAACGCTGGCCTTCCTCAAGCAAAACGGCCTCGTTGATCCTGACATTTTTATATCCAAAAGCAACGAGCTGACCCGCCAGCTCCGGCAGGCCAAGCTGGACAAAGAGAAGCTTATGGCTGCCGAGGGGGATGCCACCGCCCAGCGGACGCAGGAGCTGATAGCCCTGCTGGAGGATGGGCCGGACTTCCTCGACCGCCCCGACACAGAGCTGTGCGGCGCACTCGTTGCGGAAATCATCGTGGAGAGCAACGACACCCTCCGCTTCCGCCTGCATAACGGGCTGGAGCTGCGGGAATCCATTGAGAGGACGGTGCGATAATGGGAAACCGAAAGCAGCCCTTCGGCTACCGTATGACGCTGGGCGAGATCACGATCCTGCCGGAGGAAGCAGAGTTGGTACGGTTTATCTTCCAAGGCTACAGCACGGGAGCTACGCTGGGTGAGCTGACCAAGGCACTCTGCCGGCAGGAGATCCCCTACTATGCGGGACGGACATGGAATAAAAACATGGTCTCCCGTATTTTAGAGGATGGCCGCTATATCGGAGAGAAAGGCTATCCGGCACTCATCGAGCCGGAGCAGCTCCGCACGGCAGCGAAAAAGAGGACGGCAAGAGCCCGCCCGCCGCAGAAAACGCCCGCGCAGAAGGCTCTGCGGCACACCGCCCTCCGAGCGGGTGGAGAAGATCGTCACCGACCTGCTCAACGAGCTCATACGCTGCCCCGACCGTATTCAGCCAGCGGTATCCCAAGTGGTCGGCGCTGCCTGCGGGAAAACGCGGGAGGAGCTGACCTCCGCACTGGAGCTACAGCCCATCGATGAGGACAACGCCAGAGCTCTGCTCCTTCAACTGGCGGCAGAGCAGTACGACGCCATCGGGAACACGGAATACGAAACCGTGCGGCTGCGGCGGCTGCTCACCGGCCGAAAGCCCATGACGGAGCCGGATGCGGAGCTGCTGCAAAGCACGGTGTCAAAGGTGCGTGTGACGAACAAATGCGTGACCGTGACGCTGAAGAACGGACAGGTCATAGAGAGGAGAGATGAGCCGTGAACGAAACCGCCCCAAGAGTCATTAAGATCCCCGCAAAGCCGGAGTCAGAATGGAAAACGGATTCCCAGCGGCAGCTACGGGTAGCCGCCTACTGCCGGGTCTCCACCAAGGAGGAGGATCAGGCAAACAGCTACGAGGCGCAAAAGGAATACTACACCGACAAGATCATGTCCAACCCCGCGTGGACCATGGCGGCCATCTTCGCCGACAAGGGCATCACCGGCACCTCAGTGAAAAAGCGGGAGGACTTCATGCGCATGATCCGCCACTGCCGCCAGAAGAAGATAGATGTCGTCCTCACCAAGTCAGTCTCCCGCTTCGCCCGCAACACGGTGGACTGCCTCTACTACACACGGGCGCTCAAGGAGCTGGGCATCGCCGTCATTTTTGAAAAGGAGAACATCAATTCACTGGAGGAGGACAGCGAGCTGCGCATCACGCTCTCCGGCGCCTTCGCACAGTCCGAGAGCGAATCCATCTCCGCCAATGTCACATGGGGCAAACGCCGCGCCATGGAGAGCAGAAAGGCGACCATCCAGTACAAATACCTCTACGGCTACCGCAGGGGTGCGGACGATAAGCCAGAGATCATCCCGGAGGAGGCGGAGGTCGTCCGCTGGATCTACGAGCGATACCTCGCCGGAGCCAACACACGGATGCTGCGGGACGAGTTGCATGAGCAGGGCGTGACATATTCCGAGAAGTCACTGCAATGGACGCTGCCTCATATCAAGAGCATCCTGCGGAATGAGAAATACTGCGGCGACGTGCTGATGCAGAAGACCTTTCAGCAGGATGTCATCAACCGCAAGGTCATCAAAAACACAGGGCAGCTCCCCATGTACCTCATAGAGAACCACCACGAGGGCATCGTCAGCCGTGAGAAGTACAACGCGGTGCAGGCGGAGATGGCGCGGCGCAAGGCGGCAAAAAGCCCCTCCAAGAGAGCCTCCACCGGTCTTGCCGCCTACACCCAGCCGCTACGCCCTCTCAGACCGTCTGGTGTGCGGCGAGTGCGGAACACTGTACCGCCGCTGCACATGGACGCGCCCCGATGGAAAGCGCGTCGTGTGGCGCTGTGTGAGCCGCCTGGACTACGGCAAGAAATACTGCCACAGCTCGCCCACGCTGGACGAGGCGCCGCTCCAACAGGCGATCATAGCCGCCCTCAACACCGTCCTGCCGGACTTGGATGGCCGCATCCGCCAAATCACGGAGGCGTTGGAGGCAGAGGTCATCCCGTTCCCCGGCAGCGGCATGAGCCTTGGCGACATCGACCGCAGACTGGCGGAGCTGGAGATGCAGTTCCAAAGGCTGCTGGAAAAGGCGGCGGATGATCCCATCGCCTATGGGGATCAGTTCAAGGAGATACTGGACGAGCAGACCGCGCTAAAGGAGCTGCGGGCCTCCATCCTTGCGGAGAGCAAAGAACACACCGAAGCGGATCGGCGCATCAAGGATGCCGCGGGGATGCTGGAAAACGCCGTACCCCACATCGCGGAATGGGACGAGAGTGCCATCCGGCAGCTGGTGGCACAGGTGAAGGTGCTGTCCAAGAACGAGATCAGCGTGACGCTCAAGAGCGGCATCGAGATCCGCCAGAGCATATCAAACTAAGATAGGAGATGGAAAAATGGTACTTGTGACCGGTGACTGCCACGGAAATTTTGCAAGGTTTGAGCAAAAACACTTCTCGGAACAAGCTAACATGACGAAGGATGACACGGTCATCATCGCAGGAGACTTCGGCGGCGTGTGGTTTGGTGACAGCCGCGACGATGAAACGCTGGACTGGCTGGAACGCCTGCCCTTCACGCTTGCCTTCGTCTGCGGTAACCACGAAAACTATGACGCACTGGAAAGATACCCCGTGGACGAGTGGCACGGAGGCAGGGTACACCGCATTCGCCCTCATGTGCTGCATCTGATGCGCGGCCAGATCTTCGAGCTGGAAGGCTGCCGCTTCTTCACCATGGGCGGCGCAAAAAGCCACGACATCGAGGATGGGATTCTGGAGCCGGACGCCCCGGATTTTGAGCGAAGGCTCATGATGCTCCAGCGCAAGCCCAGAGCGAGATACCGCGTCAACCACATTTCTTGGTGGGCGCGAGAGTTGCCCGACGATGAGGAATACGCCGAGGCACGGCGAAACCTTGACGCGGTCGGCTGGCAGGTGACTACATCATTACCCACTGCGCCCCCACCAGCATCGCCCTCATGGGCAGCCGCCACAACGAGGCGGATCGGCTCACGGATTTCTTGCAGGAGGTGCAGGAAAGAGCAAAATATCACTACTGGCTGTTCGGCCACTACCACGACAACCGAGCCATTGATGAAAAGCACATCCTGCTGTGGGAGCAGATCGTGCGGATCATCTGAAGCAGGTCAAAGCAGAGGAAAACACGGTGACACCGCCGTGCTTTTCTCTGCTTTGAGCGTTGATCAGGCGCACCACGCCGGAAAGGAGAAGCTATGAATATCCGCAAGCCCACAGATTACACCACCCTGTTCACCGCGCTGGACGCCGCTGTTGCGGCGCAGCTCCCGCAGATGGAGCTGTACTGCGAGATTGGCAGAGTGGTCAGCGGCAGGGGCGAAAAAGGCGCCGCTGTCGCGGCGTCGGAATACCTGCAAGCGGCCTATCCCGCAGCCGACGGCTTCTCTCCCCGCAATGTGCGCCGGATGCGGGACTTCTACCGGATGTACGGCGATACGCCGGAGTTGCTGGCAGCGGCAATGCGTCTGAACTGGACACAAAATGTGGTCATCATGGAGGCGGAATTGACCATGGATGAGAGGTGCTGGTACATTCGGAAGGCCGCCGAAAGCGGTTTATCCAAAACGGAGCTGCTGCGGATGATTGAGAGAGCCGAACATTCGGAAATTGCTCTTGGCGAAAGCGTAGATACCTGCTATACTGTAGAAAATGATGAGTTTTCGGAGAAGAATCGGTATGAAGAGTATCCTGTTTATCTGCCACGGCAGTACACTAATCGAGCGCGGAAACCCTTGATATTCCTTGACTTTTTGAAGCTAACAGAAAAAATTTACTACTTATTTACTACCTATCAAAATTATTGATTGCCTTGCCACGATATAAATAAAATTGAACATTATTCGCATGAGCGACGTTACCTTATCCCAACCGGGAAACATGGAACGCCGCTATTTTTTTGCCCTCATGTTACGCAGTAAGGGCAAACAAAGCCTTGATTTATGCGGTTCTTAGAGCGCGGAAATGAGAAAGACAAAGGTTGATACCTTTTCCCTCAAAATCGCGTTTCTACTGCGTAACAAATCCAACCAAAGGAGTGATGAAGCTATGGCAGTTTTCCGCGTGGAAAAGAACAAAGGTTATACGGTTATGAGCAACCACCATTTACGCAACAAGGAGCTTTCCTTAAAGGCAAAGGGCTTGTTGTCGCAAATGCTCTCACTTCCCGAAGATTGGGACTACACCCTTGCAGGACTGTCCCTTATCAACCGGGAAAAGATTGACGCTATCCGGGAAGCAGTACGGGAACTGGAAAATGCCGGATATATACAGCGTTCAAGGGAACGTGATGAGAAAGGACGCTTACGCGGTACAACGTATGTTATCTATGAGCAGCCGCCTAAGTTGGATTTACCTACATTGGAAAAACCAACATTGGATAATCCAACATTGGAAAAGCCTATGTTGGAAAAACCTACGTTGGAAAATCCAACGCAATTAAATAAAGAGATACAAAAAACTAACTTACCAAAAAAAGAAAAATTAAATACAGATATATCAAGTACCCATTCCATTCCTTTCCATTCCCTAAACCCCTCTCCCTTAGAGGACGCGGCACAGCCGCCGGAACGGAAGCGAACGGAAGCGACAGACGCATACCGAGTGTATGAGGAAATCATCAAGGACAATATCGAGTACGACTATCTGATACAGGACAGATACCTTGACCGGGACAGGATAGAGGAAATCATTGCCCTTATCCTTGAAACCGTCTGCACCAAACGAAGGACAATCCGTATCGCAGGGGACGACCACCCGGCAGAGCTTGTAAAAGCAAAGTTTATGAAGCTGAATGGCGAGCATATCCGCTTTGTGCTTGACTGTATGCAGGAAAACACCACCAAAATCCGCAACATCAAGCAGTACATGAAAGCTGCCCTTTTCAATGCCCCGTCTACGATTGGCAGCTATTACACGTCCCTTGTATCTCACGATATGTACGGCGGGCGCACTATCCAGTCGGCAAGAAGCAAGGGCATACCCGACTACACCTGCAACGAGGGCGAAAGCCTGTAAACCAACCCAAAGGAGGATTTTATGATGACACAGAAAACAGGAGCTTTGATTTTTGATGAAACCGCTGACCGCTACGACATTCGCTTTGACGTAAACGACTACTACGGGGGCTTACATTGCGGCGACTGCATGGAGGTTTTTGTGCGGGGAAAATGGAAGCCGACCCGCATGGAGTACGGGGACAACTGGTATCTTGTGGGTATTCGGGCGGCAGACCTTTCCGGGCTGCGGGTGCGGATTTAACAGGGCGGCGTGAAAACGGACGCTCTTTTTTCATGCCCGCTCCATTTTCCGGCGGCGGGCATACCACCATAGAACACGAAAGGAGGAACCCCATTGCAAGAGGAAACCAACGAAAAGACCATAGCCCTTTACATCAAGACCGGGAAGCTGACCGCACAGCAGCTCCAAAAGGCTATGAAAGCCCTGCTTGCACAGATGAAAAAGCAGCATGAGAAACAGAAAATCCCGCATGGCAAACAGACCCTAAAGCAGCTTATGAAGCAGAACGCAGGCGTTTCCAACATTGAAATCACAAAGGACAATATCAAAGCCTTTGAGAGTACGGCGAAGAAATACGGGATTGACTTTGCCCTAAAAAAAGACAGCACCGAAACCCCGCCCCGCTATCTTGTGTTTTTCAAGGGACGGGACGCGGACGCACTGACCGCAGCTTTCAAGGAGTTTTCCGCAAAGAAGCTGACACAGGAACAAAAGCCCTCTATCCGCAAGCTGCTTTCCACTCTGAAAGATAAGGCGGCAGCTCTGAACGCACAGAGGGAAAAAGTGAAGAAAAAGGACAGGGAGGTATCGCTATGAAGCCGGAACTTAAAAAGCTGCTTATCCTAAATGCCCCCTATCTGCTCTTTATCTATCTCTTTGACAAAATCGGACAGGCGGTGCGGCTCTCTCCGGGGGCTGACCTGTCCGGCAAGGTTCTGTCGCTTAGGGAGGGCTTTTCTATGGCTTTTGCTAATCCGCTTCCCAGTCTTGCCCCTATGGATTTACTGATAGGGATTTTCGGCGCGGTGCTTATCCGGCTGATTGTCTATGTCAAAGGCAAGAACGCGAAGAAATACCGCAAAGGTGTGGAATACGGCTCTGCCCGTTGGGGAACTGCCGAAGATATAAAGCCCTACACCGACCCAGTATTTCAAAATAACGTGCTGCTGACACAGACGGAACGGCTTACCATGAACAGCCGCCCGAAGCAGCCGAA
>CDZS01029434.1_pt1 | contig 35631 bp, 30 predicted proteins | sample 557751 | NCBI WGS metagenome assembly CDZS01 (sample SAMEA3182113, study PRJEB8094) | gut metagenome | biome: human; feature: gut; material: Stool; isolation source: human stools | place: Canada | collected 2013-05-07 | reverse complement strand
GAGCACGAAAGAAAAACAAGCGACGCTGAAAGCGGCATTTGTTTTTCTCGTGCCATTAGAGAACGAGCAGCCTGCGAAGCAGGCGGTAGAGCACGTCAGCGCGGGCTCGTGATCGAAGAAGAGAAGCGCGAGCGGGGACAGCCGGGCTGTTCATCGCAAAGGGCGAAGCCGGTTGCTGATAACCGGTTCATTCTGACATGTTGGTTTGATCTTGTTATTTCTTTTATTATTCTGACGTTTCTAGTTCAATTCTACACAAGATTCCAGGCATGTACGCAATTTTTCACAAGGAGGTGATTGAACAGCTGAATAAGGCTTATAAAAGTATATAAATTATAGGTGTATCAGCACAGACATTACGAAATTGGGATTCTAATGGAAAACTTCATCCGCATCATACTACAACAAGTGGTTATAGGTATTATTCCGATGAACAGCTCAACCAGGTAATGAATGTAAAGCCTAAAACCGCATTATCATTGGCTATTGTCGTGTTTCAAGCCACAAACAAAAAGATGATTTAGAACGACAGATTGAGATTATTGACAATACTGAAGAATCTGAGCAACAAGAACTCGTTGAAGATTTAGTACAGATAATCACAGTATTTAGCTGCAAGTTACAAGGAAAACGAGCGAATAAAGCGAAGAAACTTATCCGAGAATTGATGCAGGAGGAGACCGATGGTAAAAGCCATAAAAGTAATGTTGATCCCAAATAATGTACAACAAACTAAGCTGTTTCAGTACGCAGGTGCTTCAAGATTTGCTTATAACTGGGCTTTGGCCAGGGAAAAGGAAAACTATGAAAAAGGTGGCAGATTTATTCCAGATACGGAGCTTAGAAAAGAATTTACAAGGCTTAGAAATTCTGATGAATATGCATGGCTGCTAAACGTTTCAAACAATGTAACTAAGCAGGCAATTAAAGATGCCTGCTCAGCCTATAAAAACTTTTTCAAGGGTTTACAACGGTACCCAAGGTTTAAGGCGAAAAAGAAATCAATGCCTAAATTCTATCAAGATAATATCAAGATACAGTTTCGTGATACGCATGTTAAATTTGAAGGATTTTCTTTCAGCAGGAAAGCTAATAAACAAAAGCTGAACTGGGTAAAACTTGCTGAACATGGACGTATTCCCACAGATGCTAAATATAGGAATCCGAGAGTATCCTTTGATGGATTGAATTGGTGGATTAGCGTATGTGTGGAATTTCCGGACTGCAGGGATAGGTCTAATCATGATGGAATCGGTATAGACCTTGGAATTAAGGATTTGGCGATATGTTCGGATGGTAACACCTACAAGAATATAAACAAAAGCCAGACTGTTAAGAAGCTGGAGAAATGCAAGCGTAGATTGCAACGCAGCGTATCTCGTAAATATGAACACAATAAGAAAGGAGGAAGTTACTGTAAAACTAACAATATAGTAAAAAAAGAAAAACTTTTACTTAAAGTAAATCACAGATTAGCAAATATCCGAAAAGATTATTTGAATCAGACCACATCTGAAATCGTAAATCGAAAACCAAGATTTATCTGTATCGAAGATTTAAACGTTAGTGGGATGATAAAAAATAGACATTTATCTAAAGCGGTTCAGAATCAGGGATTCTTTGAATTTCGTAAACAGTTGGAATACAAGTGTAATGATAGAGGTATTCAGCTCATTGTGGCTGATAGATTTTATCCATCATCCAAACGTTGTAGTTGCTGTGGGAAAATAAAAAAGGATTTGAGATTATCTGATAGAACATATAAATGTGAATGTGGAAATGTTATAGATAGAGATTTCCAGGCATCACTAAACCTAAAAGCTTATGGAGAACAATTTGCAAGCTAACACTTAAATGTTAATGCAAATATGTACGGATGCGTTAATTCGGAATTTACGCCTATGGAGAGTACAAGAACTTGTGAGTAGATAGGTATTTATGCCATCAAAAGCATACTCGTTGAAGTAGGAATGAAACATAAAAGTTTATAACTTTTTATAAGTTTTCAGTAACGGGAGAATGGACGACACACAAAAAATGGAATATGCGAGGGCGTTTCTGCAAAAGGAGGTAGAGTCGGAATTTCCTTACCCGTTTCAGATTCTGACGGAGGAGGACAGTTTTTTATTCTGCTTTAAAAATGGACGCAGGGACTGCTGCGCCCGTTTAAAGGCGACAGAAGGGATGCTCGATAGGCTCTGCAGTGGGGACAAAAAGACGCAGAAGCAGGAAAAAGAGCGGATGCTTCGGGTTCTTGAGGCAGCAGTGGAAGCGCAGGAAAATACGGCTCTTTCAGAAAAAAGTGAGTACGGGAAAATGAAAAATATGCTGATTCTTCGTCCGCTCAATCTGGATTTTTACCGAAGCGAGCTTGTAAACGTGCCGTATATCCGCATCGGGGATGTAGCGCTGGTGCTGTACTGCGTTTTATCTCATCTGGGAGGAGACTATTTTACAACGAAGGTGTACCGGGATCAGGTTCAGAAATGGATGGTCCCCGAAGCGGAGGTAATGCGGGCGGCGCTGGTCAATACGAGCTTTTTGTATCCGCCGCGGCTGTATTCGATCCAGTGCCTGATGGGCTGGGACGGAAAGCGGTACGAGAACGGCATTTTTATGGGGGAGGACGAGGAACAGAAAATCCCGCCGGGCATGCGCAGCTATCTGTTGACAAATACGCTGGAAATCAACGGAGCGATTGCCGTTTTTTATCCGGGTGTTGCGGAGAAAATCGCGCAGGATCTGGGCGGTGACTTTTATATTGCGTTCACGAGTATTCATGAGGCACAAATTCATGGCGTCGGAATGATTTCTCCGGAAATAGTGGAGTACAGTTTGCAGGAAACGAACCGGGAATGTACCAGACCGGAGGAGGTTCTGTCCAATCATGTATATCTTTACAATCAGGAGAAAAAGACATTTTCAATGCTTATGGACGGCGATTTTCTGGAGGTAGAACATGAAGAATAGACGGGGAGAGTATCTGTATTTTTGCAGCGCAGAGCAGGACAGTCTGTATGCGTTGACGCTTTTTCGGAAAAAAGAAAAACAGGGAACGTTAAACGTACAGGAGACAGGATTGCTTCTCTGCATGGAACAACGCGCCGAAGACAGCTGGATTTATTTGATGCCTGCGGCGGTCTATGCGGCTGCCAACCAGAAAGGTGCGAGAAGCTGGATGAACCGGCAGAAGCAGGAGAAAATAGATCTCTGGAATGAGAAGGGGATTGCATGGATGCGCCGATATCCGGTATTTTTGGAGCAGTTTGGATGGAAACAACGGCGCTACGCGATTCTGGCAGCGGGAATTTTTGAGCAGCTGGAAGAGGAATCCATGGACGAGTTTGAAAAAGGAAAAAATCAGGTTTGCCATTTTTTACAGGGAAGCTGGGGATTTCTCTGGAAGCGTATGCAGCAGTGCGACAGGCTGAGTGTGCAGGAATGGAAAGAAATGAAAGCGCCGTGGAAGGATTCTGTGCGGATGGACTGCGCGATGTCCGGCATCCTTTTATTGATGGCACAGCTTCTGAAAAAAGAACTGGAAGAGCGCGACCGGCTCTGCGTGGGATTTATGAAGCTGCAGCAGTTCACACAGGAGAGCCTGCGAACAAATGGCATCGCTGCGAAGCAACCTGCAAAGGTATCGGGAGCTGAACCAGTGGATGCATGCGGTACAGAAATCCGTTCTGTGGGCGTTGGTACGAATCCCACCGCGCTTGTCGAAACCGAAAAGATGGGATGGCTGTTCCAGAAATTTCGCAATCCGGAGCGCCCTGCTTATATCCATGAAAAAGGGCGGATTTCCAGTGAATGGCTGGAACAGCTGCATCAGATTATGGAGTTGGCGGGACTTCCGGCAGGAACATTTGAAGCGGTCAGCCTTTCTGTGCAGGAGGTAAACGGCCTTGTAAATCTGATGGGAGAAAAGCTGACTGCGCGCCAGTATATGACGTTTCTGATGTTGTATTCGGTGTCGCGGGAGCTTGCACAGGCAGGGCGCACGGCAGCAGCGCTGCAGTTTATCCAGACGTCCCGCCTGAGGGGAGCATCGCCAGATGCGATGGAGACAGGAATGACAGCGGCGGCATTGATGTCAGGCGGGGCTGGTGCAATGGTGGCGGAGCGAAGCAGGTACGGAGTAAGAAAAATGTCAGATGCAGATGGAAATCTGGTGTCTGCAGAGCAGCTGGCTTTGTATACATAGTCCGTGCCGCAGGCGTCACAAAGCAGCTATTGATCGTACGAGGTTCCGGCGCCTGCGGAATGGAGATTTTTACGCAAGATAGCAGAACATAAACACAAAATGACACAGGCTGCCGGCCATGACGAACAAATGAAAAATTTCGTGTAAGCCGAACATCGGATGCCGTGCGTCAAACAGCGGCAGCCTGAGCGCGTAGATAATGCCGCCTGCAGTATAGATCAGTCCGCCGGCGAGCAGCCATAAAAAGGCGTGAAGCGGAAGCAGGGAAAACAGCTGTCCCAGAACGGACAGGCAGCTCCAGCCCATTGCGATATACAAAACAGAGGAAAACCATTTTGGACAGGTGATCCAGAAGCCTTTGATAAAAATTCCGACCAGCGCGATTCCCCAGACTGCGGCAAGCAGCATCAGACCGGAGGGCTTTGGCAGGGTCAGCAGGCATACCGGCGTATAGGTCCCTGCGATCAGGATGAAAATCATCATATGATCCATTTTCCGAAAGATACGCAGAACGCGCCCGGAGCAGTTGACAGAATGGTATATCGTGCTGGCGGCATACAATAAAACCATGCTGATCATAAAAACTGTCATTGCAGTGAGGCTTTTTACACCGGAGTGGACAGCTGCGCGGACTAACAGCGGGACTGCTGCACAGAGAGCGAGCAGCATGGCGATAAAATGGGTGAGTGCGCTTCCGGGTTCCCGAATGGTTATGTTCATAGTAGTACCTCCTCCTTACATTTGGATACAATGGAATGCGTATTTTGCGGGCATTCTGTGTCAGGGATAGCAGAATGTTCGTTTAACAAGTGATGTGGCATTACAAAATATTACATGTAGTATTTAAAACTATATGTAATATATACAGATACTACATGGAAAGTGACAAAATGTCAAGAAGAGATGATAGAAAAAAAGTTACCGTTCACACGCGCCATTCGCAAAAGCGTATCTTCGATGCTTTCCGCTGCTTTGCAGCTCTTTTTGCTCATAAAATGGCGCTCCCTTCGTACCCTTCTGAGTTCAGATTTTCGTGCAAGCACGGAATCTGAACCCGGAAGGATACGAGTGAACTGTGACATAAAAAAAGAAACGAGCAGACCGCATTAGCAAATGCCGTACGGTTCTCGTTTCCGTTTCTATACTATATGATATTTAAGATGTCGGGGCAAAAGGCCCCGACCTTGATGCCTGCTTTCAATCCTCCTCAATCACCTGGATTTCCAGGTAATCGAAGTCAATTTCCTCAACAAAAGAATCCTGTCGGAAACGTGTTTTGGCATGGCGGCGGAAATCATTGATATTGCTGTCGAGCCAGATTGGTTTGCCGAGGTCGAACTGCATGCAGACCTCCTGCAGCGCGTCGAAAACCTTATGGGTTCTGGTTTCTTCGCGGTCGTCGCAGATGACGGTATCGTTTAACATGTGGTTATTTTGAAATGTGCGCGCCCATAAACGGAACATGAAAAATCTCCTTTGATGTGAAAGCTGTTTACGTCAGTATAGCATAAATCCCGGAGGAAGTGCATAAATATATTTGTGTAGTGAAAAACCGGAGGAAGATTGGGCGGAATATCTAAAATTTTAATGAAATCCGTCTGTTTCCGCATCGGGTATGCTATAATAAAATTATCAAGAAAAGAGAGGCCGAAGGTATGGAACTTTTATTGGATGCAGAAAGCCAGATCGAAACGTGGCAGGAAGTGATATTGGTTTATAATGCCGCCCTGAAACAGATTAATACGAAGCTGGAAATTTTAAACGACGAATTTCAGCACGTTCATCAATATAATCCGATCGAACATATTAAATCCAGAATTAAGACTTCGGAGAGTATCGTAAAGAAGCTACGCAGGCATGGATATGAATCCACGATCGAAAATATGGTGAAGTATGTCAATGATATTGCGGGAATCCGTGTAATTTGTTCTTTTACATCGGATATTTACAGAATCGCGGAGATGATTCGACTGCAGAATGATATTCATGTCATCGCAGTCAAGGATTACATTCGCCTGCCGAAAGCAAGCGGCTATAAGAGCTATCATATGCTCGTGACCGTTCCGGTATTTTTGTCTGACCGCACTGTTGATGTAAAGGTGGAGATTCAGATCCGGACGGTAGCGATGGATTTCTGGGCGAGCCTGGAGCACAAGATCAATTACAAATTCGAGGGCAATGCGCCGGAGCATGTCAAGCGAGAGCTGATCGAATGTGCAGGCATGGTATCTGCACTTGATAACCGGATGCAGGAGCTGAACGAAGAGATTAAGGCATTGAGCAAGGAAGACACGGATGGAGCCTGACGGCTGACCGATCCTGTCAGGGTTCGCTTTATTCATGACAATAGAATGCTCGCAGAGCGTGCATTCTATTGTTTTCGAAAAACTTTTAGGGTATTGAGGCAGTTCGGACGCGGATGCGATCGGGCTGCTTTTTTATTGGCTAGAAACTGCGTTTCTAGCCAATAAAAAACGCTCCGCGAGGATCGCACTGCGGCGGAGAGGAATAGTGTCGCTTACGCGACCCGCCGCAGGCGTAGAATCCTGCGTTGCAGGATTTTATTTTTATCGGATAAAAACTGCGCTTCTATCCAATGAAAAACGCTCCGCGAGGATCGCACTGCGGCGGAGAGGAATAATGTCGCTTACGCGACCCGCCGCAGGCGGAGAATCCTGTAAGACATGAAACGGAAAATTTCCCCCTAAAAATGAGGAGTGCCCAGGGCCTCCCGGCACCTGGGCTATTATGAAAAAATTATCTGTGTTTCCTTTGGTAGATCGTTAAGTTCTGTTCCTTAACGACAAATTCAGTATAACAATTAAATATGAACAAATTATGAACACAATGTTAATATGTAGTTAATTAGCACAAAAACTCGAAAGGCATAAAAGAAAAACAGTGCAAAATAAATAAAACATTACAGTTCACTCGTACCTTTTTGCAAGCAGATTTCATGCTTGCATGAAAATCTGCTTGCAAAAAGGTACGAAGGGAGCGCCACTTTATGAGCAAAAATGAGCTGCGAAGCAGCGGAGAGCGTCGAAGACGCGGTTCATGACAATAGAATGTTCGCGAAGCGTACATTCTATTGTATTGCGAATGGCGCGTGTGAACAGTAGCAATAAAACAAAAGTGCTGAAAGAACCTCTGTTTTGATCTTGTTTCAAAATGGTAATAATGATACAATAAAACAGAGTATACACTGTTGTAAAAGATGCGATTTTGGGGGAAAGGATACTTTGCCCCGGGACACAGGATTGGGAACGGAACAGACAGAGAGGAAAATACATGCAGGATTTGGAAGCAAAGCGTTTGAGAGAATCGCTTGTAGAATACGAAAATTACTTAAATGAGATCCGTCAGGTTACACGAAAAAATGTGGAAGCTCTGGATGTGATTCAGAAATATACGGATCAGAGCGCTGCCGGAATGCAGAATCTGGCGGAGCAGAGCATTGAAGGAATCCAGCGTGTGACGACGGAGAGCGCCGGCGGACTGCGTAAAATTATCGAAACCGGCACGAGCAATTTAAGCCGGATGGCAGAGGGAAGCCAGGACAGCATCAACCGCACCGCACAGGAATGTATGGTTAGACTGCAGAACTATACAAAAGAAGGACTGCTGCGCCTCGACGAAGCACAGCAGAAAAATCAGGAAACTGCAGAGCAGGTCAGTCAGATTGAACAGGCGATCCTGGAGCATATGGATGAGATCAAGCAACTCTTAAAGCAGTCCGATGATTTTACCCATAAGGAAAACGTAAAGGTATACCGCAACGTACAGGCGGTTGTCGTAGATGAAGTAAAGAAGCAGACCGAAGCGATAGCGGCACAGAATGACGAACTTGTCCGCCGCAATGAGCATTTGCAGAAGCAGGGCAGAGGACTCAGACCTCTGATGATTATTACCCTCGTGACCGCGCTGGCGAATATTGTTCTGGCAGCGGCGCAGATTGCAGGGCTGTTTTAATGGGCCGCGTAAACTGGCGGCCGGGCAATATGCTTTACCCGCTTCCGGCGGTCATGGTTTCGGTTGCGGACAAAGACGGAAAGCCGAATATTTTCACCGTTGCATGGACAGGTACGGTCTGTTCCAATCCGCCGATGGTGTCGATTTCGGTGCGCCCGGAAAGATATTCCTATCATTGTATTGAAGAGACAGGAGAATTTGTCATTAACCTGACGACAAAGGAATTGACGAAAGCAGCAGATTTCTGCGGCGTCAGAAGCGGTCGGGACGTGGACAAATTTGCAGAAATGAATCTGACACCGTGGCCGGGACAGAAAGTGTCGGTACCGCAGATCGCGGAAAGCCCGGTCAGCCTGGAATGCCGCGTGACGCAGAAGATAGAGCTCGGCAGCCACACGATGTTTGTGGCAGAGGTCGTTTCGGTCAGTGTGGACGAGAAGTGGATGGATGAAACGGGACGGTTTCATCTGGAAAAAGCGGACCCGATCGTGTACTCCCACGGCACATATTACGGACTTGGGGAAGCAATTGGGACGTTCGGCTACAGCGTAGCCAAAAAGAAAAAGAAGAAAAGATGAACAGATTGAAGAAATATAGAGGACTGATCAAAAAGACCTGGTTTGCGACGACGGGAATCACATTGCTGGTACTCCTTTTTGGTGTGCCGTCTTTTCCACGATTTCAGAAAACAGGCGATAATTTTTATAAAGTCAGCATCAACGGAACGGAAATTGGCAACAGCAGCGACCCGGAGGAGATAGAAAGGCTTGTTGCCGAGGCACGCCGCGAAATCACAGAAACAGAAGGTACGATGGTATATATCCCGGTTGAAATCACTTCCGAGGGGCAGGAGCTGCTTTTTGGAAATACAGACAGCCGACACAACTTATATAAAGCGATTTATGATGTTTTAAAAAGCAGCATTTCCACAACGCTGCAGCATGCTTATACGGTAAAAATCAACGAATATACGGTAAACCTGGGCAGCAGCAGTGACGTTCGGGCACTTTTACAGGCTGCACTTGACCGGTACGATACAGAACATGCCTATCGTGCAGATATTGTGATTGACCCGGACAGACAGCTGAACGTCCTGACGACTTCGGTTTCCAAAAAAGACGACAGCACCGGACAGCTGCAGCACGCAGCGGGGGAAGGTGCCGGGGCGGAACGCTTTTTTGACGAGCTGTTTGAAGAGATTGAGCCGGATCAGGGAACGGTGGATTTTTCCCAGATGGAATACGGCACGGTTTCCGTCGATTTCGGTGATACGGTCGAGATCGTGGATGCCTATTTGATGGAAAACGAGATCACGCCGCTGGAAACCGCGATTTCCGAGGTGACGGCGGATCAGCAGAAAGAGCAGATTTATGAAGTAAAGGCGGGAGATACGCTTTCCCAGATCGCAGAGGATAACGGTTTGACGATTGCAAATCTGGTTGCGATCAATCCGACTCTGGACAATGAAAATTCTGTCATCCGTACCGGTGATGAGCTGATCATCACCGTACCGGAGCCGGAGCTTTCTGTTGTGCATACGGAACAGATTTATATGGAAGATACCTACGAAGCAGATGTGGTATATATCGACAATGACGAATGGTATACGACAAAGACAGAGCTGCGTCAGCAGCCCTCTGCAGGCTTCCGAAAAGCAGCGGCACTTGTGACTTATCGAAATGATGCTGTGGAATCACAGGAGATTTTGAAGGAAGAGGTTATCGTAGAGGCTGTTCCGAAGATCGTGGAGCGCGGAACCAAGGTTCCACCGACCTATATCAAGCCGATTTCCGGCGGACGGCTTTCCTCTGGCTTTGGCGGCAGAAAAGCACCCAAGAAGGGAGCGTCCACGAATCATAAGGGAATTGACTGGGCAACCCCCATCGGTACGGCGGTCATGGCATCCAGCGGCGGTACGGTTACAAGGGCAGGCTGGGGCAGCGGCTATGGCTACGTCGTTTACATCCAGCATGCGGATGGCAGAGAAACCCGTTACGGACACTTGAGCAAGGTTTTGGTCAGCGTCGGACAGAAGGTCAGTCAGGGGCAGAAAATTGCCCTGAGCGGAAACACGGGCCGAAGCACCGGACCGCACCTGCATTTTGAAATCCGGATTAACGGACAGGCAGTGAACCCGCTGAATTACCTGAACTGAAAGTTTTAGTTTACAAATGAAGTGGAATATGCTATAACCACAAGGACGGTAAAGGATTCTTTTTGCCGTTTTTGACGTGCATAAACGACGAAAAACAGAAGAAGATTATAATAAATAGATGCTGCGTGCAGAGGCTGCATGCGCAGCAAAACAGATTTGAAAATAAAATTCAGGGATTTCTTTTTTCAGGCGCTGAAAGAGGAAATTGATGCGATGGACAGGCTGCCTGTGCAGCAGAAATAAGAGGAAATATGGAACAGTATGCAATCAATGGCGGAAATCCGCTGGTCGGCGAGGTTGAAATCGGGGGCGCAAAAAACGCGGCGCTGCCGATTCTGGCTGCTTCCCTGATGACGGATGAGACCGTACTGATCGAAAATATGCCGGATGTACGGGATACGAACATCCTTTTGGACGCGATGGCGGGGATTGGCACTCATGTGGAGCGGGTTGACCGTCACACCGTTAAAATTAACGGTTCTCTGATTCATGACTTAACGGTTAATGGTGATTCTGTCAAGAAAATCAGGGCATCCTATTACTTTTTGGGAGCCCTTCTTGGAAAATATAAAAAGGCTACAGTTGTACTGCCGGGCGGCTGCGATATCGGCTGCCGTGCAATCGACCAGCATATCAAAGGGTTCAAGGCACTGGGCGCGACGGTTGAGATTGCGCATGGCATGATTACGGCGGAAGCGTCCCATCTGTGCGGTGCGCACATTTATCTGGACGTTGTCAGTGTCGGAGCGACAATCAATATCATGATGGCTGCAGCGCTGGCAGAGGGCAGAACAACGATCGAAAATGCGGCAAAAGAACCTCATGTTGTGGATCTGGCGAACTTTTTAAACAGCATGGGAGCCAATATCAAGGGCGCAGGTACGGATGTGATCCGGATCCGTGGTGTAGAGCGACTGCATAAGACGGAATATCCGATCATCCCGGATCAGATCGAAGCCGGCACGTTTATGTTTGCTGCCGCTGCGACGCACGGCGATGTGACGGTCAAAAACGTGATTCCGAAGCATCTGGAATCCATTTCTGCAAAGCTGTCGGAAATCGGCTGTGAAGTGACAGAGTCGGATGATGCTGTCCGGGTAGTGGCTTCCAGACCGCTCAAACATACACAGGTAAAGACTCTGCCGTATCCGGGCTTTCCGACGGATATGCAGCCCCAGATCGCGGTGACGCTGGGTCTGTGCTGCGGCACGAGCATTGTAACAGAGAGTATTTTTGAAAATCGTTTCCGCTATGTGGACGAGCTGATCCGCATGGGCGCAAGCATTAAGGTGGAAGGAAATACTGCGATCATCGACGGCGTTTCCCGATATACCGGAGCGAGCATCAATGCGCCGGATCTGCGTGCCGGAGCAGCACTTGTTATCGCAGCGCTGGCAGCGGAAGGAATGTCTGTCATTGACGATATCCGTTATATCGAACGCGGATATGAGGATTTTCCGGCAAAATTGCAGAGCCTCGGCGCCCAGATCGAAAAGGTGGAATCCGAACGGGAATTGCAGAAATTCCGCTTAAAGATTGGCTGAGACACTTTTCATAAATTGTCCTGTTGACAAATACAGGGCGCTATAGTATTTTAAATGAGTACCTGATAAGAAAATTCAATATTGTGCCTTCTCTTATTCAGAGTGGTGGAGATACATAGGATCTGTGAAGCCACGGCAACCCCGTTTTTTCGGAAGGTGCCAGCCTGAGCGAGTAGAAGTCCCGTTTCCGGGACGGAAGCAATCGAACAATAAGAGGATTTGATTATCAAACTATCGGATCCGCTTTTTAGCGGATCTTTTTTGTTTCATAGGAAAATGCGTCCTATGAAATAAAAAACGCTCCGCGAGGATGCGTACTCGGCGCAAGGGTAGATGGTTGCTAAAGCAACCGCGCCTCGGCGCGAGAATGTGCCAGGGCACATTCTTTTTTGTACAGGAAGCTTTGTTTCCAATACAAAAATGCTCTACAGAAAAGAATCCTGTAGAGCAGGATCCTATTTTTCACAGCAAACATCTAAGGAGGAACAGATGGAAAAACGTTTATTTACTTCTGAGTCTGTAACAGAAGGACATCCCGACAAAATGTGCGATGCCATTTCCGACGCAATTCTGGACGCACTGATGGAAAAAGACCCGATGAGCCGTGTAGCCTGCGAGACAGCAAGCTGTACCGGTTTCGTACTGGTAACCGGCGAGATCACCACCAACGCATATGTAGATATCCCGAAGATCGTTCGTGAGACGGTTAAGGAGATCGGCTACGACAAGTCTGAGTATGGCTTTGACGGCAATACCTGTGCCGTTATGGTTTCGATCGACGAGCAGTCTTCCGATATCGCAATGGGCGTTGACAAGGCTCTGGAAGCAAAAGAAAACCAGATGTCTGAGGAAGAGCTGGAAGCAATCGGCGCTGGCGACCAGGGTATGATGTTCGGCTATGCAACCAACGAGACAGAGGAATATATGCCTTACCCGATCTCTCTGGCGCACAAGCTGGCACAGCAGCTGACCAAAGTAAGAAAAGACGGCACATTGACCTATTTAAGACCCGACGGCAAGAGCCAGGTTTCTGTAGAATATGATGAAAACAACAAGCCGGTTCGTCTGGAAGCAGTTGTATTATCCACACAGCATGATCCCGATGTAACACAGGAACAGATTCACGAGGATATCAAAAAATATGTCTTTGATCCGATTCTGCCTGCAGAGCTGATCGATGAGAACACCAAGTTCTTCATCAACCCGACCGGACGTTTCGTAATCGGCGGACCTCATGGTGACGCTGGTCTGACCGGCCGTAAGATCATCGTAGACACCTACGGCGGATATGCACGTCACGGCGGCGGCGCTTTTTCCGGCAAGGACTGCACCAAGGTTGACAGAAGCGCAGCTTACGCAGCACGTTATGTTGCAAAGAACATTGTTGCAGCAGGACTGGCTGACAAGTGCGAAATCCAGCTGTCTTACGCAATCGGCGTAGCACAGCCTACCTCTATCATGGCAGACACCTTCGGCACCGGCAAGGTTTCCGATGAGAAGCTGGTTGAGATCATCCGTGAGAACTTCGACCTGCGTCCGGCTGGCATCATCAAGATGCTGAACCTGCGTCGTCCGATCTACAAGCAGACCGCTGCATACGGTCACTTCGGCCGCAACGACCTGGATCTGCCCTGGGAGAAGTTGGATAAGGCAGAAGATCTGAAGAAGTATCTGTAAGATCCAACCTTTTGTAAAATAAGGGTAACTGTTCAGTTCCCTCACAGTTACGATGCAAAATCCATTCCAAATCGGCTTCGCCGATGGGATTTTGCATGACTCAATCATATTCTTACGGTCTCAGCAGCAAGTGCTTCGACCTGTTCTGAACAGTTACAAACAAGGCACATTATAAAATCCCATGTTCACGCCGCGGCAGCATTGCGCTGCTTCGGTGGTGGATGTGGGATTTTTATCGTATAGGAAACTTCGTTTCCATACGATAAAAACGCTCCGCGAGGATGCGCACTCGGCGCAGGGGTAGATGGTTGCCGAGGCAACCGCGCCTCGGCGCGAGAATGTGCCAAGGCACATTCTTTTTTATGTTACAGAGCGGGACAAAGCGTTCAGGTATCAGCTGGCTAAACATTTATCGGAAGCTGCCAGTCTGATAAGGATGGAATTTTCCAAACGGGCATGGTATACTCAACTCAACAAAATAAAGTGAGAAATAAAACCGGTGGTGTAAAAATCAGCAGGGATCATAACCGGGCAGGAATTTTGGAATCTTGCATAAAATGATGTCGGGGTCAAAAGCCCCCGACTTGATGCCTACGGATTGTTCCGTGCTGCGCACTCCCGCAATCCTGCCCGATAGTCGCATATCGTGGGATTATCATCCCACTTTTATGCTCCTATCGGGGCGGGTCACAAGGTCTTTCACCCACCTATGAGCAAGCTCATGTGGGCTTAGACCTTTTGACCCTGGCATCATAAAATAAGGGGATCGATACGAATGAAAAGAAAACAGGTGACAGCAGCATGCCTGATGGCGGCAACGATGCTGTTTTCAGGCTGCACGCCGAATATCAGTGAATATGCAGCGCGAGCGCAGCAAGCCGGAAAGAGCTTTTGGGAAGGGAAAACAACAGACGCTATGGCGCAGGATAGCGATGCTGCGGCAACAGCAGATGGCGAGACGTCTGAAGCAGGCGAAATACAGAATGTCAGTACAGGAACCGGTACCGCTGCAGCGAACGATGATGAGATGCAGGATAGCACCGCTGCGACCGATGGTGGGACACAGGACGGCATAACAGCGACCGGCGGAGAAGCGCAGCACGGCGATACCGCGGCAACAGCAGACAGCGAGATGCCTGCGACCGGCGAAACGCAGACCGACACCGCTACAGAATCTGCGGCAGCAACAGCTCCTCAAATTCCGGCCCTGATGACAGAAGTGACCGACTCCGTTTATGAAGCATACGCGCAGAAATCGGATGCGTTTACCGGTAAGCTGGCGGGACACGACCGTCTGAGCCGCGCAGAAAACGCAGCGCTGACAGCAGTTCTTTCGCAGAAGGAGTACGGTGACAAGACGCTTTGCCTGCAGAACATGGCGAAGTATGACAGCAATGCAAATGAAAGTTTTCTGCTGATGTTTGAGAGCACACCGTTGACAGCGCGCGGGCGGATTTCCGGCGATCTCTGGTATTATGACGGCGAGTCGGCAAGGCTTCTGGAAAAAGGAATCGTCGTGACCGGACTGCAGCAGGTGACGGGAATTGGGAATCCGTTTGTTATTCTGGAAACGGAAGTCTCCGGCAAAAAACAGGCGGCTGTCTGGACGGTAAAAGATCAAAAGTGCGAAAAGCTTCTGGAGGATGCCGAGACGATCGAAACGACAAAGGACGGCGTTTGTACGTTTTATCCTGCGGAGAAGACTGTGTACGATCCGCTTGTTTCGGAATGGGACAGTGCAGAAGAGACGGTTCCTGTTTATTATGAAAGAACAGCGGACGGATTTGCAGAGCGTTCGTATCGGGAGCTGACAGCGTCGGAATATTTGGCGTATGTGTCTGCAGAGGATTCGGATGAAGAGGCACAGGCGTGGAAGGAAAAGCTGGAAGAGCAGTTCTACACGCAGACGGATGAAAATACAGAATATACCTATTGGTTTTATGCAATTGGGGAGGACAAAATTGCCTATCGCTGCAGGGAAGCCGGGCAGTCGGTCGGACAGGAAGAAGGAATCGATCATGCGGTTGCGAAGTACAGCTGGTGTATCAGCAGCCTGGATCAGGGAAAGCTGACCAAAGCATCGGAGACGATCAGCGGGGATGGATTTTTCTTCCCGTCGAGATTGGAGCAGGAAGAAGCGCTGGAGAGCCTGGAGGATATTCCAAACGAATTTACGAAAAACCGGTTGAATAAAGTGCAGAAAACAGCCCGCGCGACGGTCGGTCAGGCGGTTGCACAGATTCTGGAGGTACAGGAGTACCCGGACGATGCGCTGTGTTTTGCAGAGACGGCGGATTACGATGGGAACGGCAAAAAAGAAACGTTTGCGGCGATCGGCAGGTACGACGGAGTCTTCGGCGCGCCGGTATGCGACCTGTGGTTTGTCGGCGCGGACGGCGCAGTTTTGGAAGAAGAGAATTTTGCTTTTAAGGAGCTGGAAAAGTTGGGAAGCGCTTTTGTGCTGTATCGTGGCTACGAAGTGTCCGGCGTCAGCGACATGTTGTTTGGCGTGCAGGAGCAAGGAGCAGTGCGCCTGTTAAAACAGATGGGGCACTTTGAGCTGGATGATGACGGCGATCTGATGGCATGGACTGCCGGGACAGAAGCCGCGCCGGGATATTATGACATCAGCCTGCGCACACTGACAGAGTATCGATTAGAAGAAATCCGTGAAAAAGAGCTGTTACAGTATAAAAACGGCAAAGCAGTGTTAAAGAGTATCCTGCGGCAGGTTGGATCAGATTCCGGGAAAATACAGATTTTATCCGGGGAAAACGATAGGATTCATGTCAACTTTTCGGACGCGGAAGGAAGCTGGTACGAGACATGGAAAGTGGAAAACGACAGACTTGTACTGACAGACAGCGGAGAAGGCAGTGTAAAAGAGGTTCATGAAAGCGGTGATGTGTCCGGACAAAACGCAGTCAGTCAAAACAGCGCTGTATCTGACCGGGAAGCAGACAGCATCAGTGAAAACAATGCGGCAGCATCCGACCGGACAGGCAGCATCGGCACGAAGTCTGTGACAAAGAGCGGGCAAAAGTCAGAAAACGGGACAGAAAGCCCTGCCTTCGACTTCTCTGCGCCCGATGGGACAGCAAAGGAAACTCAGACAGAACAAGAATAGGAAATTACAAAAATATGGCATTTGCACATTTGCACGTCCATACAGAGTACAGCCTGCTGGACGGTTCCAATAAAATCAAAGAATATGTAAAACGAGTTAAGGAGCTGGGCATGACGGCTGCGGCGATTACCGACCATGGCGCAATGTACGGTGTGATCGATTTTTACCGTGCGGCGCGGGCAGAGGGTATCAATCCGATTTTGGGCTGTGAGGTCTATGTTGCGCCCAATTCCCGTTTTGACCGGGAGATTACCGGCGGGGATGACCGGTATTACCATCTGGTGCTTCTGGCGGAAAATAATACTGGTTACGCGAATCTGAGCAAAATCGTCAGCCGCGGTTTTACGGAGGGGTACTATTACAAGCCGCGTGTCGATATGGAGGTTCTGGAGGAATTTCACGAGGGAATTATCGCGCTGTCTGCGTGCCTTGCAGGTGAAGTGCCGCGCTATATCCAGAAAGGACTGCCGGAGGAAGCAAAAAAATGCGCATTAAAGTATCAGTCGATTTTTGGGAAGGATAATTATTTTCTGGAACTGCAGGATCATGGGATCCCGGAGCAGCAGACCGTAAACATGGCGCTCTTACAGATGTCGCGAGAACTGGACATTCCGTTAGTATGCACGAACGACGTGCACTACACCTATGCGGAGGACGCAAAGCCACACGATATCCTTCTGTGTATCCAGACCGGCAAAAAGCTTTCCGATGAAAACCGGATGCGTTACGAGGGCGGTCAGTATTTCGTCAAAAGCGAAGAAGAGATGAAGGGACTGTTTCCCTATGCGTGGGAAGCAGTGGAAAATACACAGCGAATTGCAGACCGCTGTCATGTGGAAATCGAGTTTGGTAAGACGAAGCTGCCGCATTTTGGTGTGCCGGAGGGCTATGATTCCTGGGGATATTTGAACAAGCTGTGCACTGACGGCATGAAAGAGCGCTATCCGGAGGACGACGGCACGCTGCAGAAGCGTCTGGAATACGAGCTGGGTATTATCAAGCGCATGGGATATGTGGACTATTTCCTGATCGTGTGGGATTTTATCAACTATGCCAGAGAAAACGGTATTCCGGTAGGACCTGGACGTGGAAGTGCAGCTGGAAGCATCGTTTCCTACTGCCTTCATATCACGAATATTGATCCGATCCGTTATAGCCTGCTGTTTGAGCGTTTCCTGAACCCGGAACGAGTTTCCATGCCGGATATCGATATCGACTTCTGTTATGAACGCAGACAGGAGGTCATCGATTATGTCGGACGCAAATATGGAAAAGAAAAGGTTGTGCAGATTGTCACATTCGGTACGCTGGCGGCAAAGGGTGTCATCCGCGACGTCGGGCGTGTCATGGATCTGCCGTATTCCTTTGTGGATTCGATTGCAAAAATGATCCCGAACGAGCTGAACATGACGATTGATAAGGCACTGTCAATGAACGCAGAGCTGCGCAAGCTTTTCGAGAGCGATGAACAGGTGCACGTGCTGATTGATATGAGTAAACGGCTGGAGGGATTGCCGCGCCACACCTCGATGCACGCAGCAGGGGTTGTGATCTGCCCGGAGGCGGCAGATCATTTTGTACCGCTTTCACGGGGGTCGGATGGTTCGATCACAACGCAGTTTACGATGACGACGCTGGAAGAGCTCGGACTGTTAAAAATGGACTTTCTGGGGCTTCGAACCCTGACAGTAATCGACCACGCGGTCAAGATGATTGAGCATGACACCGGTGTGAAGCTCGATATGGAGCATCTGGATTATAACGATAAAAAAGTGCTGGATTCGCTCTGCACCGGCAGGACGGACGGCGTGTTCCAGCTGGAAAGCGGCGGGATGAAAAGCTTCATGAAGGAGCTAAAGCCCCAGAACCTGGAGGATATCATCGCGGGTATTTCCCTGTACCGTCCCGGGCCGATGGACTTTATTCCAAAATATATTAAAGGAAAAAACAATCATGACGAAATCACCTATTCCTGTCCGGAGCTGGAACCGATCCTGTCTCCGACCTACGGCTGTATCGTGTATCAGGAGCAGGTTATGCAGATTGTGCGCGACCTCGGCGGCTACACGATGGGACGAAGCGACCTGGTTCGCCGTGCGATGAGCAAGAAAAAGCAGTCTGTCATGGAAAAAGAACGGGCGAATTTCGTTTACGGCAATCCCGAAGAGGGCGTGCCCGGCTGTGTGGCCCGGGGCATTCCGGAAAAGGTCGGTCTGGAAATTTACGCGGAAATGATGGATTTTGCAAAATACGCGTTCAACAAGTCCCACGCCGCATGCTACGCGGTTGTCGCTTACCAGACGGCTTACCTGAAATATTATTATCCGGTGGAATTTATGGCGTCCCTGATGACTTCTGTAATCGATAACCCCGGAAAAGTGGCGGAATACATTCTGGTCTGCCGCCAGATGGGAATCGCGATTCTGCCGCCGGATATCAACGAGGGAGAGCCGGGATTTTCGGTATCGGGAAAATCAATCCGGTACGGACTGACTGCGATCAAGGGTGTAGGACATCCGGTTGCGGACGCGGTGATCGCAGAGCGGAAGCAGCGGGGCGTGTTCAAAAACCTGCAGGATTTTCTATCCAGAATGTCCGATACGGAAGTCAATAAGCGCAACGTGGAAAACTTCATCAAAGCGGGTGCATTCGACAGCCTTGAGGGAACACGCAAGCAGTTTATGAGCGTATTTGTGCAGCTGATAGATCAGAATCAGCAGAATCGGAAAAATAATATGGCGGGACAGCTTTCTTTATTCGATCTGGTGGACGAGTCGGAAAAGAAAAACTATGAAATCCGCTTTCCGGATGTCGGGGAATATTCGAAGGAAATTCTTCTGACCTTTGAAAAAGAAGTCCTCGGTGTGTATGTCAGCGGGCATCCGCTGCAGGAATACGAGCAGCTCTGGCGCAGGAATATTTCCAATACGACGGCAGATTTTATGCTGGATGAGGAGACAAACAGCGTCCATATTCAGGACGGAGCAAAGGCGGTCATCGGCGGAATTATCGAGGAAAAGAAGATCAAATATACCAAAAACGATAAGGTGATGGCGTTTTTACAGGTGGAGGATCTGGTTGGAACGATTGAAGTTATCGTTTTCCCGAAAACCTATGAGCAGTACGGCAGCAAGCTGATGGAGGATGAAAAGGTTCTCCTGCGGGGGCGCGTTTCCGCAGAGGAGGACAAAGACGCGAAGCTGATCTGTGAATCCGTGCAGACGTTTGACGAAATCCCCAAAAAGCTCTGGATTAAGTTTCCGACGATGGAAGCTTATCAGCAGCAGGAAAAAAAGCTGCTTTCGGCAATCGCAGCTTCCGACGGCAAGGATACCGTGGTGATTTATGTGGAAAATCCGCGCGCGATGAAGCAGCTTGGGGCGAATCAGACCGTTCATGGGGACGAGGCGCTTTTAAAGCAGCTGGAAGAGTTGTTTGGAGAAGAAAACGTAAAGCTGATGTAAGTTTCACAAAACCATTGAAAAGAAAGCCCGTTTCGATTAAAATAAAAAATGGTTTTACGGATTTTGAAATCTTAAGATTGAAGTCCAGCCCGCAGCGGCAGACAGGAGGAACAATGGCAGCTAAGATAAAGACAATTGGAGTTCTTACAAGCGGCGGAGATGCGCCGGGTATGAATGCGGCAATCCGTGCGGTTGTTCGGAAAGCGATTTGCAACGGCGTCAAAGTAAAAGGCATTAAAAAAGGCTATCAGGGCCTGTTAAATGAAGAAATCATAGATATGGATGCCCGCAGCGTTTCGGATACCATCCAGAAGGGCGGTACGATTCTGGGAACCGCACGTTGTCTGGAATTTAAGACCGAAGCCGGACAGAAAAAGGGCGCGGAGATCTGCCGCAGACACGGCATCGACGGTCTGGTTGTTATTGGCGGCGACGGCTCTTACAGAGGTGCGCAGGCGATGTCCAGACTTGGGATCAATACGATCGGTCTGCCGGGCACGATCGATCTGGATATTGCATGTACCGAATATACGATCGGTTTCGATACGGCAGTCAATACCGCGATGCAGGCAATCGATAAGGTAAGGGATACTTCATCTTCACATGAACGCTGCAGTATTATCGAAGTAATGGGCAGAAATGCCGGTTATATCGCACTGTGGTGCGGCGTCGGCACCGGCGCGGAGGATATCCTTCTTCCTGAAAAGTACGACTATGACGAGCAGCAGCTGATTAACAATATTATCAACAACCGGAAAAAGGGCAAAACCCACCATCTGATCATCAATGCAGAAGGTATCGGTCATTCTACTTCCATGGCGAAGAGAATTGAAGCAGCAACGGGTGTGGAAACCAGAGCAACCATCCTGGGGTACATGCAGCGAGGCGGCAGCCCGACCTGTCTGGATCGTTATTATGCTTCTATCATGGGCGCTTATGCGGCAGACATCCTCTGCGCAGGCAGCTCGAACCGTGTTGTGGCTTACAAACACGGTGAATTTGTAGACTATGATATCGAGGAAGCACTTGCGATGCAGAAAGAGATTCCCGAATATCATTATCAGGTCAGCAAAGCGCTGGCCACCTGACGATACAGGACGCAAAGGGGCGGCTGCACACGAAACGTGTGTGGCCGTTGTGCGTTTTCATAAAGATCAACGGAGGAACCTGCATGATTACTGCAGCATCCAACAGCCGGATCAAAAGGCTGGTACAATTGAATCAAAAGTCGAAGCTGCGCAGAACGGAGGACGTTTTTCTGGCAGAGGGTGTGAAGATGTTTCTGGAAGCACCGAGAGAGCAGCTGCAGGAGGTCTATGTTTCGGAATCCTTTCTGGAAAAGTGCAGCTGCAGGGAGCATCTGGAAGAGGTTGGCTACGAAGTTGTTTCCGACAGCGTTTTTTCTAAAATATCGGATACCTGCACGCCACAGGGCGTTTTATGCGTGCTGAAACAGTTTCACTATAATATAGAAGAAATGCTGCGGGACAAAGCACCGCTGTTTCTGCTTCTGGAAAATATACAGGACCCCGGCAACCTCGGTACGATGCTGCGAACCGGTGAGGGCGCAGGCGTTTCCGGGATTATCATGAGCCGGGATACAGTCGATTTGTACAATCCGAAGGTTATCCGTTCAACGATGGGCAGCATCTACCGCGTTCCGTTTTATTATGCGGACGATTTTGCGGCGGCGGTTCATCAGGTGCAGCAGGCGGGTGTCAGCGTATACGCGGCGCATCTACGCGGGAAAAATTCCTATGCCTGTCAGGATTACACAAAGGGGACAGCATTTCTGATCGGTAACGAGGGCAATGGCCTGCGGGAAGAGACTGCAGAGCTTGCGGATTGTTATATCCGGATTCCGATGGAGGGCAAAGTGGAGTCGTTAAATGCAGCGGTGGCGTCTTCGATTCTGATGTATGAAGCGCATCGGCAGAGGGCGACGATTGAAAAATAACATTTTTCGAGCTCGGGATTTGTGTATGCGCGCACTTGACACAAACTCGACATGCGCAAAAAGCGTGCGCAGAAATGAGAGGCACAGATGAAAATCGGTTTTATCGGACTTGGAAATATGGCGCAGGCGATGATCGGAGGAGTTTTGAGAAATCACCTGGCTGTGCCGGAGGAAATTTACGGTTCTGCAAAAACGGCGGAGACGGAAAGCAAAGTACATGAAATGTTTGGCATCACGGTGACAGGCGATAACCTGGAAACCGCGCGGCAGGCAGAGCTTTTGATTCTTGCTGTAAAGCCGCAGTTTCTGGAGGAAGTGATCGGACAGATCAGCGACATTGACCTGACTGGCAAGACGATTTTGAGCATTGCGGCAGGCAAAAGCCTTGCATGGCTGGAAGAGCAGTTCTGTGCGCCGCTTCCGTTTGTGCGCGCGATGCCCAATACGCCGGCATTGGTCGGGGAAGGCTGTACCGGCGTCTGCTATGGCAGCAGGGTAACTCCTGAGATGAAAGAAAAAACGGCGGCTGTCCTGGACAGTTTCGGCAAGACGGTTGAGATTCCGGAACGTCTGATGGATGTGCTGACCGGCGTCAGCGGCTGTGCGCCTGCCTGGATTTTTATGCTGATCGAGGCGATGGCGGACGGTGCAGTTGCGGAAGGCATGCCGCGCAGCCAGGCATATGAATGCGCGGCACAGGCTGTGCTCGGCAGCGCGAAGCTGATGCTTGAGACCGGAAAGCATCCGGGAGAGTTAAAGGATATGGTCTGCTCCCCGGCAGGCTCCACGATTCAGGCGGTACGCGTTTTAGAGGAAAAAGGCTTCCGCGGCGCAGTGACCGATGCGGTCATCACTGCAGTGGAAAAGTCCAGAAGCCTGTAAAATAGTTTGTTACAAAAATGTTAAAAACAGGAATAAAGGAAGATCTGATGGAAAAAATAATCCCGTCGGGTCTTCTTTTTTTGATAAAAAATCGAAAAAACCGCAGAAATTGCTGTCCTTTTTATGAAAAGAGAATTTACTGTGTTAAAGCGGAGTTTGTTGAAAACTTTGAAAAATAGTAAGAAAAAGGCGATGATTTCGGAGGTTTGTTGTAGAAATATCACAATAGAAGAAAAAACTTTGTGGGGAACTAACGGAAATTTGTGGTTCCGGGCGAACGACTTGACATTTGATTGTAATATTGCTATCATATCATGCGTAACAATTGTTAATAAGTTTGTAACAATTGAAACAGCTCTGTAACAAGGAGCATCCCACAAAAAGCTCCTGAATTTCACCGGCAGAATGGTCGGGGAAGCAGAGTAAGATTTATGGAGGTAAGAATGAACGGAAAAGGCAGAAAGTTGTTTCGTAGTGCAGTCGGCATTTTAACATCTGTTATGATGATGGGCGCATATACGACAACCGCTATGGCAAGTGGTATCGGTGTCATTGATGCGAAAGACATGCTGGACATTCATGCAGAAGCAAATACAGCGTCTGCGGTGGTTGGTCAGGTCATGGAGGACGGTCATGTGGCGATCCTTGCAAAGTACAACGACTGGGTGCAGATCCAGGCGGGAGAAATTGCAGGATGGGTACCGGCTGAAAATCTGGTCGAGACAGAGATTTCCAACGAAGAGGCTGTTGCAGCCAATGAGCAGGTGATCGCTGAACGGACAGGAGCAACAGCATCCGAAGATGAATTCTTTGCAGAGGAAGAAGTACAGCAGGATGAAACAGCAGCTTTACAGGCAGAGGCGAGTGAAGCAGCACAGAATGAGATAGAAGAAGTACAGGCCGCCGAGGAAGCAGCACGGCTCGAAGCGGAAGCGCAGGCAAAGGCAGCAGCCGAGGAAGCAGCGCGGCTCGAAGCGGAGGCGCAGGCAAAGGCAGCAGCCGAGGAAGCAGCGCGGCTCGAAGCGGAGGTGCAGGCAAAGGCAGCAGCCGAGGAAGCAGCGCGGCTCGAAGCGGAGGCGCAGGCAAAGGCAGCCGAGGAAGCAGCGCAGCTTGAAGCGGAGGCTCAGCAGGCAGCTTTGGCAGCCCAGGCGGCGCAGACCGCAGCGATATCCGCAGAGGAATTAAAACTGCTTGCAAATATTATTTACTGTGAAGCAGGCAGTGAATCCTACGTTGGTAAGGTTGCAGTAGGCAATGTCATCATGAACCGCGTCAAGAGTGCATCGCAGCCCAATACGATCACCGAGGTTATTTACGCAAAAGGACAGTTTTCCCCTGTTAGAAACGGTTCGCTGCAGAGGGCACTGAGCAGTGACAAGGCAGATGCAGCCTGCTATCAGGCAGCAATCGAAGCATTATCCGGTGCACAGCCGGTCGGCGACAAGCTGTTTTTCAGAAGAAATAACGGTCGTTCCGGACAGGTAATCGGACATCACGTTTTTTACTAAAACAGTATCATGGCCGGGGCATTTGGCCCAACAGCATTGTAAGGGAATCGTCAGAAGAGGATAGGGAAAAAACTGTTGTTTCTGACAGAAAAAGAACGAAAAAAGGCATGTGGAAAAGGATTGTTTTTCACACGCCTTTTTTGTATTCATGACAATAGAATCCTCGCAGGACGCACACTTGACAGTAATTGACGGATTTGATATGATGACGCTAATCATGTAATATAATTGTAACATTTGATGAGCCGATTTTGGGAGCGCCAAAGGCGCGGAAAATCAATGGAGGTTCAGCTATCGTTACTGTCTGCGGATATGAGGGGACGGAAAGGATCATCGATTTATGGGCTGGAGCAGAAAATGTGAGAAAAGGGGGAAGCACTGGCTGCTGGCTGCAGCGCTGGGAGTCGTCTTTTTGTGGACGGCCGGAAGCAGTCTGCAGGCAGAGGCGGAATCGAGCAAAAGCGCGCACTGGCACAAGGGCGTTGGCGTGGAGGCGTGGCTGACAGGAGCGGATAAGGAACAGGTCAGTCAGAACGCAGCATCCAAAAATGGGGCGGCAGATGCAGCGACCGGCGCAGCCGGCGGGCAGGAAACGGATGCAGCGTCCGACAGTGCGGACAGCAAAACCAAGGCTTCGTCCGGCGATGGAACGAAAATGGACGACCTGACCGGAACGATCGTGATGACGAGCGTCCAGAATGTATTGAATGTCAGGACGGAACCGGACAGCGAGGCAGAGCTTGCAGGGTATTTGTATGCAGACTGTGGCGGTACAGTGCTGGAACAAAAGGACGGCTGGACAAAGCTTGAGTCCGGCGAACTGACCGGCTGGGCGAACAACGATTATCTGCTGTTTGGGGAAGAAGCGCGGAAAGAGGCAAAAGACGCGGGACGGATTGTGGCAACGACCAAAACAGGCGCTTTGAGAATCCGGAAAGAACCTTCAGCAGATGCTGCGATTTATGATCTGCTGGAAGAAGGTGCAAAGTATGAGGTCGTGGATGAAGAGCAGATCCGTTTCAGCGAGGATCAGGAAATCACGGCGGACTGGGTTGCGGTCAATTACGGCGGAAAGACCGGATATGTGTCTTCGGAATATGTCCAGGTTGATTTTGAAATCGATTACGGAGAGACGGTTGAGCAGGTAAAAGCGCGCGAGGAAGCGGAAACGGCGAGACTGCAGGCGGAAAAAGAAGTTGCCGCACAGAAACAGAAGAAGGAAAAGGCAGCGCAGGCGGAAAAGGAAGCGAACAAGGCTGCTGCACTGGCTGCGGACGACAGCGTGCTTTTGGCGGCGCTCATTCAGTGTGAAGCGGGAGAAGAGCCCTACGAAGGACAGGTAGCTGTCGGCGCAGTCGTGATGAATCGGGTCAGAAGCGGCGCTTATCCGAATACGGTTAAGGGAGTTATCTATGCTTCGGGACAGTTTACACCGGCGGGAAGCGGACAGGTTGGACGCGTTGTCGCAAGTGGAAAGATCAAGGCAAGCTGCCTGCAGGCGGCACAGGAAGCGATGGCGGGAAGCACCCCGGTTGGAACGGCAACGCATTTTAGACGGGCAGGAAGCAGGGAAGGTATTGTGATCGGACATCATGTATTTTGGTAGACGGGGCATGATTTTTGTAGTATGATAGTCATAAGTCACAGGAAAGGAGGAGTTACATGACGGAAGTATTTGCCTGGCTGGCTCTGTTGATTTTACTTGTGCTGATTGAGCTTGCGACGATGGGGCTGACGACAATCTGGTTTGCAGCCGGAGCTCTTGTTGCGACGATTGCAGCTGCCTGTGGTGCGCCGGTTCTGGTGCAGGTCATCCTGTTTTTGGTAGTGTCCGTGCTGATGCTTGTTTTTACAAGACCGGTTGCCATGCGCTATTTCAATGTTGGAAGGGCGAAGACCAATGTGGACAGCATGCTTGGGGAACGCGGTATCGTGACCGGCAGGATTGATAACCTGCACAGCTGCGGACAGGTTACGCTCAAAGGCATGGAGTGGTCAGCAAGATCTCAGGAAACTGAGGGGACGATTGAAGAGGGTACCGTCGTCATTGTAAAAAAGATCGACGGCGTGAAGCTGATCGTTGTTCCGGACGAGATCGAAACAGAAGAACCTGTAACAAACAGCAGAGAGACTGCTGACAACATGCGGTAAGACCGCGGAAATGAGGGTAATTATGATAGGTGGATTGGTAATACTCATTATTTTAATTCTTGCAATTGCAATTGTAGCGTCCTGCATCAAGATCGTACCGCAGGCGCAGGCTTATGTCGTAGAACGTCTCGGCGCATACCAGGATACCTGGAGCGTTGGTCTTCACTTTAAAGTGCCGATTGTCGATAAAGTTGCAAAGCGCGTACTGTTAAAGGAACAGGTAGCGGATTTCCCGCCTCAGCCCGTTATCACAAAGGATAACGTTACGATGCGGATCGATACCGTTGTCTTTTTCCAGATCACAGATCCCAAGCTGTTTACCTACGGAGTTGAAAATCCGATCATGGCGATTGAAAACCTGACCGCGACAACCCTGCGTAACATCATCGGAGACCTGGAACTGGATCAGACCCTGACCTCCCGTGAAACGATCAATGCCAAGATGCGTGCATCCCTGGATATCGCAACCGATCCCTGGGGCATCAAGGTAAACCGTGTCGAATTAAAGAACATCATTCCTCCCGCAGCAATTCAGGATGCGATGGAGAAGCAGATGAAGGCAGAGCGTGAACGCCGTGAAGCGATCCTGCGTGCCGAAGGTGAAAAGAAATCTACCATCCTGGTAGCAGAAGGTAAAAAGGAATCCGCAATTCTGGAAGCAGAGGCAGAAAAGCAGTCTGCAATCCTGCGCGCAGAAGCAGAGAAAGAAAAGATGATCCGTGAGGCAGAAGGTGAAGCGGAAGCAATCCTGAAAGTCCAGCAGGCGACTGCAAACGGTCTGCGTTTCATCAAGGATGCAGGAGCGGATGATTCTGTACTTCGTTTAAAGAGTCTGGAGGCTCTGGAAAAGGTTGCGGACGGCAAGTCTACAAAGATCATCATTCCGTCCGAAATTCAGAACATGGCGGGACTGCTGACCAGTGCGAAGGAGCTTTTAAGCGACAAATAAGCTCACACGTACCATCTTCGATGCTATCCGCTGCCTGACAGCGTATTTCATCTTTACAAAAAAGGACCGTACATTCTATAATGAATGTACGGTTTTTTATTTTATGATGCCAGGGTCAAAAGGTCTAAGCCCACATGAGCTTGCTCATAGGTGGGTGAAAGACCTTTTGACCCGCCTCGATAGGAGCATAAAAGTGGGATGATAATCCCACGATATGCGACTATCGGGCAGGATTGTGGGAGTGCGCAGCACGGAACAATCCGTAGGCATCAAGGTCGGGGGCTTTTGACCCCGACATCATTTCATAGGAAAATGCGTCCTATGAAATAAAAACGCGCTACGAGGATGCGCACTCGGCGCAGGGGTAGATGGTTGCCGAAGCAACCGCGCCTCGGCGCGAGAATGTGCCAAGGCACTTTCTTTTTTATCAGGAAACAAATCCTGCAGCGCAGGATTTTATGAAGAGGAGGATACATCATGGACCTGACAGGACGTCATTTTTTGAAATTACTGGATTATACGCCGGAGGAAATCAATTATTTAATCGACCTTGCAGCGGAGCTGAAACGCCTCAAAAAAGCAGGCATTCCGGTCGATACCTTACGGGGCAAAAATGTTGCACTGATTTTTGAAAAGACCAGCACGAGAACCCGCAGCTCCTTTGAGGTTGCTGCACACGATCTTGGCATGGGATGTACTTACCTTGATCCGTCCAGCTCCCAGATTGGCAAAAAAGAGAGCATCCGCGACACCGCACGTGTTCTGGGACGGATGTTTGAAGGAATTGAATACCGCGGTTACGGACAGGAAATCGTAGAAGAGCTTGCAAAATATGCAGGCGTTCCGGTATGGAACGGTCTGACCAATGAGTTCCATCCGACCCAGATGCTGGCGGACCTTTTGACGATTCGCGAGCATCTTGGAAAGCTGAAAGGCGTGAATCTGGTTTATATGGGAGACGCCCGCTACAACATGGGCAATTCCTACATGGTCGTATGCGCGAAGATGGGCATGCACTTTACCGCCTGCGCTCCGTCCCGTTATTTCCCGGACAAGGCTCTGGTTGAGCAGTGTCAGGAAATTGCAAAGCAGACTGGCGGCAGCATTACGCTGACCGAAGACGTAGAGAATGGAACAAAGAATGCGGACGTTATCTGCACCGACGTATGGGTTTCGATGGGCGAGCCGGATGCGGTATGGATGGAGCGTATCGAAGACCTGATGCCTTATCAGGTAAACCGCAAAGTGATGCAGAATGCCGGGAATGCGATTTTCATGCATTGCCTGCCTGCGTACCATGACCGCAACACCCAGATCGGCAGAGAAATCGGAGAGCGCTTCGGTATCTATGAGATGGAAGTAACGGATGAAGTCTTTGAATCCGACGCGTCGGTTGTATTCGACGAGGCAGAAAACCGCATGCACACCATCAAAGCAGTGATGGCAGCGACGCTGGGCTGGAAAAATCCGACAGAGGCATAACGGAAGGACAGCAGCATTTGCTTCGGTGTGTGACAATAGCACAGACGCAAAGTGTTTTGTTGCTGAAAAGGAGAAGAGTTCATGTTGGATCAAAAGAAGCTGGACAGCCTCCTTACAGGCTGTAGGTTTTGGGAAAAGGTTCAGTGCTTTGAAACGGTGGATTCAACGAATCTGATTGTCAAAGACTGGGCACGGCAGGGCGCAGAAGAAGGAAGGTGCGCAGTTGCGGAGGCACAGACGGCAGGACGCGGCAGAAGGGGAAGAAGCTGGATTTCTCCGCCCGGAGAAAATCTGTATTTCAGCATTTTGCTGCGCCCACAGGCGGAAGCGTCTCATGTGGCGATGATTACACTGCTGATGGCGATCGCCGTAACGCAGGGCGTGCGGGAGCTTCATCTGGATGCGAAGATCAAATGGCCGAACGACGTGGTGGTAAACGGAAAGAAAATCTGCGGAATTTTGACGGAGATGTATCAGTCTGCAGCTGGCAGCTTTTTTCTTGTGATCGGGACGGGAATCAACGTCAATCAGAAGGAATTTCCGGAAGAGGTAAAAAAGACAGCTGGTTCTCTGGCGCTGGAGTTGGGAGCCGATGTGGACCGGGAAGTACTTCTTGCGTCCGTGCTGAGACATTTTTTGGATTGCTACGACAGCTTTCTGGAAACAATGGATTTGAGCGGACAAAAAGAGCTTTACGAGAGCTTTCTTGTCAATAAAGGACGCGTTGTGGAGGTGCTGGATCCCAAAGGTGAATGGCAGGGAACGGCAATCGGCATTGAGAAGACCGGCGAGCTGCTTGTCCGGAGAAAGGACGGTTCCGTTGAAGCGGTCTATGCCGGAGAAGTATCAGTGAGAGGAATATATGGATATGTCTGAAACAGGAAAATTGGGAGAAAAAATCGTGCTCTGCGGGGCGAACGCCTACGAGCAGAAATATTATTTTAATCCCAGATTCAGCAAAATCCCGCAGTCCGTTCAGGATGAACTGCACATTATCTGCGTGCTGTTTACCCGGGAAGTGGGAGGAATTTTTACGATCGTATTTGAAGAGGACGGAACGCTCGCGTTTGAAACCAATGCGGCAGACGATGATTTATTATATGATGAAATTTCGAGCGGACTTCTGATTGCGGAAATCAAAAGAAACCGTCAGGAGCTTTTGGAATCTCTGACTTTGTATTATCGGGTTTTTATTCTCGGTGAGGATGTGTCTGCGCTTCTGGAGGAAGAAGATTGAAAAATAAGTTCCTGTTCACCCGCGGCATGCGCAAATGGCGTGCGCAGAAATGAGAGGAAAGAATGATTTTAGTAATTGATGTAGGAAATACAAATATTACATTTGGTGTATACGAGTCCAAAAAACTGGTTACGACGTTTCGGATGACATCCCGGACGATGCGTACTTCGGACGAATACGGCACGGAGATTCTGGCGATGCTGCAGAACAATCAGATCGACCGCCGGAAGGTCGGGGGCGCAATCATTGCGAGCGTTGTGCCGAAGGTCATGCATGCGCTGATCGGCGCGGTTGTGCGCTATCTGCATACCGAACCGTTGATCGTTGGCAGTGGAATCAAAACCGGCATCAAGATCACCTCCGAGAATCCAAAGGAAATCGGACCGGACAGAATTGTGGACGTAGTCGCCGCTTATGAAAAGTACGGTGGTCCTGTGCTGGTTCTGGATTTTGGAACGGCGACGACTTACGACCTCGTTACAGAGGACGGAAGATTCGGTGTCGGCATCACCGCACCCGGCATTCGAATTTCTGCAAAGGCGCTGTGGGAGGATACGGCGCGCCTGCCGGAGGTTGAAATTAAAAAGCCAGATTCCATTCTGGCGCGGGAAACGATTTCCAGTATGCAGGCAGGTCTGGTTTACGGACAGATCGGTCAGACCGAATATATCATCAATCAGGTCAAAAAAGAGACCGGTATCACAGATCTGAAGGTCGTTGCGACCGGCGGACTGGGACGGATTATTGCCGATGAAACAGATACGATCGACATTTACGACAGCGCCCTGACGCTGGATGGACTGCGGATTCTGTACGAGAAAAACTGCAGCGGAAAATAAGTTCCGGGCAGCAGAAGGGTGTGTTCTGCTGTCGGAAAACGCAGGAAGTAAAAATGCTTCCGAAAAAGGAGGATTATGAAACAGCTTACGATCGGAAACGTGAGCCTTGCAAATCCTGTGATTTTAGCGCCAATGGCAGGTGTCAGCGACCTGCCATTTCGTTTGCTCTGCCATGAGCAGGGGGCAGGAATGGTCTGTTCGGAAATGATCAGCGCAAAGGCGATTCTTTATCATAACAAAAATACCGAAGAACTGATGCAGATTCATCCGGACGAGGGACCGGTTTCCCTGCAGCTGTTCGGCTCCGATCCAGATATCGTCAGTGAGATGGCCAAAAAGATCGAGGAGCGTCCATTTTCTGTTTTGGACCTGAATATGGGCTGTCCGGTGCCGAAGGTGGTCAACAACGGCGAGGGCAGTGCCCTGATGAAAAATCCCCTGTTGGCGGGAAAAATTATAGAAAAAACGGCAAAAGCGATTCAAAAGCCCCTGACGGTAAAAATTCGCAAGGGCTTCGATGATGCGCACGTCAATGCGGTTGAAATGGCAAAAATCGCGCAGGAATCCGGCGCTGCGGCTGTTGCAGTGCACGGCAGGACGCGGGAGCAGTATTATTCCGGAACGGCGGATTGGGACATCATCACACAGGTAAAGCAGGCGGTAAAAATTCCTGTTATCGGCAACGGGGATGTCGTGGACGCGGCAAGCGCGCTGCGGCTGTTTGAGCAGACCGGCTGCGACGGCATTATGGTCGGACGCGGCGCACAGGGCAACCCGTGGATTTTCCGGGAAATTCTGGCAGCGCTGGAAGATCGCGAAATTCCGGCACGCCCGAACCGCCAGGAGCTGTACGAGATGATCCTCCGCCATGCACAGCTGTCCTGTACCTACAAAGGTGAATATATCACTGTGCGCGAAATGCGCAAGCATCTGGCGTGGTACACGACCGGACTGCCGCATGCGGCTGCACTGCGCAGACAGATCAACAGCATGGAGACGATGGAAGAGCTGATGGAGGGAATGAAACTGCTGCTGGAGGCATAAACTGGTGTATGAGAGAAATCGCTTACTTTATGCTGGAGACGCGTGCCAGGGAAGCGCTGTCCTCCCGTTTGGGCAGCCGCGCACTTCGCTGGGAAACGCCGAGACTGGAACGTTTTTTGTGGCGCGGCTATCGGGTCAGCCTGTATCTGTTTCCATGCCGCCTCGAGGGCACGAAGCGACTGCACTGGTGGATGGAGCGGATTGGCAGCGCCTTGGAAGAGCAGGGGACTGCGCTTTGGCTTACGCCGGAGCTGGAAGCCGCGTGGGAGGATTGGCAGCCGCCGTTGCCGGATGCAGCGCTGGCGGCAGAAATTCTGCGTGGTCAGCCATTTCGGGAAAATTTGGTGCTGCTTGCGGATGCAGAGGAAACGGCGGGACAATGGAGCCGTGGACGCGAAAACGGTATCCGTCCCGTGTCTCGTCTCTGGCAGGAGGACTTTTTACGACTGGTGTCAGCGGATTTAAACGGCTTGTATCTGGTGGGGCAGAAGGAAGCGGCGTGGGAGCATTTTTCAGACTGGCTATATGAGGAGAGCGGTCTGCCAGTCTGTTTTGTGAATAGAATACCAGAAACGGATGGACGAAAAACCGTTCTTGTGGAGCTTCGGGCAAATGCCCGGATTTTGAAGGAACATCCGGAATTTGGAAGCCTGTATGTGGATTTGACGTCTGATGTCGAAAAAAGGCGGCAAATCAGGGAAAAAAGAGCCGATATCTCCTATATCTCCGCCCGAAATTACCTTGACACTGCCCTGAAAGCACGGTATAATGCGATTTGATTAAAAGAAACGAAAGGGCGCGGGAAAATATCCCTGCGCCCGAGATTTTTCATGAGGTAAAAGGAAAAGCAAAATGGAAGAAAAAAAGAATATCCTTACCTATCAGGGACTTCGTAAATATGAAGATGAGCTGCATGACCTGAAGGTTGTCAAACGTCAGGAAGTAGCACAGAAGATTAAAGAAGCAAGAGAGCAGGGCGACCTTTCCGAGAATGCCGAATATGATGCAGCAAAGGATGAACAGCGTGATATCGAAGCAAGGATTGAAGAGCTGGAAAAGATCCTGAAGAATGCAGAGGTCGTTGTAGAAGATGAGGTTGACTTAGACCGCATCAACATCGGCTGTCAGGTTAAGATCCTGGATCTGGAATACGATGAAGAGCTGGATTACAAAATCGTCGGCTCTACAGAAGCAAACAGCTTAAAGGGTAAAATTTCCAACGAATCTCCGGTTGGCAAAGCGCTGATTGGTGCAAAGATCGGAGATATTGTAGAGGTAGAAACCCAGGCAGGTGTGATTAAGTACAAAGTGCTGGAGATTGAACGTTCCAACTAAGGACAGGTCCGATCTGACCAGCTGGAAAAGGAGTAAGTAAGGTGGCAGACGCACAGAATAATCAGAAAAATCAGCAGCAGGATCTGAACCAGATCCTGAAGGTAAGAAGAGAGAAGCTTGCTGCACTGCAGGAAGCCGGAAAGGATCCGTTCCGTCATGTAAAATATGACGTGACTGCACACAGCAAGGACATTGTGGAAGGCTTTGAAGAGCTGGAGGGCAAGACCGTCAGCATCGCAGGCAGAATCATGTTCAAGCGTGTGATGGGCAAGGCATCCTTCTGCAATGTTCAGGATTTAAAGGGAAGCATTCAGGTATATGTAGCCCGCGACAACATCGGGGAAGAGCCCTATGCAGATTTTAAAAAATATGACGTAGGCGATATCATCGGTGTAAAGGGTGAAGTATTCAAAACCAAAACCGGTGAAATTTCTGTACATGCTTCCGAAGTGGAGTTGCTGACCAAGAGCCTGCAGGTACTTCCTGAGAAGTTCCACGGTCTGACCAATACCGACCAGCGTTATCGTCAGCGTTATGTCGACCTGATCATGAATCAGGATGTTAAGGATACTTTTGTAAAACGATCCAGAATTATCAGCGCCATCCGCCGTTATCTGGATGGACAGGGCTTTATGGAAGTGGAGACTCCCATGCTGGTTGCAAATGCCGGCGGCGCTGCTGCAAGACCCTTCGAGACGCATTACAATGCGTTGGATGAGGATGTAAAGCTGCGTATTTCCCTGGAGCTGTATTTAAAGAGACTGATCGTAGGCGGTCTGGAGCGCGTTTACGAAATCGGCCGTGTATTCCGTAATGAAGGTGTTGACACCAGACATAATCCGGAATTTACCCTGATGGAGCTGTATCAGGCATTTACCGATTATCACGGCATGATGGATCTGGCAGAGAACCTGTACCGTTTCGTTGCGCAGGAGGTTCTGGGCACAACACAGATTCCTTACGGCGAGTATGTTCTGGATCTGGGCAAGCCCTTTGAACGCATCACCATGCTGGATGCTGTTAAGAAATATGCAGGTGTGGATTTCAATGAAATCCATTCCGATGAAGAGGCAAAAGCGGTTGCAAGAGAACATCACATTGAATTCGAAGAGCGCCATAAGAAGGGCGATATCCTGAGCCTGTTCTTCGAAGAATATGCAGAAGCTCATCTGATTCAGCCTACTTTTGTTATGGATCATCCGGTAGAAATTTCTCCTCTGACCAAGAGAAAGCCGGAGAATCCGGATTATGTAGAGCGTTTCGAGCTGTTTATGAACGGCTGGGAAATGGCAAACGCTTATTCTGAATTAAACGACCCTATTGACCAGAGAGCACGTTTCAAGGCACAGGAAGAACTGCTTTCCCAGGGCGATGAAGAAGCAAATACAACGGACGAAGACTTTATGAACGCACTGGAGATCGGTATGCCTCCTACGGGCGGTATCGGTTTTGGTATCGACAGAATGGTAATGCTGCTGACCAATTCCCCTGCGATCAGAGACGTATTACTGTTCCCGACAATGAAGAGCTTGGATAAATAAACCTAGTGTTTATGCGGGGTTGAGGCATTTGAGTACGTCAAAGGACGCATTAAAAGACGCATTTTGACATAGTCATTTACATCAGTATGAAAGAGTACACAATCTGAAAAGAAAAAGATTCAATCAAATATGAACTACTAAGAGGACATTTTCTAAAGAAATTTAGAAGATGTCCTCTTTTTTGCGTGTGCGCCTAGCGGCGCACGTTTCTAACGGGTTAAAGTCCCGAATCCGCCCGGTAGCGGGAAGGATATAGCCGAAGGCAAGGGTGTCCATCGTGAGGTGGAATCTGAAGGAAGCTGGATGTGAGGAAAATACTAACTCATGGGCAAATCTCTGGTCTGACGGACAGAAATCTTATATGAGGTTATGCATGAGGGTAAGGTTGCACGCCAAATCGAAGCCCAATAACTACACGGAATCATGCATGATAAATGAGGCAGATGGATGGAGAGGAAGAAACGTGTGGTACCTAGGGAGGTCTGTGTGGTACGCCTTGAAAGAGGCAACCATTGCATAAAGCAATGCTGAACGCACAGAAGTCAGCAGAGGTCATAGTAGCC
>CDZS01014353.1_pt1 | contig 36586 bp, 51 predicted proteins | sample 557751 | NCBI WGS metagenome assembly CDZS01 (sample SAMEA3182113, study PRJEB8094) | gut metagenome | biome: human; feature: gut; material: Stool; isolation source: human stools | place: Canada | collected 2013-05-07 | reverse complement strand
ACCTCGGTTTCCGCCCCGTCCTTGAAATCCTGAACACTGACCCTCTGATCTCTGACAGTGACAGAGACCTCGGAGATAAGAACAGCAATTTTACGATCACCTACACGGTCGATGACGCCGACTCCGGCGACGTCTTGACGGCGACGGAGTCGCTCGACGGGCAAACGACGAAGTCGTTTGCCCCGACGCGAAATTCGGTAAACACCATCTCTGTCGATGTCGACTCCCTAAGTCTCGGTAAACACACCGTCAAGGTCGTCGTCAGCGATGGACAGGGCGGCACAGCGACCCGGACGTGGACGTTCACCCGCACAAACTCCGCACCGACCATTTCCGGCAGCGACGGCAATCTCGGAGATAAGAACCTCGGCTTCACCTATGCCTACACCATTGACGATGCGGACGGCGACACACTGACCGTCGTGGAGGAACTCAACGACGAGACGATTCGCACGATCAACAATGCGCCCAAGGGCGAGGAGCTGACCGTGACGATCACCTCCGAGAAGCTCTATGCGCTGGGGCTTAATTCGGTCAACACCCTCAAGATCACCGTCACGGACGGCAAGGGCGGTACGGCCTACCGTCGCGTCACCTTCAAACGCACAAACTCCGCACCGACGATCTCCGGGCAGGACAAGGCCCTCGGTCTGAAGAACGGGAGTTTCGCAGAGAATTACACCGTGAGCGACGTTGAGGGCGACAATGTGGTCGTCACCGAGTTCGTGGATGACGTGCAGATCCGCAGCTATCAAGCAACGCTGGGACAGCAGGAAACGATCGAGCTGACCCGAGAGAAGTGGCTCTCGCTTACCAATGGACAACACCAGCTCCGCATCGAGGCGGTCGACGGCAACTTCGCCACCAGCGTCCGTGTATTCTCCTTCAGCAAGAAAGAGACCGTCATTAAGTTCGAGCTGGTCGCGCCGGAGGAGACCGATGCAGCGGCGACTAAGGTGCTCGTGACGCCGACGTGGAAGATCGAGGGCGCGGTCGCCAAGGTGGAGGCGTGCAACAACGGTTTTGACGCCGTTCCCACATGGGAGGACATCACGGCGATGGTGCAGATCAACCGTGTCTACAACTTCACCAACAAGACCAAGACCGCGAGCAAGTGGGGCGTGAATATCCGTTTCACCATCACAAAGAATGAGGGCTTCGAGGGTGAAGTCTCCATCTCGGGTTTCGGAGGTGCGTATGAATAAAGCTATGAAGTATTTGACTCCGAAAAAACCTATCTCCAAGATCGCCCGTGACCGGGCAGAGGAGATGGAAGAACGGAATGTCGACCTCTACGAGGCGATCGCTGGACTCTTTGAAGAGCTGGCTGCGCTGGAACAGTCCAACGCGGAGCTGAAAGTCCGTGTTGAAACGCTTGAAAAAGGAGGTAAGCAGAAATGAAGGTTAAGACCTATATGATCGCCGTCTATGCCGTTCTCGTCAAGAACGGCAAGCGCGAGATCGAGGAGCTTCCCGAAGCCTATATCATTCCTGTTGCTGAGTATTTGGCTACTCAGGAAGAAGCTACCAACGAATGAGATAAGCGGTGAAGCAAAAACCCCGAGGTAAAGGCAGTTTACATCTTTCCCGGGCAACCACAAAGGCTCGTCCCGCAGTACACGCAGACCACCTTGAAGGGGGCCGCGTTTGCTGTGGGACGAGCCTAAGATTTTCTTCTTAGAACGGCGCTATTTTTTCTCAATTATCCTGTCCGAATTTCTCAAAAATCGTGTCGCGCTACAGTACATCACGCCCACCGCCATTCCCTCCGGAATATTATGCAGGGTCACTGCCAGCACCATCATGGTGGTGCGGCCGAGCCTGCTTTTCGGTCCCTCTGCCTGATCACTGCCCACGTGAAGGTGGGGAATCAGATGGTCGAGCAGGAGCAAAAACAGCACGCCGACCCAGAAGCCGATGAAGGCCGGAAGAAAGGCGAGCTTGCCCATGCCCTCCGACTGCTCGATGGCAGGGATCAGCAGACTCCAGATGGACGCCGCCACCATCACCCCGGCGGCAAAGCCCGCAAGGGCGCGCTGCACCAGATCGCCAAGGGATTTTTTCATAAAGAACACGCAGGCCGCGCCCAGTGCTGTTCCCAAGAAAGGGATCAGTATTCCGAGAAAGGTTTCCATTCGTCTCACCGCCTTTGTATTGCAGTATTATTTGTTTCGCCTGAACCCCGCCTCGTCCCGGTATTCGGGATGTTCCTTTAAGTAGGGGTCTTTGTCGCCGCAGATGGTATAGTCACATCGGCAGCCGTCCACACAGGTAGTCGTCCTTACCAGTCTTGCATGGAGCAGCTCCATGGACGCATAGTCCACATTGCACAGGGCGGGCATGATATCCGTAAGGCCGTGCCGGATGGAAAACTCCGCTACCGGACACGACGTAAACTCATAATAGATGGGCGTTTCTTTATCGTAAGGCACAACCGTCATCTCGTAATCGTGCCATTTGTCGCAGCCAGTTTTCGCCCGTACAAACGCCCTGTACATCAGCTTCCTCCAGAACGGCTTATTGCAGTCCACGAACCGCAGCCTGCGGAAGATCGGCAGGATCAGGTTTTCCTCTATCTCCTCGATCTCACGGAAGGATGTGACGGCCTTGCAGACCGTGTAATAGCTCATAATGGCGATGCAGTCGTAGGTGCCGCCTACGCCGTTGTGGAAGTTCTGTTTGCCACCCAAGTCGGTACGCCAGTCGGAGAGAAACTCCGCATACTGCCGTTGCACCTTTTCCCATACCACCTCCCGCTCTGCCGCAGGATAGTGCAGGGCGATTTTCGCCTGTATCTCTTTCTTGCAAGGCTTTGAATACAGCACATGGCATTTGCGGTCAAATAGGAGCTTCTTATCCTTCATATGTCCGCTTTTCCCTCATTTCCGCGCCGTGATGCACAGCCAGCTTTTCTTTTTGTGTATCTGCACCTCGTGAAAGCCCGCCTGCTCCAGATACGTCTTCAGCTCGGCGTCCTTGTAGATGGTCATGCCGCCGATGATCTCCGTCCACTTTTCGTCCCTGTCCGAGTCGCCGTTGCTCTCGTTGCAGATGAGAAATGTCGCACCGGGCTTCAGCACCCGGTAAACCTCCCGGAAGCACTGGGGCAGATCAGGCCAGAAATAGACGGTCTCAAAGGCCGTGACCGCATCGAACCAGTTATCGGCAAACATCATATCCGCCACGCTGCCTTGCAGGACGGCGCAGCGACCCTCCGCGATGGCGGCCTCGTTGACCTTTTTCGACTTCTCCACGCTGACGGGCGAATAGTCGATGCCCTTGACGATGCCCTGCGGACATTTTTTCAGCAGTCTCTTGATGTTCGCCCCGCCGCCGCAGCCGCAGTCCAGTACCTTGGCGTCCGGCGCGGCATTCAGAAACCGAAGCCCCCACCGTGCCACGGGACTGTGACCCAGATTCATCATGGCGACCATAATTTTCCCGCCAAAGCCTACGGGCTTGCGGGTATTTTCAAAGAATGACATATCACACCTCCATTTTTACACACTCGGCATAGGTCAGCGGGAATGAGGCTTTCAGAACAGTGCTTTTCCGCACCGTCCAGCCGTTTTGCCGCAGGAAGCGCAGGTATTCCTCGCTCGTCCACCTGCTGTGGAGGGGAAAGCCTGCCAACTTCATGAAAAATGCCTTGACCTTGCCGGAAAACAAGTTTCCTGCGTGGGTGAAGGTGGGCGCGATGAGCACACCGTCGTCCTTCAGAACCCGACGGATCTCGTCAAGGGCCTTTTCCGGCTGCGGCACGATGTGCAGTGCATTGGATACGATCACCACATCGAAGGACTTTTCCGCATAGGGCAGGCAGAACATATCCTGCACCGAAAAGTGCAGCTTTGCAGATTGATTATCCCGCTTTGCTTCAAGAATCATCTCCGCGGAAGCATCCGTCGCCTCAATATGCGCCGCCGCATTCACGATATGCTTTGCGATCAGCCCCGTGCCGGTTGCCAGCTCCAGCACCGTCTTGGCTTTCACGACCGGCCGGATCAGCGTATACATCTCCTCATACGCCGCCCGATCCTTTCGCATAAAGCGGTCGTAACGACCGGCATTTTTATCCCAGAAGGTCTTTCGTTCTTTCATAGCCGTTGCCCTTATCTCTTCTTTATTTTTTGCCGCATTGTGCCTCTCGGAAAGGATTCAAAGTGCCGCTAAATTTTCCCGTGCAGGCATCTGTCCCGCCGCTCTCTGGCGTATTCCAGCAGTGCATTGCACGCCGGACAAAGCGCCTCGCCCCTTGTCCCATGCACGCCACAACAATACCGGCGCACCATGAGGGTAACGGTTTCGATCTCCTTTTCCTTGTTCAAGTTCTGAAGTCCTTTCTGTTTTATACACAGTTAGTCTCATCTAACTGTCTGGTGGAAGAAAAGGCAGGCCACCTGTATGCAGTCTGCCTTTTGCCTGATGCGAAAGCCCGCAGACGCGCGGGGCTTACAGCACCAGCGAGGGCGCGGTGTAGACCCGTGCCTTCAGCTCGCTGTTGAGCATATACAGCCCCTTGCTGTCACCGCCGAACAGCTCCATCTTGGTGATGAGGTCGGCGGCGTTCTTCTCCTCCTCGCCCTGTTCCTTGATGAACCAGTCCAGCATCTGCATGGCACGGAAGTCCCTGGCCTCGTATGCGGCGGCGTAGATAGCGTCGATGCTGGCGGTAACGAGTTTCTCATGCTCCAGCGCCTTTTTCAGCGGGGTCATGTGGTCGCCTCGTTCCCACTCCGGCTTTGCGATAGCCTCAAAGGTGACACCCTCGCCATTGTTCTGCAAATACTGATAAAACAGCATGGCGTGATCCCGCTCCTCCTGCGCCTGGACCCGGTACCAGTTCTCAAAGCCGTCTAAGCCCACGGAGGCGTAGTAGTTGGCAAAATCCAGATACAGGTAGGCGGAGTAGAACTCCTTGTTGATCTGCTCGTTGAGCAGCTTCGATACGTTAGCGTTCATTGTTTTCCTCCTTCAATGCTGTGGTCTTTTTCCTCCTGTTCTCTGCAGGCAGGACAGATATACCGGATCCTGAGATCATAGGAGAGTATCTTCTGCCCAAGCTTGTTTTCGATAGGTTCTGTGAGGTCTCTCAAACAGATGTCAGTTATCTTACCGCACCGACTGCAGATTAGATGATCATGCCGTTCGGTACAGTCATATCTGTCCGGCGACCCGGGCTCGGTGATGCGGTGCAGCAGACCTTCCTCCGCCAAGGCGTTCAGATGCTTATACACGGTGCCAATGGCGATACTGGGATGCTCCTTTTTCATCTCCATGAACACCTGCTCCGCCGTGGGGTGCCGCTGAAGCTCCGTTACGGCAGCCAATATCTCCTCTGCGTATTTCGGCATACTGCCAACCTCCTAAATACAAGAATAAGTCTTATTCTTTCTCCTTTATTATACCCATATTTCTCTCTTTGTCAACAGCCACAAGGGCCTTACGCCCCCAAATTGCTCCAAAAAGCCTTGACAACCTCAACTGTATCTGTTATAGTCACAGTATAAACTGTATCAGTAGTGAACACAGTTGCATCGGAGGTTAATTATGCGTCAGATATTACTTTTTGCGGCACTTGCCGCCTCGCTTGCGCTGCTGAGCGGCTGCGCGCTGTCCAAAACAAAAAAGGACACGGCGGAGGACATGACAGGCAAGGCGGCGTATCAGAAGATCAGCGCCGAGGAAGCCTATGAGATGATGGCCTCGCAGGAGGTCGTGGTGGTGGATGTCCGCACCCGTGAGGAATACGACGGCGGACACATCGAGAACGCTGTCCTTGTCCCCAACGAGAGCATCGGCAGCGAAATGCCCGAGGCTCTCCCCGATAAGGAAGCCACGCTGCTGGTCTACTGCCGCAGCGGCCGCCGCAGCAAGGATGCCGCCCAAAAGCTGCTGGCGCTGGGGTATCAGAGCGTCTACGACTTCGGCGGCGTCATCGACTGGCCCTACGAGCTTGTGAAGGAGGGATAAAGGGTGGACAGTTCCTTTAATCTGGCCGTTCACGCGCTGGTCTGCCTGAGCCACAGCGGACGCTCTCTCAGCAGCGAAGCGCTGGCGGAGAACATCTGCACCAACCCCACCCGCGTTCGCCGGGTACTGGCGGGGCTGAAAAAGGCAGGCATGGTGGAGACCCGGGAGGGCTTGGACGGCGGCTACCGCCTGACGGCCGACCCTGCGAGCCTGACTCTGCGGCAGGTGGCGGAGGCGGTAAACGCCCGCTTTGTGGACTGTGCGTGGCACAGCGGCGACATTGACCGGGACTGCGCCATCTGCTCCGGCATGGCGGGCGTGATGGACACGCTGTACCGGAACATGAACGAGCAGTGCGCCGCGTATCTCTCGCGCATTACCATCACGGATATTAAAACACAGCTTTTTACACAGAAATAGGAGGATTTTACGATGCTTACCATTACGACCAACCGCTTTGAAAATGATGTCCTGCACGCGGGCAAGCCCGTGCTGGTGGATTTCTGGGCCCAGTGGTGCCCCTACTGCCGCCGTATTGCCCCGGCCTTTGACAAGGTGGGGGAGCAGTACGCCGACACGCTCATCACCGGCAAGATCAACTACGACGAGGAGCCGCAGCTCATAGAGCGCTTCGGCATCGATACCATCCCCACGCTGATGCTCTTCAAGAATGGCAAAGCGATTGGCTCTATTGTCGCGCCCGCCTCCAAGGCGGCCATTGAGGCGTTTATCCGGGAAACGCTGGCGCAGTGAGGATGTGGCTATGGAGCAGATTTATGACATGATCGTCATCGGCGGCGGCCCCGCCGGATACACCGCTGCCCTGTACGCCGCCCGTGCCGGGCTTTCCACGCTGGTGCTGGAAAAGCTCTCCGCAGGCGGGCAAATGGCCCTGACGGAGCAGATTGACAACTATCCCGGCTTCGAGGGCGGCATCGACGGCTTTACGCTGGGCGAAAAAATGCAGCAGAGCGCCGAGCGCTTCGGTGCGGTGACGGAGCTGGCGGAGGTGTACAAGGTTAGCCTTTCCGGGAGAATTAAGACGCTGGACACCAGCGAGGGCGTCTTTCAGAGCCGCACGGTGGTCATCGCCACCGGCGCGTCGCCCCGTCCCTTGGGCGTTCCCGGCGAGGAAGCACTCGTTAGCAAGGGCCTTCACTACTGCGCCGCCTGCGACGGCGCGCCCTATCGGGGCAAGACCGTGGCGGTGGTGGGCGGCGGCAACTCCGCCGCGGCGGATGCCCTGACCCTGTCCCGTATCGCAAAAAAGGTCTATCTCATCCACCGCCGCGACAGCCTACGGGCAACAAAGGTCTATCATGAGCCGCTGATGAACGCGCCCAACGTGGAGTTCTGCTGGAACAGCACCGTCTCTGCGCTGCTGCACGAAAGCCGCCTGACGGGGCTGCGGCTAAAAGATGTCAACACCGGCGCAGAACGCGACCTTGCCTGCGACGGCGTGTTCATCAGCGTGGGACGCGCCCCGGCCACGGAGCTGTTCCAAGGGGAGCTGGCGCTGGACAAGTCCGGCTATATCATCGCGGACGAATCCACCCGCACCAGCATCCCCGGCGTGTTCGCCGTGGGCGACGTGCGCACCAAGGCGCTGCGGCAGGTGGTCACCGCCGTATCGGACGGCGCGGTAGCCGTCCACTATGCGGAGGAATATCTGGCGGAGAACCGGTAAAGAGTCTTCGAACAATCCTCTCTTTGGCGTTTCCTGTCAGCAAGCGATACGATTGCAAGCCCTGTCTCATAGGAGTGCAGGGTACGAGAGTTTGAGGAGATAATATATATGTGGCTATTTTTCGGAATTTCTGCGATCATTTTTACAGGATTCAATTTGATTTACTCTTTCAAAAATAAGAATGAAAAGTGGTTTAGATTCGCAGCCTTATCTTTCACTGCATTGACCCTATGTTCGTTTTATTCAGACGGAGCGATGCGTGTGCTAAATGAAGATTGGGGAGGCTTGATGGATATCATGCCAACCATGAGCAAGGCTCTGTGGGTATGTGTAGGAATATCGATTTTATTAAACTCTGTTTCGCTCTTTGGAGAGAAATAACCACATCTCTATCTGCGTATAGGCAGTGTACAAAAACAAAGAGGATGAATATGCTCGAACCCGGAATGAAAGTCCCTGACTTTACTTTACATGACGCGAACGGCAATGCCGTCAGTCTGCATGATTGCGCCAGCAAGACGGTCGTCTATCGTTCTATCCCAAGGGCAGTGTTCATGTACGATAGAGAAGCAGCAACACAAAACAAGAACAGCGTACCCTACCATTCTGTATCAAAGTGGAGCAGTAACACGAAAATGTTGCTGCTCCATTTTCATGCCCCTTAAATAATTTCCTTGAATCTGCTTGACTTATATTACGGTTAGCGATATATTTATTACAGTAACCGTAACAAGGAGGAGGAACTATGAGAGACAACGCAAAAAGTGGCGCGCTTACAGAAGTGACCTTTTATATTTTACTCTCTCTTTATGCACCAAAACACGGATACGCCGTTATGCAGTTTGTTGAAGAAAAAACGGGCGGGCGGCTTTCGTTAGGAGCAGGCACTTTATATGGAGCATTAAACTCTTTGCAGGGCAAGAAGTGGATCGAGCCCTATGGAGATAGTGAGGGAAGAAAAAAAGAATACCACATTACAGCACAGGGAAAAGAAATTGCAGAAAAAGAGCTTGCAAGACTAAATGAACTTGTAAGCGTTGCAAGTGAAATTATTGGAGGTGCAGTATGAGTAAAAAATGTTATCGCTTTTTTGGCGGATTGCTGAATACGCAGGAAAAATGGCTAAACAAAATGTCTGAAAAGGGTTATCGACTTGTTCGGACAGGAAAGCTGCTATACGAATTTGAAAAATGCGAGACTGATGAAGTGACCTATTGCGTAGAGTTTATCGGAGAAAAATCAAAAGAGAGTTCAATAGACTATGCCAACTTTTTGGAGGATATGGGATATAAGGTGTTTTTCAAGAATATCAATCTAAACTATTCTGTTGGCAAAGCCCGTTGGCGGCCATGGGCAGAAAGAGGCGGTCGTATTGCGACAAACGCAACAACCTTTAACCGAGAACTATTGATTGTGGAAAAAGCAAATGATGGAAAGCCGTTTGAACTCCATACCTCTTATGACGATAAAGAAAAATATTATCGCAACTTACGCAATCCGTGGCTATTTCTACTGCTCATGTTTGCACTATTCGCAGTTACAAAGCAATCTATAATCTTTGGCATCTTTGCGTTGGTTTCTATAATTCCTGGCAGTATATATCAAATACAGATAATGAAAATCCGGAAGGAAGCCAAGACACAGGAATGGTGAGGAAATAAATAGCAAACCCAGCCAAGCCAGTCAACGGCAAGTGAATGGGCTGCGCCCACCGTTGACAGCCCCGCCCGTCTTTGCTGTTCGGTAATCAAGAGGGCGACAGCACAAAATGCTGCCGCCCTCTGCTATTAATTAGAATGAGGGGACTTTGTGTCCATGAGCTTGTCGTTCTCCATGATAAAGGGGCTCGCCGTATCCTGTCCCCATGAGGTGTCATATTTCCCCATAAGGTAATCGCTCAGCGCCGTTCGGTCCGCAAAGCGCAGCATCCGGTACGGCTCCTGAAAGGCGACCTTTTCTACGAAATACAGCGTCCCGTCCTTCGCCGTCAAAAGTACGCCAACATGCCCGACAAACAGCAGAGATTCCTCCTCGGTCGGCTTATCGTGGAAGAATACCGTGATGAGGCGGATTCTTTCATTCTCCCGAAAGGTAACGCCGCGGGAAGCCCATTCCTCTTGTACGGTTTGTACATGACGCTTGATCTCCGTGGTATCCTCCGCCTTCATGGAGGAATACAGTGCGCGGAAATCTGCAAGGCTGCTTCCGCCCAGCGCATCGGGATCTGTTTTCAGCGTCTCCTCGTCCACAAACAGCACATCTTCACCGTCATTGATTTGAGGGTCTGCGCTCACGGAGAGGAAGTCCCCAAACAGGCTCATGGCGGTGATCCGGCAGTTATAGCCCGGAAACGTCCCATTTTTCGCCGTCCATTCGTCCTGCATTGCGTAAGGGTCATATTTTGTATATAGCAGCTCCGCTTCCTCAAAGCCATCCGTAAGCCATTCCTGCTTCACGCTGTCATTAAAGCGGTCCACACGGCGGAAAAAGCTCTGAATACGCCTGTCCGACACGCCTGTGTCGGACAGCAGCTCCTTCAAAAGTTCCCTTGATCCGCTGTCGTTCAGGTTTGTGTACTCGATTTTATTTACTGCCGGCTGCAGTTCAGAAAAATCTCCACTTCTTCCACAGCCTGCAAGTACAGAGACGCCAAGAAGCGTGCATAACGCAAGTGCTGCTGTCTGCTGGTTCAATTTCATCTATTTTGATCTTCCTTTCTTCGTCTGCAAAACTCTTCATGCTATTTAGGATACCTCTTAGCGCATAATATCTTTGTTAAGAGCGCGCAGTTTACGGAGAGGACTTCAACAACATGCCCGCCGCCGTATTCCTCTGGCATGCTGTTAATTTCGTAATGACGAAGCAGGATATCGGCCCTTGGCCGTACTTGTCATCACACACATCGCAGAGATCTTCTATCATTGCCACCGCATTGAGGGTAGCGACATAGCGAAGGGATTCTTAACGCATCCGCGAATTTGTTCTCAATGGTCTTCAACCATCGGTGCGGCGCAGTCGCTGTAACGGGCGCAGATGGCGCATTCGTGCAGACCTCTTTCGCCATGACTTTGACATCTCGCTTTTCCCGCAGGAGCATCTGTGTATAGCCTTTCCCGACATTCGTCCGTCCCATACCTTCGTACTCCATAAATAATTCACAAGGGCAGAGCCCATTTTCCCCATGATGACGTTTCGCTTTCAGCCTTACCCTGTGTGCCGATTATTTCTTGCATCCCTAAGCACATGGTACTGCAAAAGGTTCACGCTGCATCTCCGTTCTTGATGTAGGCGGCAAGAATGGCAATAAACTCCGAAGGAAGAGGCTCCCGCTTCAAGGGATACTTCGTAATGGATCTCAGCGCTTCTCTTTTCGTTTCCCATACCCGGTCTACTGCAACGCAGGCGCTGTGCTTCACGTTGAAAATGCAGGTGTGATAGTGTCCGGCAACTGCCGGGTACAGCCACCATTCAGCAAACGGCGTCCGGGCTGGCTGCCGTGTCGTCAGATAGACCGCATACGAAACGTGAAAAAAGCGAGTGCTTTCCGCAGATAGGCCAAGATAGTGCAAAAGCCCGTATATGTCCCCCATTTCCATGGATTCCTACGCCACCTCTCTGCCCTCAACTTTTTCGATCTCATCCCGCAGGGGTGATAAAAGCTCCTTTATCTCCCCCTCCTCCAGCATGAGCAGCAGGAACACCAGCGCAACGGCGGAAAAGCAGTATATGCCCCGCTCCAAATCGCTGTATGCCCGTCCGGTGATTCGAAGCTTCTCCGCCATCTGCTCCTGTGTCAGTCCCCTGCGCTTCCTTAAAGCGCTGACATATTCCGAGAAGAATCTTCGGAGTATTTCTTTATATGGATTCATGTGCTGCGACCTCCGTTTCGACAGATTTCTGCATCTTCTGCAAAAATCTTATCCCATCACGAAGTACGCTTCCATGTAGCACACTTCGTGTCTCCTTAGAAACCGAGGGCAACGGTCAAAGCCATCCGTTTGCGCCGTGGCCGGAATGCAAAAAGCGCAGCCGCAGAGAACATCTGCGGCTGCGCTTCGATCCATTTTCAAAGCTTCGGCATCACTCAACGCCATATTGTTGTCTAAATAAATCAGCGACGATGTTTTGCTTTTGAGGCATCGGGCGGACAGACGAAGCCAGACTCGCCGCCTACTCCGCGCAGAGCTCCGCCACCAGAGCGTCCATCTGCGCTTCGCTGGTTTGGTTCAGTGCGCCGCGCAGCGATACCTCCGTTTCACACAGTCGGAGTTCCTTCATCTTTTCCAGCTCGGCGCGCATCAGCCGCGCGGCAGCAGGGGCCCATGAGCCGTTTTCCATGAGGCCAATCCGGCGGTTTCGGAATCCCTTTGTCTGTAAATGATCCAAAAAGGCCTTCATGGGCGGGAACAGTCCTCCGTCATAGGTGGAGCTGGCTAAAACCAACTTCCCGCAGTAGAATGCGCTGGTCACGGCATAGGAAAGGTCTGTTGCCGTCAGATCGCACATGGTGACTTGCGCACCTTTTCCCTCCAACTTGCTCTTGAGGGCCTCCGATGCATATGCGGTATTTCCATGGATGGACGCGTGGACGATCAGGATGCCCTCCGGTTCTTCCGGTTTCCATTGTGACCAGAGATCATAGAGCCGCAGATACTCCCCCAAGTCTTCTGTGAGCATGGGGCCATGGAGCGGGCAGATCGTTTTGATCTCCAGCGCGGAGACCTTTTTCAGCAGCGCCTGCACCTGTGCGCCATACTTGCCGACGATGTTGTAATAATACCGCCGGGCCTGCGGCGCCCAGGGGGCACGGGCCGTCCGTTCCAGTGAACCGAAGCGGCCGAAGGCATCCGCCGAGAACAGGATCTTTTCCTCCTCTTCATACGCTGCCATCACCTCCGGCCAGTGTACCATCGGCGCCAGCAGAAAGCGCAGCCGGTGTGAGCCCAAAGAGATCGTGCTGCCCTCACCAACCTCCAGCATACGGTCTTCCGACAATGCACCTGTGCCGAAGAACTGCTTGATCAGGGTAAATGTTTTCGCGTTTCCCACGATCTTCATCTCCGGGTACTTTTGTGCCAGCTGCATGAGGCTGCCGGAATGATCCGGCTCCATGTGTGTGACCACAAGATAGTCGGGGCTGCGCCCCTCCAACACCCGCGCCACATTGGAAAGCCATTCTTCCGCCGCCCGTGCGTCCACGCTGTCCATCACGGCGATCTTCTCGTCCAGAATGACATAGGAGTTGTAGCTCACTCCCATAGGCTGGACGGGGTACTGGTTTTCAAAGAGTGTCAATGTGTTATCATCCACCCCTACATAGCGGATGGCATCTGTTACCGTTTGAATGGTCATAATACAAAACAACTCCTTATCATCTGTTCAGGACCTGCATCTCCGGGTTCTTCTCCCCAAATTTCTCGCGCAGCGCACTGCAGATATCCTCCCGGGACTTGCCCTGCTTCTCACCGTTTTTAATGAGCTTGTACGCCTGAAACAGCGCCGAGGGGCCGATCTCGCTGCTGAAAAAGCCGATGCCCTGATTCCATGCCAGCAGCTCGAACACGTCGTCCAGCGCGGCGCTCTCCACCCCGTGGATATATGCCTTTACCAGCTCCCGCGCCGCCTGCCGCATCCGGCCTGCGCCCACTGCGTTGGTCAGGGACAGCAGCAGCCGCGTTTCGTAGGGAAGCGTGCGCTTCTCGCTCTGCCATGTGGTCTCCCAAAAATCCACGGCGATCTGCCCCAGCTTTTCGTCAATCATGGGATAGTTCAAAAGAGCCAGCGGCTTGAAGGGAGCGGAGCTGTCGCCTTCCTTCTTCTCTGTGCGGCAGAACCAGACATGGAACTCCGCCTCACTCCGCTGCTCGGTGTGGTGCTCGTAGCCCAAGCCCTCCATGACAGCGTACAGTGGATGCGGCTCAAAGGTCTGGATGATGTGTAATCCTTCGCCCACCTCCAACGCCTCGGCTCTTTTCTTCAGCCCTTCAAAGAAGCTGCCCTGTATATGGCGCACATCCACGGTCTGAAACCCCTGCGCCTTATTCTTCCAGTTTTCGTAGCTCATGCGGTTATTCTCCTTTCCTCACTCGATAAAACCAGACGTGATATTCACTGCTGCTCACCTTCTCCGTGTGATGCTCAAAGCCCATAAGGGCCAGCACCGGGTACAGGGGGACAGGCTCGAAGGTCTGGATGATATGCAGTCCTTCGCCATTTTTCAGCGCGGCAGCCTTTGCCTTCAACGCGGGGAAGAAGTCCATCTTTTTGCCCCGCACGTCCATCACTTCGAATGTGCCGACTTTGTCCTTCCAGTTTTCGTAGCTCATCGTCTTTACTTCTTTTACAGAAAGCTCACGCTTTCTCAAAGTTGTCCTTTCCTATGCCGCACAGGGGGCACCCGAAGTCTTCCGGCATCTCGCTCCACGGTGTTCCCGGCGCGATTCCTCCCTCCGGATACCCCGCGATCTCGTCGTACTCCCAGCCACAATCAGTGCAAACGTATTTCATGATGCTTCTCCTTTCGTGCTCTCCTGTGTTTTACTCTTCCTTCAGCCGGCCGTCCACCGTCACGGTGACCACCTGCCACGGAATGAACTTCACGCTCTGTTGGAGCGCCTTTTTCGCCGCCAGCTCCAGCCCGCCGCAGCAGGGCACCTCCATGCGCACAACAGTGACGCTCTTGATGTTGTTCTCCCGGATGATCTCGGTCAGCTTTTCGGAATAGTCCACGCTGTCCAGCTTGGGACAGCCGACGAGGGTAATGTGTCCCTTGATGAACCGTTCGTGGAAGGCAGCGTAAGCGTAGGCGGTGCAGTCGGCGGCGATCAGCAGCCGCGCGCCGTCAAAATACGGAGCGTTCACCGGCACCAGCTTGATCTGCACAGGCCACTGGGAAAGGCGGCTCGTCTGCTGGGCTTGCGGCGTTTCCACGGCGGGCGCGTCCTGGCGCTGAATATTCCGGGACTGGCTGCCGGGGCAGCCGCAGGGCAGGGTCATGCCCTCTTTCCGCATTTTTCGCTGCTTATTTTCCATGACGGCCTGCTCGTCATAGGCCGCCGCCTCCCGCTCCACAAAGGTAATGGCCCCGGTGGGGCAGGTGGGCAGGCAGTCGCCAAGGCCGTCGCAGTAATCGTCCCGCATGAGCCGCGCCTTGCCGTCCACCATGGCGATGGCGCCCTCGTGACAGGCTGCGGCGCAGGCGCCGCAGCCGTTGCACTTATTTTCGTCGATCTCGATGATCCGTCGTTTCATCTTCGGTCCTCCTGTTGCTTTTGTGCGTTCATTGTACTATACTAAAGGCAACAAGTCGGTTGAATTTTCAACGAAAGAGGACTTTTTATGAAAGAATTTTTCCCGGTACTCCACACCGCGGCGCTTTTCTCCGGCATTTCCGACGACGAGCTTTCCACCATGCTCTCCTGCCTCGGAGCAAGGATCGGCACCTTTCCAAAAGGCTCCCGCCTGCTCCGCGCCGGAGACACGGTGGAGGAGGTGGGCCTTGTGTTGGCGGGCAGCGCCCTCATCGTGCAGGAGGATATCTGGGGAAACCGCAGCATCCTCTCCAAAATCGGGCCGGGGCAGACCTTCGCGGAGGTGTTCGCCTGTGCGCCTGGGTCGGTACTGAATGTGAGCGTGGAGGCGGAGAGCACGATGACGGTGATGTTTCTGCACATCAAGCGCGTTTTGAGCGTGTGCCCCTCCGCCTGCTCCCACCATAGCCGGATCATCCGCAACCTGCTGGGCGAACTGGCAGAGAAGAACCTGCGGCTCAACGAAAAGCTCACCCATATGGGCCAGCGCACCACCCAGGCAAAGCTCATGTCCTATTTTTCCGCCGAGGCGCAGCGCCGGGGCGGCTATGAATTCGACATTCCGTTCTCCCGCCAGCAGCTTGCGGATTATCTCGGCGTGGAGCGCAGTGGACTGTCGCTGGAGCTTGGAAAAATGCGGGATGAGGGCCTGCTTGACTTTCATAAAAGCCACTTTCTTCTCAAGGCGCCAGAGACGGACGGTCTTCCTCCTTCTGCGCGTTAAGAATCTCCCCTTCAAGCCCCCTTTGGGCGTATTGGAAAGTGCGGATACACCGGGCAGAATGTTGGGCTTTTACAGAAGGAGAGCGCAACTATGAACCTGCAGAGATTGACAAGGTAGCGTCAGCTCGTACAATCTGATTTGATCATACCCACAGTCGCTTTGGCTGTGGGTATTTTCTGTTTGAACTTCAAAAGCTTTGCAGAACTCAAGGAGCCTAGGGATGCCTGCGTCCAAAAGAGTACATCCTCTCTAAATCTCTGGACAGGCTGATGGAGGCGTGGTTATATTCTGCGCCGGTGATTTGTTTAAGGATCCGGGACAGAAGTGTTCCGGTCTGGCTGATTACGATGTACAGCTGTTTATTTTGATTGCTCATATGCGTATCCTCACAAGATTATCCACAGTGCCATGCTATTGGCATAAGAGGTGCTGCAGGTCTCGAAGAAGCCCGTTTCGACCATGTTAGCGTTGGTGTGCTGGATGATCCACTTCATGCTCTCCGGCTCGATCTCGAAGCCTCGATGCAGCGTTGGACAGCCGAGGCTCATTCGGCAGGTCTTTGTGTATACAGCTGCAATTGTTCGACCTTGAGCGTATTCTCCTCGTTGCCGCCGCTTCGGAAGCTCTCCATTTCCGAGCTTCTGATACACATAACAACCTTATCATTGACCTGCAATTCCTCAAAAGAAATCCTTGTAACCTTCTGCGTGGCAAAGTCGCAATAGACCATAGGAGTAGACGAACAGTCTATCAGACATTCTTCACCTAAAGTGTTTTCATCGGCATCGTCTTTTACCGTTATGGTTTGCTTTCCTGTATCAACTTCCGTGATCACTGCATTGACGGTCAGAAGAGTGTCATCCCTCAATGAACCACACCCAGACAGGGATAGCAAGAGAGTCAATAAGCACAGAGCGATGCCGATTCCTCTTACATTTCTATCCAGCAAAGTCTTATCCTCCTGTTTTTTGCTGCGGAACTTATCCAATCTATGAAAAAGACACTTCTTCCGCCCTTTGCGTCAGGCGGGACAACGCACAGACCGCGTACATATAGCCTGCAAGGATCAGCGGTGCCGGCAGTCCGTAAAGCAGCGGCGCCGGGATGATGCGCCAAAACAGCTTGAGCACGCCGATCTCCGCGCCGTAGGTGAAGAAGTAGTTCGCCTCCGGGCAGAGCGTGAGGCGCAACAGGAGATTGATAAGATGAGCGCCTACGGCAAGCAGGCCAAAGGTCTTGAGGATCCGCGGGATATCCTTGGGGTCGGGGCGGTAAAAGCCCAGCGTCGCCAGACTCAGGCCGCAGACAACAAGGATTGCGTGGGTCACATAGTAGCCGAAAATTCGCGGCATTAACAGCGAAAAGCCGGAGAACAGAGGCTCCGGGAAGAGCAGTGCCATCAGTGCGCCGAGGGGCGCTACAAAGAAGGAAAAGCCCATGATCGAGCGGTTTCTCTTCCACACGCCCAGCGGGATCAGAAACAGATTGATGTTGCACAGGTGCAGCGGCAGCTCATTGAAAATGTTGAAGCCATTGGGATAGTACGCACGGATATACGCTGCGTCCATGGACAGTGAGAGCTTGTAGCCGGCAAACAGCGCGAGATTAAAAAAGCAAACGCCGATCAGATACCGGGAGCGCCGTGCTTCCGGTTTTCCGCGCAGCGGCAAAAATAGGAGCAGCACCGCCGCTGCCGTAAGCAAAAGCAGAATCAAATGCAGCCCGCGAAAGGGCGTTATAGAAAATTCGTTCATTTCACACGCCGGAATTCCTTTCCGGTCTTCTCCTCAAGAAATCGTTTGCATTCCTCCACCGTCCCGCCGGTAAGGGTACGCTTGTCCAGGGGCTGCGCGAACCGCTTTTTCATCAAAAGGATCATGTAGTCCTGCGACTCCGCCATGGCGTCGATCAGCTCATAGCGGAACGTGGAGGTGGTGACCTCCGTAATGACGGTATAGGACTCCTCGCCGAACGCAATATGATAGTCCTTTGTGCCTGCCAGCGTGTTTTTGCAGGCGATCATGCCGTTGAGCCGATCCTGAAACAGCAGAACGGACAGCAGCATCACCTCTACCAGCAGGGAAATCACCGTGCCGGCATCAAGCGTAAAAGGCTCTCCGTCGAATGGGATCAGCAGCAGAGCGTTGATGAAAAAGACGCTCCAGTCGAAAATGGCCCAAAGGATGCTGCGTTTTCGCCGCAGCACCTTGCGCATCGCGCGGGAGGCTATGGTCATAGAACGATTCGTGATGTCGCTGTGAATTTCAAAAGTCATGCATATTCTCCATCGTTGATCATTTCTGTTTTTGCAGCCTATCTGGTTCCTTGCAGAAGTGTTCCGTCCAGAGCAGGGTATTTATAAATTATGTTATCATAACAGGAATAAAGTTTATGTTAAGTCTGCCTATTCTTTAAGAAGCCCTCTCAAATTCAGCACTCGCTTTCCTCGCGAGAATTTTTCTGCAGCGGAAAACTGACTCCCTTTGTCCGACTTTTATAAATTGCAGTCAGGCTGCACCGGAATACCTTGCTCCCTGAAATCGTCATGCTTACTATGTAGTCAGCGCTATCGCGGCATCACGCCAGCCTTGCGTTCACCAGATGATACCATGTCATCCCGTTTTCCTCATAGGACTGAAATTCACCGATGACGGTGATCTCCGCCCCCAGCTCCGGGTAATCCTCGGGGTAGGTAAGATCACCCTCCGGCACGAACTCCATGCCCTCGGCGCAGCAGGCGGTGGCGTCGGCGATAATGCAAGCATAAGCCACGGGGTCAGGCTGCAGCACGCCGTCCGTCACGAACTGATAGATGGAAAATCCCCCTCTCGCCTTGACGGTCTTGCCGAGATAATGCGCCGGGTCATTGTAGAGCATATTGTAGACCTCGGAGTAGACCATGGTGCTGCTGAGAACGGTCAGATCCACATCCACGCCGTCGGCAGATGCCTGTGGCTGTTCGGATTCCCCCGGCGTTTCCTGTTCTTTCGGCGTTGGAATGCTCTCAGCCGATGCAGACGATTCTTCATTGGAAGAAGATGCGTCATTTCTTGCGTCCTTCCCGCTGTCTTTCCCGCAGGCGCAGAGGGATGCCATCATACAGGCAGCCAGCAGCAGGCAAAAAAGCTGTTTCATCCCGCTTCCCCTCCCCTTGCGCGGCCAAGGGTCGAACAAATCAAAAATGCCAGAATATCCACCGCTACGATGGTGGAGCCCACTGGCGTCCCCGCTAAAATGGAGATTAAAATGCCCAGCGCCGCGCAGCTCACCGACAGCACGGCCGAGCAGACCGTCACGGCCCGGAAATTCTGGAAAACGCGCATGGCGGACAGCGCCGGGAAGATCACCAGCGCGGAGATCAGCAGAGAGCCGACCAGATTCATTGCCAGCACAATGACCACAGCAACGATGACGGCGAGCAGCAGGTTGTACAGGTCAGCCTTTGTGCCCACCGCCTTGGCAAAATCCTCGTCAAAGGTCACGGCAAAGATCTTGTTGTAATAGAGCAGAAACACCGCCACGACCACCACGGACAGTCCCGCGCACAGCCAGACCTCGCTTTTTGACAGCGTCAGGATGGAGGTGGAGCCGAACAGTGTGCTGCACACGTCGCCGGAGAGGTTGGACGAGGTGGAAAACAGATTCATCAGAAGATACCCGAGCGCCAGCGCTCCCACCGAGATCATGGCGATGGCGGCATCGCCCTTGATCTTCGTGTTCTGCCCCGTGCGGAGCAGCAGAACGGCACAGACCACCGTGACGCCCAGCGTCAGGGGCATATCGTCCGTCAACTTCAGCACAGCGGCGATAGCCATCGCGCCGAAGGCCACATGGGAAAGCCCGTCGCCGATAAAGGAAAACCGTTTCAGCACCAGCGTGACCCCCAGAAGTGATGAGCACAGCGCGATCAGCACACCGACGATGAGCGCGTAGCGCACAAAGGGATAGGTCCAGTAGAACGCGATTTTTTCAAAGATCGCCATCATTGCGCCACACCACCCTTCTGCCATACCTGGGGGAACTCGTTCAGGTAAGCCGCCTTGGTGCCGAAGAAGACCGTGTCCCCGATGTGCAGGATGTGGCTCGCATATTGCAGCGCCGCGTTCAGGTCATGGGAGATCATCACAACGGTGATACCATCTTCGTAATTGAGCTTTTGAATGAGCGCATACATTTCCGCCGTCACCTTGGGATCAAGGCCGGAAACAGGTTCATCCAGAAGCAGCATTTTTTGCGTGGCGCACAGGGCGCGGGCGAGCAGCACCCGCTGCTGCTGACCGCCGGAGAGTGTCCGGTAGCAGCGGGTGGCAAGGGGCGTGATCTGCATTTTCCCCATGGCGTCCGCCGACAGTTTCTTTTCTTCTCTGTTGTAAAAGGGGCGGCTGCCGCAGCGCCCCTGGCATCCGGAGAGAACGATCTCTCTCACGGATGCCGGGAAGTCCTTCTGGACAACGGTCTGCTGCGGCAGATAGCCGATCTCATTTTTCCTCAGCCCGTCGCCCGTCAAAATTCTGCCGCTGATGGGCGGCTGCAAGCCAAGGATCGTTTTCATAAGGGTACTCTTGCCGGAGCCGTTTTCTCCCACGATGCAGAGGTAGTCGCCCGCAAAGATCTCAAAATCAAGGTCTTGCAGAACGGGCTTCCCATCGTAGCCGACGCAGAGCTTTTGACAAGTGAGCAGAGCCATCATCCTGCCTCCTTAACCCAGTGCCTCTTTCAGCATGGAGAGGTTCTGCTCCATGACAGAGAGATAGGCGGTGCCGTTTGCCACATCCTCAGAGGTGGTGGACTGCATGGAGTCCATGGTCAGGATCTTCTGGTTCTTTTCGGCGGTGTTTTCCACAATGGTTTCGGCAATTTTATGATTCTTGCCCTCAATGGTCAGCACGCAGGGCAGCTTCAGCTCATCCACCTTCTTTGCGAGGAAGGATAGCGTTTCAAAGCTGGCTTCGCTCTCGGCGGAGCAGCCCGCAAAGGCGGCGTAGTAGCTCAGACCGTAGTCATCCACCAGATAGCGGAAGGGGAAACGGTCGCCGAACAGAACGGTCTTGCGCGCCGCGCCGTCCACGGCAGACTGGTACGCGCCATCCAGCGCGGAAAGCTTTTCGATATAGGCAGAGGTGTTGGCGGCGTAGGTATCCTTGTTATCGGGATCAAGCTCCTGCAAGGCATCGGCAATCGCGGTGACCAGCGTTTTGGCATTCTTCAAAGACAGCCAGACATGTTCGTCAGCTTCCTCCTCATGCTCGTGGTCATGCCCCTCCATGTGCTCGCAGAGATCTTCACCGGTCATATCAGCTGGGAAGAAGGTCGGCCACGACTTTTCCGGATCAACGATGGCGTCAAAGCTCTCGTTGCTCATTCTGATGTGGAAATGCTCGGGCGCAGCCGATTCGATCATGTGGTCGTTGAATTCGATGTAGATCGGTGCGCCGGAGGTTCTGTCTACCGCTTCAAAGCGATACATGGCCGCCTTGGTGCCGGTAGACCAGTTCTGAATGTAATAACCGATATACTTGTAGTCAGAGCCGACCTTTTTGCCGTCCTCATAGGTGAACGCAATGTGGTCGCCTTCAATGTTAATATTGGTAATGTCCGTTTTGTAGCCGTTCTGATAGTAAGTCTTATACTCGTCTGCGGTCATCTCGCCTTCCTCTGCCATCGCTGCAAAGGCATCGTCCAGCGTTCCGTCCAGCGCAAAGGGGTAGGCAGACTGCCAACTGCCCGCCCAGTCGGACAGGCTTCTGTCCTGAACCTCATGATCTTCAAAGGTGGAAACCTCCTTGCTGTGGTCGTGGGCGTGTTCCGTTTCCTGCATACCCTCAACGGTCTCTTCTGTTTTCACGGAATCGCCCAGCACCTCCAGCAGATCAATGACCTTCATATCCTTGTTGGTGGCTTCCTTCAGCGCGTCATCCACCCATTTATCGGACTCGCCGCCTACATAGACGAACAGGTCGCAGTCGGAAATCTTGACGATGTCATCCGCTGTGGGCTGGTAGCTGTGCAGGTCAACACCGTTGTCCAGCAACATGGTCAGGTCGGTGCTCTCGGCCTTGTCGCCGAGAATTTCCTTGACCCAGTCGTATTCTGGGAAAATGGTGGTGACAACGCTCAGTTTATTGGAATCGCTCTCGCCCGTCTCTGCGGCATTCTTTTTGCCGCAGCCGGCAAGCAGGCCGACCACCATGGTCAGCACAAGAAACAGGGGAATCATTTTCTTCATAGTATAATAAAACCTCCGAATTTTTGAAAAATAGGCGCAAAAATACAAGGGCAGCGGCAAAACCGCAAGAGCCTATCCGAAAACGGATAGACTTCGCCCTTGTAAAAGTCCTGTTTTTAATTCGAAAGCTTTACCTTGAGCGCAACAAGCGTCAGTGTGTCGGTCGTCTCTGCGCAGGGCAGGATCGCCTTGCACATGGTATATGTAAACGCAGCAGTGACCGCTGCGGCAGCACCGGCAAGCCCCAGAGATTTCAGCAGATTCTCGCAGACACCGATCTGATGGCAGATGGCGCAGTCCTCGCCGGAGCAGTCATGATCGGCTTCGACCGCAATATAGACGGCAGAGAACAGCATGACAACGGCCAGCACGGCCGCCAGCAGGCGCGTCATAAAGCAAGGCTTCTTTGTCATGGTCTGTCCTCCCTTCTGTTCGTTATTTTCCCTTGCAGTCCGAGCAGATCCCATAGAGGATCGTGTCGGCTGCGTCCAGCGTGAATTGTTCGTTCTGCGCCAAGTGCTTTGCAAACAGTGCGGCGTTGCTGTCGGCCATGTGAAAGGTTTTTCCGCACTTCACACAGCTCATGTGCAGCGCGCCCTTGCAGCCCTTGGCGTCAAGATACTGATAAAACGCTTCGTGCGACCCGCTTTTTGCGCTGCGGCGCACCTTTTCTTCCGCTTCCAGCTGCGCAAGATTTCGATACACAGCGCTGAGACTGATTTGCTTCTCTGCCAGCGCATCCGCCATCTGGCGTGCAGTTAGCAGCTCGTCCGGGTGTTCCTCTAAAAAAGCAAGCAGGGCTCTTCGCTGTTTTGTATTATAGCCTGACATAAGACGTCCCCAATCTGCGAATCATTCGCAGATATTATAGCATCATTTTCCCCTTTGTCAATATCATCCCGCGATACCGGCGTCTTTCCGACAGTTCAAAATCCGTCAGCGTCAAAGAAACCAGCATCACATCAAAGGCTTCAATCCGTTGGAGCTTACGCAGTCAAAGCAGTCTGCGTCTTACGGCTTCATCCACCGGCTCCAGTTCTTTTTCCAGCGTACAGGATAGATTCCATAGCAGCTGACGTTCCTCGTCATCCTCTGTGGTCAAGCTGCCTAATTCATCCCACCGCAGAATGATTCGATACAGCGTCAGAGCCTCCTGCTCCATGAGTCTTAATTCCATAAGAAATGCCTCCCTCTCAGCTGCTTTTCAACGGGAAATCAGTGGTAAACGATACCGTACATTTCATCGCGTCAGCCGCATCTCATTCTCAAACTGCTCCATCGCCTCCTGCCGGCTGGGAACTTGTGCAAGCGTGCAGGAAAACGGCTGGCCGAACAGGGGTCGGGACAGTGTCTCCACCCAACGCGTCAGCACCTCCGGAGTGAGGGGGCGCTCCTCCCGGAGAAAGATCACCCCGTAATAGGGCGGTACAGACGGGGAAAGCAGCTGTGTCAGCGGGACGCCGCTCCGGACGGAGGCGTTGCAGAAATGCATCTCCGGTGAAAAAAGCGGATAGTACAGCGCCCCGACAAACCAGTCCTGTTCACCGCTTCTGAGCCGCCTTGCCTGCTCCAGAAAGTGCGGATGATCCGGGTTATCCGGCTCCACAAACTCACCGTCCAGAATGGTCTGGTGAAGGGCAGGGAGGTTATGGAAATCAAAGTGGAAAAAGGGCGCCTTTCCTGCCTCGTCCTCGGAAAGAGAAAACTCCGCCGCATGGAAAGGTTCCCAGTCCTTACAGCAGCGGTAATAGCCCCACCAGTAGTTCCAGTCATAAATATGCAGATATTTTTTTGCTTTGCAGTCCATAGATGTACTCCATTCTGACAATGTGGGCACAAGAGGAAATCACAGGAAACTCTCCACCCGGTACCAACAAAAGTCTTTTCTAAATCCGTCCTTTTTTCAAGAAAGGTGCCCAAAGGCAGTGCGGTGATCTTCTTATCTGCTCACCGGAAAGGATATCTCGAAAACAGCGCCGGTGTCTCCGTTGTAAGCGCGGATTGTCCCTTTATGCAGGTGAATGATCTCCTTCGTCAGGGCAAGGCCGATGCCGGATTTGCCGCTCCGCCCCATGTAGAAACGATCAAAGATGTGGGGAAGATCTTCCTCGGCGATGCCGTCCCCGTCGTCCTGTATCCGGATGGTCACGTGCCGCTTGTCCGCGCGGCAGGTCAGGCGCAGCTGGCTGCGGGCATAGCGCACGCCGTTGGATAGGATATTGGTGACCGCTCTGCGCAGCCGGGTATCATCGCAGCTGACCATAACGGGCTCCTCGGGGAAATCCGGCACGATTGCGATGCCGCCGGCGGCTGCCGGCTCCATGGCGCGTATGCTGTCGTAGAGCAGCTCCCGAACATCCATCTCGGAAAGGGCAAGCTGCTGCCGCCCCATATCGATTTTCGAGATGTCCAAGAGTTCTTCCACCAGCTCCGTCATGCGGTCGCTCTCCGCCAAAATCACCTCCGCCGCGCCGCCCGCGTCCATCACGCCCGCCTGTATGCCCTCGGCATAGCCCTGTATCGCCATAAGCGGCGTTTTCAGCTCGTGGGAGGCGTTCTGAAAGAAGGTCTGCTGCCGCTCTGCCTCCTTCTCAATATCCCGGCCGAACCGAAACCCCAGCAGGCACATGACGGAGGAGATCGCCAGCAGCACCGCAAAGAACGCCCAGTTCAGCGTCACAATATAGCGGGTGATTGGGCCGATGTCTATGTACATGATGTAGGCGTACGGCTTTTCCCAATCGTCCTGCTCCTCCTGCACGGACATGAATATCAGGTGATGCCTGTCCGTTTTGAAGGTATAGCATTGATTGAGTGCAATATCCCGCCCGGCGCAGTATTCCAGCAATTTTTTCTCCAGGCGATAGGTATCCCGGTTCCATGTGTTAGGTCGGTATCCGTCATCCAGTTCCAAAAAGACGATGCTGGGGGTAAAGAAATTCCCCTCCTCCTCGCCCTCGTCATAGATCGGCTCATCGTCGGTATAGGGGATGGTGCAGTTTTGATACTCCGCCTCGCTGATGAGCGCCTTTTTTGCCTCACTCACAAAGTGGGCAGGTATGATGAGGTTCACCGCCAGCATGAACAGTGCAAAGAGCAGTAGGGCCGAGCCGAGGATCAGATACACGATCCGCAGTTTGATGTTTTTCATGTACACTCCGCTCCCTTCAGCTTATAGCCAAAGCCCCATATCGTGCCTACGCTGACGGTGCTGCCCGCTTGCAGCAGCTTTTTCCGGATACGGCGCAGGGTTTCGTCGGTCACGCGGGTCTCCACCTCTGAGTCAAAGCCCCACACCGCGCTGAGCAGCTCCTCTCGGGAATAGGCCTTTTCCGGCTGCTTCATCATATAGCTGAGCAGCCGCAGCTCGGTCTGTGTCAGCGCCACGATCGTGCTTCCGCAAAAAACGGCGTTTTCCGTAGCGGAATAGCGGATATCCCCGTAATGCAGTTCGTCCTCTGCCGCCGCCGTTTTTCCTCGATCCATCTCCACACGGCGCAGCAGCGCCTTCACCTTCATCAGCAATATCGTTGGACGGAAGGGCTTGGTGAGATAATCGTCGCTGCCCTGACTGATGCCCATAACGTAATCCAGTTCGCTGTCCTTGGCCGTGAGCAGGATGATGGGAATATCAGAAACAGAGCGAAGCTCCCGGCACACGGTAAGGCCGTCCGTGCCGGGCATCATGATGTCCAGGATCACAAGCTCCGCGGGCTCCTGACGAAACGCCTCCAGCAGCGCGTCGCCGCTTTCAAAGGAGCGCACGGTATATCCGTCGCTTGCGAGGAAGCTATGGAGCAGCTCCCGGATGCTCTTTTCATCGTCCGCCAAATAGATGGAATGTCCCATGCGTCCTCCTTGCAAGCAGCGCCAAATGCTGCGCGTAGGCGCAGCATCGGCATGATGTTGATTTTATACTATCAGAAAACCGCCTTTCCGTCAAAGGGGGCAGATGCCGTCCTCGCAGCCGGTGTTGCCCCAGATGGAATCATACAGCTCGCACAGCCGGCCGTCGATCTCCGTAAGACGGGTGTAGTCGGCGATCAGCGCGTCCTTTTCCGCGTCGGTCAGGAAGCTCAGGCTGCGGATAAAGGTGACCTCATCATAGTTGTCGAAGTCATAGTCATCCGGCAGATCGAAGTACGCTTCATCTACCTTGTCCCACAGATCGGCGTTCTTCTCGCAGACGCGGTCATACTCCTGCTCCAGGGTGTCGATCTCATCCAGCACCTTGGGGTCGGCCTTTTCCAGCGCCTTCTCGTAAAGCGGCATATTGTCGCAGGCGGGCAGCTGAGCGTACAGTGCCTCCATCTCAGCGTCAAGGCCGTTCAACTCCTTGATGTCCGCCAGAAGCGTTTCCTTCTCCGCTTCCGTCAGGGCGTTGGTACTGCGGATAAACGCCGCTTCGTCAAAGTTTGTGAAGTCGTAGTCGTCGGGCAGGGCGTTGCAGATTTCGTCCAGCTTTTCCCACAGCACCGCGTTTCTCTGGAAGATGGCGTCGCTCTTCTCTTCCACCGCCTCGATCTGCTCCCAGATGGCGTCCTCGTTTTCGGTGGCAATTTTAGTAACAGGCTCCATTGGTGCGGATGTGGCGGCAAAGGCGGAGGTTGCCGTGCCGATGGCCGATACCGTCAATGCCAGTGCCAGTGCAAAGCTCAAAATCGTTTTCTTTTTCATGGTATGTTACGCTCCTTTTTGAAGTATTTTTGGTTGGGTTTCAACCTTGTCTGTAGCATAGCAGTAGCGTGCTATTGCTGGGGGCTATGTGCCATTTCATTGGCACTTTCTCGCCCTTTGTGTAAAACGCTCTTTTCTCCATCCAATCACAGCATCTACATCTTCGTGAAGGAGGATGACAACTGAAATTACAGGAGCACTACGGGATCGATGATGCGCAACGCTTATCTCGCCGCCAGAGCTACAAGAAAAAGGTTATTCGAGCCAGCCGCATGGTAGAAGATATGCCCACTTTGTTCCGTATTTTGTATTGCTGTGGTCTTAGACCAGGAGAGGTGCTACACCTTGAAGTGGGAGATGTCGACCTCAAAAAAGGCGTTCTTTTGGTGCGGGCCTCGAAGAACGACAATGATCGTTAGCGAAAGCTGCTGCGGATGCGTCCGCTGCCGCGAGGCTGATGACGGGGTGGCGTCATCATCTGCACCTCTGCGGCGAACAGGGGTGTGAACTTCATAAAATATCGCGTCAAATAATCCCTCTCCTTTCTGGAAATAAAAAAGGGCCGGAGTCTTATTGCTAAAACTCCGGCCCATGCCATACTGCTATTACATTGTCTGCTCCTGTGATGCTCGTTCCAATGCTTCCTCCTGCTGTCGGATTCGCTCATTTAGATCCGGCACGCACACCCTGATCTGCTGCTGGATTCCGCGGATCATTTCTTCCTGCGTATCCGTAAGCTCAAAGAAGTCCTCATCCACGGAATCGGCGCAGCAGCGGAATATCTCGGTCAGCTGCTCCGGGCTGAAAAGCTGTTCCTTTTGGATAAGCCCGGAGCGTGTGGCGAAGTCCTGCTTGGCGGCATCGTAGTTCTCCATGAAGTAGTGTCCGTGTACCACACCCGTGCGGTCATAGTCCCAATTCCATGTAACGAATTGAACGCCGTGTTTGCTCGGAGTACCTGCCAGCACCGTGCCGCCAAAGTCAGCGAGGATACGGTAGTCGCCATCCAGCCCGCTGGCTTTGAGCTGCGGGGCGGCTTCCATAGCGGTCATATACTTCAGCGTCTTTGCGGCGATGTCCTCGACGCGATACAGGGCATTCTCTGCCTGGGGCGTGTCCGCGTCCTCCCGGCGATAGAATACGCTGCCCTTGCCGGTGATGCGGCAGAGGGGCGCTCCGTTCCAAAGGACAGGCAACTGCGCTCCCTCCAACGGCAGGGTTTCAAAGCCTGCACGGTGCAGGGGAATACGGACTTCTTCGAGGTAGCGAAACTGACGGCTTGTGTTTTTGGTGTCCATGTGAGCGATCCTCCTGTTGTAAAAAAATAAGGCCGGAGAGGTCTTCTCCGGCCTGCCGTTTCAGACGCTGCAGCCAGCGCCCTTTTAGAAATTGAAAAAGGGCGCCGCTTTTTTCGGCCTGTCAAAGCCGACAAAACGGCGCCCAAATATTTGTGATTCTTTTTCTGCGATGATGCCGCTTTTCTTGAGAGAGAAGTCCTCTCTAAAAGGGCGCTGGAGGTTGGAAACTGTCCAAGACATGAGATCCTCCAGTTCAAATCCAGTCAGTTGCTCCGAAACCTCCATAAAAATCTATGGTTCAAAAGAAGAAATCCGGGCTCAAAAAAGCCCGGAAACGGTTGATGCGCCTGGCTTTGCGCCAGACGCATCTATACCGGTAACTCTTTATGGTATGCCCGACAGGATTCGAACCTGCGACCTTGTGAGTCGGAGTCACACGCGCTATCCAGCTGCGCCACGGGCACATATTTATTTTTTCTGCGATAGTCGTCAAATAGTAGTCAACGACCACCCATTTTTTCTCTGCCGTTCCCGCAAACGCAGGTGCGGCAAGGCTTTGCACCATATCTCAACTGGAGATGCCTGAAATGTCGGAGTTATCAGGCCGTCAAACCGGAAATCCTTGCGGCGCAAGGGCTTGATTGGTGTTGCACAAATTTCTGCCATTTTGAGAAAAAACCTCGGAAGCCTTACAGGGCAGGGCTTCCGGGGTTTTTCGCGATAGTAGTCAAATAGTAGTCTAAAGGTAACTACTGATTAGAGAATCGCTTTGCTATGAAGATAGCGTTCCACCTCTGAAATAAATTGAGATGCCTGCATAAACACATCAGAAGCTTCCTCCTGTGTTGCTTCATAAAAGTCCTCATAATCCGCCTGTTCACGCAACTCCGACGCATTGCGGATAATTTTTGATGCTCCCTTCTCAAACACGCCAGTCTTGACATACTCCTGATTGAAGTGTGCAATTACTCCGCTGTGCTTGCTGCTGTCAAATCCATCCAATGCATTGACTGCGCGAATCGCATGAAAAATAGAGTAATAGGAGCGGTTGATTGAAGACCGGAAATTTGCATTTTTCAAAAGCAACTCCGCTGTTTGCAGTTCTTCCTTGGCCCGACCAAAGCGATGTGCGGATAGTACCGTTAAGCTGCCCGCCATAAAACAACACCATCCTTTTGAATGTTTTTATAAAATGGAAGAATGTCTTTCCACTCCGCAAATTTATCATAATCAATGCAGAGGACAGATAGCACCTTTCCACACTCAAGTTCCAAATCAACTACAAGGTCAAGCATCTGCTCTCGCATTGCTTTTGTTGCTCCTGCACGGAGGAGGATTGCCACATCAACATCTGAGTCCTCTGTTCGCGTTCCACGCGCAGTAGATCCATACAGGACGATGCTGTCAATCAAATCTCCATATATCTCTTGCAGCCCCGGAATCAGTTTCTCTAACGCCAGATCAATCGTCATCTGTATCCCCTCCTCATCGCAGATTTTCTATTTACAGTATAGCATGGAGCGGCCAAAAATAAAAGCGATTTTTATGGCAGTTTCTTTCAGCCTCCTCAATGCTTTCTGAACACGGGTGCGACCCGGTTCATTTGTGCGACCTTATCGATAAACTCTTTCAAATCCTCAATATATTAACATCTGCAAGATAATAGCCGGGCGGATCATTGACAATTTTGAGTCAATTTCCCGGCTTTTTATTTTCTGCATTTTCTACTGCTGTGAAGGATTCAGGAAGCAAATTGATTCATGAGAGTTGATAACTCCCACCGCCTGCAAATAGGCATAGATGATTATGCTCCCCACAAACTTCATGCCCCGCTTTTTCAAGTCTTTTGAGATGGCATCAGATAATGGTGAGCTGACCTTGTCTACTTCTCGGATGATTTTTTCATCTGTCCAATGCCATAAGTATCGGTCAAAACTGCCCCACTCTTGCTGTATCTTTAGAAACACTTGTGCGTTGACCACTGCAGTTCGTATTTTCAGCCGGTTACGGATGATTCCAGAGTCGGCTTGCAGAGCCGTTAATTTTTCTTCGCTATAAGATGCCACTTTCCGTAAATCAAACTCGTCAAAAGCACGGCGAAACGCTTCCCGTTTATTTAAGACGCATTCCCAGGTGAGTCCTGCCTGAAAATTTTCTAAAATCAACATTTCAAACAGCATATGGTCATCGTGGACTGGTCTGCCCCATTCGTCGTCATGGTATCGCAGATAAGTGGTATTAGTTGGGCTCACCCAATGGCATCGAAGCTTTCCATCTGCCCATTGCATTCCTTACTCCGCCTCCAAAAGAAAAATAACTGGCCGGATGCCGTCTGGACATAGAACAGACGTATTCGCCACCTTTGTCAACAGGTCCCTTATTGTACATTATCCCTTGCGGCGCAAGGGTTTGATTGGTCTTGCACAAATTTCCACCATTTTACAAAAAAACTCGGAAACCTTACAGGACAGGGCTTCCGAGGTTTTTCGCGATAGTAGTCAAATAGTAGTCTGCGCGCCTCGCAGGTCATGTGCCGCTTTTTCAAACTAGTCCTTATAACGGAGGCTGTCACCCATAAAGTACAACCCCTTCCCTGTTCAACTTGTGGGCAAAGCTCTGGCTATCTGCCACACTGCGTTCCCACTCCTCCGGCGTATACAAAAGAAAGTCAATCGGCGTATCAGATTCTGTATCACAATACAAATCTGTCAGCAGTGAGCGCTTATCATTGGTCGGCGCAATGATGCAAAGGTCAATATCACTCTTTGCTGTCGCGGTTCCCTTCGCCTGCGAGCCAAACAGCAGAATCTTCTGCGGATCACAGAGCTGGATAACCTGTTCTCGAATCGCGTCTAGCTTTTCCACTGTATCGCCCCCTCACGCCAAATTCTTTATTTGCAGGATAACACAGAGCAATTCAAAATAAAAGTGATTATTATGACAGTTTCTTCCAGCCTTCTCAATGACTTCTGAAGATCGGCATAACTCGGTTCGATTGTGCAACTCTATCGATAAATCTTTCAACTCTCCAATGCGGACTTGTCATTTAAGAATTTCGGTTCAGCCTCTCTGCCAAGAAACATCGAGACACCTCCGCCGATTATCTAATCCTGATTTAGTAAATCAGGATTAGATAATCGGCGTATACAGAAAATACAAGTACTTTTTATGTAGTTCGCTTCTGTGTCCAATTTTTCTTACACATACCGTGCTGCAGCAAATAAGAACTCCTCCATACCATGAACGGTACTGTTATCATTCAAAACTTTGGCCGTAAATTTTGCCTTATCAAAATCCATAATATGGCGCAAATTAATCGTACGTCTACGTGGACGGCATCTACCTGCGCCGCAACTGGGGCGGAGAGTACGAAAATGTTGCTGTTTTGGTGGCAATTGCCGTGAATGAGGACGGTTTTCGTGAGGTTTTGGGTGCCGCCGAGGGCATGAAAGAGGACAAGGCCAGTTGGGTCAGCTTCTTCCAGTGGCTCCACGGACGCGGCTTGGACGGCGTGAAGCTCATCGTCGGCGACAAGTGCATGGGGATGCTGGAGGCCGTGGGTGAGGTGTTCCCGGATGCCAAATACCAGCGCTGCACGGTGCATTTCTATCGCAACGTTTTCTCTGTTGTGCCCAAATCCAAGGTCAAAATTGTGGCAAAAATGCTCAAGGCGATCCACGCCCAGGAGAGTAAGAAGGCGTCCCGCGAGAAGGCAAAGGCTGTGGTCGCCGAGCTGCGCGCCATGAAGATGAAGGAGGCTGCCAAGAAGGTCGAGGACGGCATTGAAGAGACGCTGACCTACTGCGATTTTCCCAGCGAACACTGGACCCGCATCCGTACCAACAACGTGATCGAGCGGCTGAACCGTGAGATCCGCCGCAGAACCCGCGTGGTGGGAACGTTCCCTGACGGAAATTCCGCCCTGATGCTGGTCTGCGCGAGGCTGCGCCATGTGGCAGGTACTCAGTGGGGCAACAAGAAATACATGAACATGAAGCACTTGGAGGCGGCTCTGGACGACGCCTCTATTGCCGGCTGACTTCACTCAGCCGGAGCATGCAAACAATTTTGCGCATAAATCTTGACGGCACCCAAAAAGATACTGTATCACTCTGTTAAGCTGACAGCCAGAAGTTCCATTTCACTGATGAATAAGTAACGCCGACGCCGGGCATGGCAGTCACGTGGCCGCTTGCGTCCGGCGTTTTGTTAAAAGGGCAATTCGTCCTCTTCAAGCTGCACCTTGATTGTTGAAAGCCTTCCGTAAATATTATCAAATAATATCTTTTGCTTCGAAGGAGAAAGGCTTGTTATCAATCCGTAAAAGTCTACTACCGTTTGGACTTCAACGTCTTTTCTCGCACTGTAATTATACCCGCCATTTATAAAACAATTGATTAGTTTACTATTATCTTGAATATAGTATTCTAAGGAAGAACATCTAATTAACTCTGCCAATTTTGATAGTGTAACAGCAACATTGTTAATCGGAGAGTATTTCACGGTGTAGTGATTAATGTGACTGGATAATACATTTGCAAAATTGCGGTATATTTCTTTTTGCCTATCCGAAAAATTTATTTCGCTTATTACTCCGGCTGATATATCATTCACAATCTCACAAAATGTAGTATATCTTTGGCTTGGATTGACTTTTGTCATTTTTTCAAGAATATGCTGAAAACGAAAATCTGCCATATATTCTTTAAGAAGATGCTTAAATAAAACACCTACAAAATATATTTCCGTTCTCTCATCGTATTCCTGATTTAATTGCACTTCATTTGGCATTTCAGTAGCAGGCCAGTTGAGTAAAATGCTATTTTCGTCTTTCTTCGTACCTTCTAGTTGTTTTCCAAATCCGAAATCAATAATTTTAACATTCTCATCTCTATCTATAAGAATATTCGCGGGTCTAATATCCCTGTGTAATATACCATGCTGTTCTAGATATTCAAAAGCTGCTATTGTTTCCGAGAAAATGTCATTCCAATCCTTTCCCCAACCATCGGGTTCAAATTTGTCAATGCTGACACCATCGACATACTCCATTTGAAGATAACCTGTTTTTGCTTCAGGGAAAAGATAGTAATTATATATTCGCACAATATTGGGATGCGAAATGTTGAAAAGGATAATTATTTCATCAACAAATCTTTTATAGTGATCGTCAATAAATCGATGGTCTTTAGGAACATATTTTTTTATTGCAAATTGGATTCCTGTCGTTTCGTCAAGGAATAAATGTGTATCCCCAGTTCCACCGCCGCCTAATGGTTTTACATATGTGAAGTTCTTCTTAGAATTGAAAACAATAACATCTCCGTTATTCATATCAGCTCCCCCCTTTATAATTCATATTATAACATATTTCTGACAGCAAGGTAATACGATTCAATCGCACAAGCTGCTGGGATGTCATGAGATTATCTGTCTCACCTTTCAGCAGCATTATTTAGCGCCCCATAAACACAGGTCAGCGCTGCTGTCTTACACAGAAACCAATCCGCCAGTTCCAGTTCCTCCCACCAAGTCCTCTGCGGCGTTGTGCGCTGCCCCGTCTCCTGCTCCGCCTCCGCTTTGGCGGCGCGGATGGCCTTCTGCGCAGCGAGCCACCGGCCGTAAGCCCCGCCATACAAGTCCTTTTTCAACTTCCGCAGCGCGGCCTTGTATGCCTTCTCCGCTCCGCTGGGGCCGTTGTAGTTGAGCCGAATTGCCAGCTCCTGAAAGGTCATGCCAGCCTCATCCGGCTGGCCGATCCCGTGGTAGCTTCGCACCAGATTCAGCTCTCTGGGCATCAGCACCTCCTCCATCCGCTGCATCAGCAGCGTCCGGCGCATCAGGCGGTCATAGGCTATGGCAGGATCGCCGCCGCAGCTGATGGAGAACACATCGTCACCTAACCGCCGGACGCAAAACAGCGTCCGGTATTCTTTTATCAATGCCCCAGCTACCTTGGCAGATACATTCAGTTCTCCGCACACCACCTTGACCAACTCAGCATCAGATTGGTCTCGTCCCTCGGCGCAGAGGTATGCCACCCTGCGCAGTTGATTGTACCGGCTGATGGGAATGGACAGAGAGGAAGAATACCGCGCGGCATAATCGGACAGCGCCGCTTCTATCGCGGGTGTCGCATAGGTCAGCAGCTTTGTTCCGTAGGCGGGATCAAAGCGCCCTGCCGCGTCCAGCAGCGCCAGCGCCGCCTCCTGTTTCAAGTCCTCCAGTTCACACCATGGCGTGTATGCCCGCGCCAGTTCGATGAGGTAGCCCTCGTTCTGTGAGAGGAGCCGCTCCGCGGCGTTTTTGTCTCCGGCTTGCATCCGCAAAGCCAGCTCTTCATTGCAGGGGCCGTCCCCGGCAACGGTGTACATATTTTTCGTCACAGGAACGCCCCCTTCCTCATTTCAGCCGCTTTTCTGCCTCCGCGTAAATGTGTTCCAATTCCATGTCCCGCGCATATCCGTCAGCGGCATAGTCGTTGTCCATCAGTGCCTTGTCCCGGTAGCTCCCCGCCAGATACAGTGCCTCCCGCCGCAGGTCATCGGAGATCTTCCCTCTCTGGTGATGCTTGCGGATGGTGTCGGTGCGGGTATTGAACAGGCGGTAGACCGGGTGCTGTTTGTTCTGCTCCTTCTGGTGCATCATCGCGCCGTACTGCCGGCAGGTATAGCGATTGTCCTGCGGGGCGACGCCGTCGCAGTATTTGGGGATGTGACCGTTGGTGGTCAGAAAGTATCTTCCGCAGCCTTGGCACTGGCTGGGCGCGTTGCCGTGGTGCAATCCGTTCATCAGGTCATAGGTGTAAAAATCGGTCAGGCGCGGAAAAATCACCCGCTCCACAAACACCATTTCTTTTTCGTTTTTAGGACTTCGGGCAAACACATAGGTGGAGGACAGCTCCGGGTAGACCGTGAACGGCTCCATATCCAGGCTCTGTAAGCCCCGCATCTCATTCCAAAACTGCTCGCTGTTGAAGCAGTCATGCGCGGCCACGGCGAAATGTGTTTCGTTCCGTTTTTTCAGACGCCGCAGATAATCCAGCTCAAAGAACCGCCCCGCTGCATAGAAGTGATACATAGCGATCGGGATGCGTATGATCCCGACGCAGAATCTCAGGAACTCCGTCTGGAACTCCGAATCGGGCGTCCGTATTTGCAGGAGGTTTCTCTCGTCAAACAGGATATTGATCCGGCGCATTTCCTTCTCGTAGTCATTATAACAAAAGGGCGGATACTTCCAAAGCAGTTCGGTCAGATACAATATCCGTTCCCGCAGCTGCGGGAATAGCGCCGCAGCCTCCTCATCGCTGCCCTGTACCACCACAGGAAACAGGAAGGTCGGTGCGCCGCCGGCCTGTATCAGCTCAGGCAGTTTTTCTTCGGGAATGTTCAGAATGGACATCGCCATGAATCCCGCCGGAAACTCCTGCTCCTGATAAAAGATCTTGTCATTCCAGACATCCATTGTGAACTGCGTGAAATCGTTGTTCTGCTGTACTCCCAGCGGCATAGCATCGCCCCCCTGTCCCATATCCGTTTTACAGCTGTCCTGCGATATTCTCATTCTATCAAAAAATACAGAATAATCAAGTGAAAGGGTTAGAGCCTCGACTGCAGCGAGGTCTCTGCCCTTATCCTTTTATCCGGAGGTTTTTTATGTCTCAAATCAAACGACTGCAAACCATTGACGCGGACACGCTGCAAAGCACCGCTTACGAGCCGGTCTCCTTCGTGGTCGACGATCTGCTTCCCCAGGGACTGCACCTGCTGGCAGGCGCGCCGAAGATCGGCAAATCGTGGCTGGCGCTGTGGCTGTGTCTCTGCGCCGCGCAGGGCAAACCGCTCTGGACGTTCGCCACGCGCCCCTGCGAGGTGCTGTATCTCTGTCTGGAGGACAGCTTCCAGCGTATCCAAAGCCGCCTCTTCGATCTCACGGAGGACGCGCCGCCCACGCTGCACTTCGCCGTCATGTCCCAGCGGCTCCACAACGGGCTGGTGGAACAGATCGAGCAATTTTTGAAGGAGCATCCGCAGACCAAACTCATCGTCATCGACACGCTCCAACGCATCCGCACCGCGGGCAATGACGCGAATCCATACGCCAACGACTACCGCGACCTCTCCGCGCTGAAGCGTATTGCGGACGCCCACGGCATCGCCATTCTGCTGGTGCATCACCTGCGGAAGATGAATGACGATGATCCCATGAACATGATCTCCGGCACCACCGGACTCAGCGGCGCTACCGACAGCAACTTTGTCCTCCGCAAGAGCAAGCGCAGAGAGAACACAGCCACGCTCTACTGCACCGGGCGGGACATCCCCTACCGGGAACTGGCGCTGGAGTTCGACGGTGAGGATCATGCCTGGAAGCTGCTGTCAGATGACTGCGAACAGACGGAGCAGCCCACCGAACGGATTCTTTTCCTTCTCTCTGAATTGCTGCGCCGGCAGCCGGAGATCAGCGCCCCTGCCAAGGCGCTGTTGGAAAAGATCGACCCTGCCGGTGCGGAGGGACTGACCCCCAACAGCTTCTCCCACCGAATCCGCAAAAGCGTTGACGCTCTAAGGAGAAACGGCATCACGGTGTCCTTCCGCAAGAGCAACGGCGACCGTCTGATCTGCCTGAAAAGGGCCGATGGTGTCGATGATCTCACTACCGAGAACATCGTCACCATCGACCCTGAGA
>CDZS01033083.1_pt1 | contig 37965 bp, 32 predicted proteins | sample 557751 | NCBI WGS metagenome assembly CDZS01 (sample SAMEA3182113, study PRJEB8094) | gut metagenome | biome: human; feature: gut; material: Stool; isolation source: human stools | place: Canada | collected 2013-05-07 | reverse complement strand
GTCCAGCACCGCCTCACTCCACACCAGCAAAAGCACATTCCGCCGCGCCAGCCCCATGCTTTCCAGCAGCCCAGTCAGTTCCGCCGCGCAGCCGGCGCCCTCTATGGTCTGGACGGGATTGTAGTATCGGTTCAACGTGCTGCCTCCTGTTCTGCCATGCGGCGCTCCAGTTCCGCCAGTGCGGCAGGCAGATCCCGGATGGAGTCAATGACCAAGTCAGCTCCCGCCTCGGTGTAGCGCTCCGCCGCCTTTTGCTTGCGCTGCGCCAGCTCCTCCGGGTCCATGGCTTCGTACTCAGCCCGGGTCAGCCCCAGCAGGTTGGAGCCGGTGAGAATGCCGATGCTCCAGGCCCCAGCGTTCTTCCCCTCCAGGATGTCTACCACCGTGTCTCCCACCTTCACCACAGCCCGGGGCGGATACACATTCAGCCGACGCATGCACTCGTAGAGCATGAAAGGAGTGGGGCGGCTGGCCCCGGTCACGTCAGGGGTCACCACGCAGTCAGCCTCATAGCCCAGCTCCGCTGCCCGGGGCAGCACCTGCCCCATCATCTGGGAGGTGTAGCCCGTGGTGGAACCGATCTTCACTCCCTCCTCCCGCAGCTGGCGGACGGTCTCGACCACGCCGGGGATGGGAACACTGTACTCTGCCACCATTTGATACAGGATCCCTTCAAATTTTTCGTACAGCCGCTCCACATCCTCTTCCGTCCAGCTTGCGCCGTACCGCTCTTTCCACTGCCGGTCTCCGGAGGGGCAGGAGAGCAGCGCCCGGATGTGGGCCTTTTTCTCCATGCCCATGGGCGCGTTAATCTCCTCCTTGGTCAGGGAGATCCCTTCCTCCCGAAACACCCGGTCAAATACCATGCTGGGCGCCACACCGCCGTAGTCCGTGGTAGTTCCGGCCCAGTCAAACACAACCATCTGAATACGGTTCATTTCCGCCATATCCAACACTCCTCGCTTTTATCTGCTGTTTTATGCTGTTATTTGCGTTTACAAGCAAATTATAAGCGGCATAATACTGCAAAATCAAGCGTGTCCAGGTCAAACATGTGTAAAAAACAGCGCAAAAAACCGCAGGCTTTATCCCTGCGGTTTTTACATATCAAAATTTTCTACTGGATCTCGATCCCCTTGCTCCGATATTTTTCCTTCACTTCGGGGGGGATATGGTCATCCATCAGCAGCAGATCCACCTGCTCCGGCGAGAGTGCCATGCATTTAGAACACTGCCCCAGCTTGCTGGAGTCCATCACTGCGATTACCCTGCGGGAGTTTTGCGCCAAAATCCGGATCACGCCGATCTCATCCAAACGGAAATCCGTATAGCCATCCTGGTAGTTGACGGCGTTGATGGAGAGAAATGCCAGATCCGGGCGATAGGCGGCAAACTCCGTTTCGCACACTGTGCCATAGGTGGAACGCTCCAGAGGATCCATCGTGCCGCCCACGGCAATCAGCCGGATGGCAGAATTTTGCATCAGGACACTGAGTGCTGCGTAGTTGTTGGTCACCACGGTAAATTTGAGATTCAGGCCAGCCAACTCCTGTGCCAGTACCGTGTTGGTTGTCCCGGAGTTAAGCGCAACCACATCTCCTTCGTGAATCAATGCCACTGCCTTATGGGCAGCCTCCCGCTTCAGCTCACTATGAATGATTTCCCGACCGGTAAAGTTGGAAAAAGAATTTCTGTCTTCAGGCAGGCACGCACCGCCTCGAATGTATTTGATTCGGCCTTCCTGTTCCATATTTTTCAGATCACGGCGAACTGTATCCACCGAAACCTGTAAAAGTTGGCTCAGTTCCGCTACCTTTACTGTGGACTGAAGTTGGAGCTGCTGCAAAATCAGTTCAGCACGTTCATTATACAGCATCGTGGAACAGTTCTCCTTCTTGCGGTATTTGCCTTAGTATACCGCAAATTGCAGCAGCCTGCAATAAAAAGGTTCCCAGTGTGAGCATGGTCTCCTTAAGCGTGTTTCATCCATCAAACAGCATGGGAGATTCATTTTCTGCCGGAAACGCCTGTTCCGCTTCCGCGCTGTAAGGGACTGTGTGCCCTTCTTTGAAGGCGGCCCTATTGGAGCCGATTTTGAAGGCTCTGCGGAAAACGAAATGGGGGCCCGGCAAAACCCAGCGAAGCGGTTTTGTTGGGGAGAGGAGGCGCAGCGGAATGCGTGAATCCTGCCACTTGCAGTGGGCCAAGGATATGGCGCTTGTGACAAAGGGAAAAATGTGAACGGCTGTCAGCCGAACTCATTGAGCAAATGAAGGCAGAAATCGCTGCAGAAAAGACAGATAAGGAAGCCAAAGTAGGCAACAAACATCAGGCCCTCGGAATATACGCTCCGAGGGCCTGCTCTTTCTATCTGTGGTCAAAGTATTGACCGCTTATTGTTGTGTCTCCAAAAAGTAATAAAATGCAAAGAAACGCCGTTCTTTTTGTTTCAAAAGGATGAGGTCGGCAGTACTATTTGGTGCGTTGTATCCATCTGCTCCTTTCCCCGTGTGGGTCGGGTCTTCTCTCCTGGTTTTCCAACACGCTCAAAGCCTTTGAATGCTGACCTTGATCCGGTACCGCGGATGGTAGTCCGCATTGCAAACCTGATCCCGTAAAATACTGTCTCCCCGGAACGCCGACAGCGCAAGGCCCATGAACCCCATATAGAGCACCGTTGTGACATTCCCTATCAGCAGCGGGAAAAAACCGCCGTTCCAGGTGAAGCCCAGGTTCCAGGCAACGCTGAACAGCGCCGGCACACTCAGCATCATCACCACCGTGACCGCCAAAAACTGCCCCAGCTGGCTCCTCTGACGCAGGCAGCGAACCAGCAGGCATCCCACCAGTCCCGCAAACATCAGAATCAGCAGCAAGAACGGCAGCCATCCCAGCCGGTAGATCATAGTCGTCAGCAGGCTGTCACTTTCGCAGAGGGGCATGGCCATTTCATAGGGATAGGCACCATCCCAGCTTCCCTGTCCCCACCATTGGGAGATCTCCAGGGAGTGGCGGATATTGAGTCCATACCACCCCATGCCCAGCGGATCCGTCTCCGGATGCAGGGCGGCGGCCAAACGGCGAACTGCATGCCCGGAGCGCAGGCACCAGTATCCCACGGTTGCGATTATGCCTGCCACACAAACGCCAAAAAATGTAAGGGACTTCCACCGTCCGACACCAAACCAGTTCTTCCAGCAGGCCATCAGCATCAGTACGAATCCCACCGCCAGCAGACTCACCAGCGCCAGCATATACGGGATCCAACAGCAAAACAGCGCCAGCGGAACGCCGCCCAAAACAGCCATCAGCAGTCCCCGCCAGCCTTTTGCCCGGCAGGTGTACAGCCAGGCGGCATAGACCACCGGGGCACAGAGAACCACATAGCGGGCATAAAACGGGACATTGTTTACCTGGGGTGAAAAGCGCCACACCAAAAGTGTGACAGCCAGAAATCCCAGATAGATTCTCCCGGCATAGTGTCCCAGGCAGGAGATATCCAGAAAATACCCTGCCAGAAGAGCCCCACAGCCCAATATAAACGCCAGGCCCGCCCGCAGCGGGTCAAGATTCTGGTAGGTATCCGTCCAGTCCGCAGTCAGCCAAACCCGAAGGACCGTGCCCGCCAAGGCAAACACCGCCGTCAGGGCCAGCAGACCCCACTGGGGTTTTGGCCGGTGGATCCGATCCAGCTCTGCCCCCACAGAGACAGGATCCCCCATCTCTTCTACTGCCAGCCGCTCTGCCTCTTCCTGCCCCTCGGCGGCAAAGGCGTCCCGCTGGTCCTCCAGGTGCTGGCGCAGCTCCGGAATCACCACCCGGCGTGCCCGCTCCCACCGGATCTGTTCCCCGGCGGTTTCCAGATAAGTACGGATACGATCAGGCTCCGGCACAGCAGGCACCTCCTTTCAGCACTTGTCCAACCGCCCTGGCGTAGGTCTTCCAGGAGGCTTCCTTCTCCCGCAGCGCGGCATGGCCCTGATCTGTCAGATGATAATAGCGTCTGGATTTCCCGTTTGCAGCCGCCTGTTCATAGGCACTGACGAGCCCCTTCTCCTCCAGCCCATGCAGCAGAGGATACAGCGTACCGGCCTTCAGGTGAAAGGTGTCATCCGAGCGGCGTCTGAGTTCCTCAATCATCTGGTAGCCATACAAATCTCCATCCTCCAACAGTTTCATAACCAGCAGGGGGATACTGCCGCTGACGAAGCTCTTGTCCAGGTCCATATTCCCACCCCCTATATATAGAATATCTATATAAAATTATAGATAGATATTCTATATATGTCAAGTGTCCTGTTTCAAGATTCTACAAGCTTAAAATCGCGCCGCTGTTTCTCCTCTGTAGCGCCGGAATCCCATGTGGCATCAAAGTATCGGTATTCGCCATTCACCAGGACACAATTCCACATATGCGCTTGTCCAGCACCCGCTTCGGTAAAGGATAAAAATCCAACCCGCCTTTTTCGTTCGAAAAGGGCGGGTTGGCATCTCCTCTATGGCAGTGATAGCAAGCCGTTCTCAATAGTTTGCCATGAACACAGCCTGCTGGTCTTATCACTGGCTTATACAATTCTGGGGGATTTTCGGGCCAAGAGCCGTTTTCCAGCAAACCCGAAATCACTTTGCAGTTCTAACATCCATATTCTACATACAGTTCCCGCACGGCGCTCAGGCTGGTATGCTCGGCCGTCTCCCGGACCTGGCAGCAGCCATCCCGTTCCCGGAGGAATTGGGGCGCCACCTGGGGAAACAGAGCCAGGGAGAGGACGTCCTCGTCGCACTTGGCAAGATCTTTGTATTCCTCCCGGTACCTGGGCAGTTCCGGTTCCAGCAGATCTGCCGGGCGACAGGTGATCACATCCTCCGGAGCGATCCCGGCCTTGGCCCGGACTTCCTCATTGACAACTCCAGGGAGTCTTCCATACTCTCCCCGCAGCATGGCTTTGGATTCCTTGGGGAACGCCTTATATCGCTCGCCGGTGATAACATTCATCACCGCCTGAGTCCCTACGATCTGGCTAGAAGGTGTCACCAGGGGCGGATAGCCGAAGTCTTCCCGCACACGGGGGATCTCCGCCAGGACCTCGTAATACTGTTCTTCCTTCCCAGCCTGCTTGAGCTGGGAGATGAGGTTTGAAAGCATACCCCCGGGCACCTGATAGAGCAGCGTATTGGTATCCACGTTCAGCACCTTGGGATCCAGAGATCCCTCGTCCTTGAGCCGCTGGGCTACCTTGCGGAAGTGGGCGGCAGCCTCGCTCATCTTACCCAGATCCAGCCCGGTATCCCGGACAGTGCCCTGGAGAGTAGCCACCAGCGACTCTGTGGCAGGCTGGGAAGTACCGTTGGCCAGGGGTGAGAGGGCCGTGTCCACAATGTCCACCCCCGCCATGGCGGCCATGAGATATACCATATCGCCGGTGCCGGTGGTGTTGTGGGTATGCAGGTGAATGGGGACGGTCACGGTCTCCTTCAGGCGTTTTACCAGGGAATAGGCATCCATGGGAAGCAACAGGTTTGCCATGTCTTTGATGCAGATAACATCCGCTCCCATCTGCTCCAGCTCCTTGGCCAGCTTCACAAAGTACGCCTCATCATGAATGGGGGAGATGGTATAGGAGAGTGTGGCCTCCACCATCCCGCCGTACTTTTTGGTAGAGCGGATAGCCTGTTCCAGATTGCGGACATCATTGAGTGCGTCGAAAATGCGGATGATGTCAATGCCGTTCTCGATGGATCTGGCACAGAAGGCATCCACCACATCGTCAGCATAATGCTTATACCCCAGAATATTCTGGCCCCGGAAGAGCATCTGCAGCTTCGTGTTGGGCAGGGCCTTACGAAGTTGCCGCAGCCGCTCCCAGGGATCCTCCTTCAAAAACCGCATACAGGCATCAAAGGTAGCGCCGCCCCAGCACTCCAGCGACCAATAGCCGATGGAGTCCAGCACCTCACAGGCGGGCAGCATATCCTCCAGACGCATCCGGGTGGCCGCTTGGGACTGGTGGGCATCCCGGAGGATGGTATCGGTAATATACAGGGGTTTGCCGGACAAAAATTCCATATCCATCCTCCTTTAACCGAACAGGGAAATGAGAACACCCGCGGCGATAGCCGAGCCGATAACGCCGGCTACGTTGGGTCCCATCGCGTGCATCAGCAGGAAATTGCCAGGATTGGCCTCCTGTCCCACTTTCTGCGAAACCCGGGCCGCCATGGGCACAGCGGAGACACCTGCGGAACCGATGAGGGGGTTGATCTTCTCCTTAAGGAACAGATTCATAAACTTGGCCAGCAGCACACCGCCGGCAGTGCCGAAACTAAAGGCCACGATACCCATGGCCAGGATAGCCAGGGTCCGAAGATTGAGGAAGGTCGCTCCCGTGGCAGTAGCGCCCACAGAAACGCCCAGGAAGATGGTGACGATATTCACCAGTTCATTTTGCGCCGTCTTGCTGAGCCGGTCTGTGACGCCGCACTCCCGGAACAGGTTCCCCAACATCAGGCAGGCAATGAGAGGTGCGGCAGAGGGTACCAGCAGCGCAACAAAGGCAGTCACCAGAATGGGAAAAACGATCTTTTCCGTTTTGGAAACCTCCCGCAGAGGCTTCATCATGATTTTGCGCTCTTCCTCCGTGGTCAGCAGCTTCATAATGGGGGGCTGGATCACCGGCACCAGCGCCATGTAGGAATAGGCAGACACGGCGATGGGCCCCAGCAAGGCCGGAGCCAGCATAACGGTGACAAAGATGGCGGTTGGGCCATCGGCACCGCCAATAATGCCAATGGAGGAAGCCTCCGGCCCAGTGAATCCCAGCAGGCGGCATCCCACATAGGTCATGAAGATGCCCAGTTGGGCGGCAGCACCCAGCAGCAGGCTCTTGGGATTGGCGATCAAGGGACCGAAATCCGTCATGGCGCCTACACCCATGAAAATGAGACAGGGATAGATCCCCAGCTTCACGCCCAAATAGAGCACGTCGATGAGTCCCACAGAAATGGTCTGCCCCACTGCCACAGAGGACAAAACCGCCTCCGACACGCCATCTGCCGCAAGACTATCCAAAAAGGCCTGGGAGATTTCCGCTCCCCCGAACAGATCCCAATGGATGTGTCCGCCGGCAAAGAGGATCTCGTGGTACATTTCCGCTCCCGGCAGATTGGTCAAAAGCATGCCAAAAGCGATGGGGACCAACAACAACGGCTCAAATTTCTTTACGATGCCCAGGTACAGCAGGATACAGGCAATGCCGATCATGATGAGACATTTCCAGTTGTCTCCCTGCGTGAATTGATAAAAACCTGTACTGTTGACAAAATTCAGGATTGCTTCCATAGCGGCCTCCAGTCTGTCACTGGATGACGCACAGCACCGTGCCGGATTCCACGGCAGCGCCCTTTGCTGCACTGACGGAAACGATCCGGCCATCCCGGGGACACATGATCTCATTTTCCATCTTCATGGCCTCCAGGATCATCAGTACCTGACCCCGCTTCACAGCATCGCCCGCTGCGACATTGACTGCCAGAATGGTTCCCGGCATGGGGGCCTTTACCGTCTCTCCGCCGGCGGGAGCGGGAGCCGGAGCCGGTGCCGGAGCGGCTGCCGCAGCCGGGGCCGGCACCGCTCCCGTCAGTTCTTCCAGTTCGATCTCATAGGGGATGCCATTGACGGTCACTTTGTATTTTTTCATCGTCTCTTCTCCAATCCCTTTTCATGTTTTGGTTATAACCGTTTGATGGACAGAATCCGGATGCCGCTGATGTCCGTGCCGAGTTCCTCTGCAATGGCGGCAGAAACAGCGGCCACCATTTCCGGTGCGATCGTCTGTCTGGCCACCGGCTCAGCCGGACGCGGCTCAGCGGCAGTCTCCGCCTTTTGCCGGCCGCCACGCAGCGCAATGCTCATGAGTCTGGTGAGGGCAATGAGACAAATCAGCCCAAAGAATACTGTTCCCATGCCCATCACGCACACAAACAGGTTGCCGTAATCCATAGTACCTTTCACGCTCCAACAGATCGAATTTTACAGTTCTTTCTTCGCATGAGGTGAGATTCGCTTTCTTGGGGGTTGGGGCTGCTTTTCCCTGTTCCCCACCGCTTCTCACCTGTCAGCTGTTTTTCTGTTCCAACGTCTCCAGAAAATAAAGAAAATACCCTACCGCCAGCAAATCCGCGCATCCTCCCGGACTGATTCCCTGCCGACACAATGTTGCATTCCAGTCCGCCAGACTGGCTTCCAGATCCTCCGGCGGTGAGGTCAATCGTTCCGAGGCCTGGCGGGCAAGTTCCTGCAGGGCCGAAGGTCCTCCCCGAAAAAGAACGTTCGTATCCTCCACCGAAGCCATCAATCTGACCAAGGCCCACATTCCGCGCTGCTCCAACGTCCCGCATTCCCTGCGCAGACAGGGCAGCACCTCCCGCAGGACCGATTCAAAGCCGGACACTGCCTCTGCGCGGATCCCCTCTGCCTGGTATTTTGTGCATACTGCGTGTCCATGTGTATTGGATGGTCTTTTCAAACTTGGAAGGAATTCCTGCGCCAGTATTTTTTCTGTCCCGCACAGCGCTTTTGCTGTCAGGGGCTCTTCTGTCCCCTCCAGCGTCAAAGCGAACCACTGTCCTGCCGCTGCCGTCAGCAGCCCCAGAGAAAAGATCAATCCTTTGTGGGTATTGACTCCCCCGGTAGCACGGTACATCGCCGCTTCCGCGTCCATTCCCAAGGTCCGGAGTTCCCTGCAAAATGCCGAATTGCTCCGGGGGGAATGGTATCCAAGCCGGCACATCCTGTTAAAAAATGGCGCAATGGCCGCAGCGCTGTCCACAAATGTGAAAAAATCCATATCCCGGTGGGCTCCGCTGTCTCTGCGGTCCACCAAACCCGGCTTGGGTGTCACCGACACCTCATACAGCATAGCGCGAAGCGCTGCCTGCTCCACCTGCCGGGCATATTGTGAGAGGAAATACTCTGTCAGACGGCGCACAGTCTCTCGCTGCAGTTCTTCCACACTGTGCCGTCTGCTCCGGCCGCACTCAAATGCGGGTCTTCCACATAAGAGGCATTGCCTGGGGGGATATCCTTCCTGGCCTCTCTCCAGCTTGACTCCTCCCGCCGTTAAAACATCAATATCCAGCAGGCGTCCCAAGCCGGGCGTCTCCTCTACGGCACAGGCGATCCTTTTTGCCAGCGTGGCTTCTGTCTCCACCGCATAAAAGGCCGTAGGCCCGCCATCATGGCAATGTACTCCGCGAAGGCTCCAGGAGACCCCCTCCTGATCCAGGCGGGTCTCCAGCAGCTGTCTCGCCTCTTCAAACCCTTTGCGCAAGAGTGGAAACGTTTTTACGGGGCCGGCTACATTGGTGCTCAGCACCATCAGCACCGCGCACGTTTCCAGCTGCCGCATCTCCTCCGCAGCCCGCCACTCCCTCTCTGCCAGCATCTCCTCCAGAGATACAGAAGGCCCCACGATATACTTAAGCAGATCCATGATTCCACTCCTCCCGAAGGAACCGCGCGGTCTCCTCTGTCACCAGCGGTGTAAGCATCCCCCAATCTCCCTGGTCCAAAAGTGTCCGTACCCGACTGGCACTCACAGCCTGGCCGCAGACTTCCAGCCGGGGAATTTCCACAACCTCAATTCCCCACTTGGGGAGCACCGCCTGCATCGTCCGGTTATAGGACGCCGTCAAGCCGCAGAACGGTTCCTGCCCCACAAAACGCCGGGTAATCCCCAAAGGTCCTGCAAAGCAGCGGGCAAATACTGTAAGATCCAATTCCATGCTGCACTGGGACGCCAGGGATTGGTCCTTGAGAAAATAGGTCGGGAATGTGGCATTGGAAATCATATAGCTGCCTGTGGGACACACCGCAACATTGGGTAAATCCGCCAGGCTGCGTGACGCCATGGTCATTCTCTCCTGCGCCGAAAAGCGGCTGCAATCCTCTGAGAGAATGAAGAAATATACAAATCCGCAGGACTTGGCTGCCTGCTCCGCCAGATACCGGTGCCCTTTGGTAAAGGGGTTGCAGTTTGCCACAACGGCCCCTACCGGCGCAGCATCCGTCCTGGGGAGCGACGAGACGAATCGGGCAGCCCCATCTCGCCTGTTTTCCATAAAGAGCATCTGCTCTGTCTGCGCCACCGGATAAAATCCGGCAGCGCAGAACAGATCCAGATTCTCGGGTTTCGTACAGAGCATCAAGTGACTATGCCCCTGCGCCGCTGCGTGGTTCACCAGATGGCTGATCACCGTGTTGCACAGGCCCTCGCCCTGAAGCCCTTTGGAAACCGCAATATGTTGCAGAACCGGGCCTTTCAAGGAGCCGGTAGCCGCAATTTCTCCATTCTCCCGAAGGACCACAGTATAGTCCGGCAGGATCACCGGCGGCTCCAGCCCCTGCTGCTGCAGAAAGCGGCGGACCTCCTGAAACTGCCGGCTGGAGAGTTTTCCGAATTCCAGCTCCATACCCCATTCGCTCCTTAATCTGCTACCTGATGAATGAGATCCATGACCGATCCATCCCGATAGGTCACAACACCCACTACCTTATCCGTGTAGCGGATGGGCTCAGGGACCCCCACAATCTTCTGAGCCATCTGCTGCAGCTCCTCAATGGTCCGCAGCTGAATGCCGGCATCCAGCAGCCGCTGGCGCAGCTTCCATCTGCGGGGATTCACTGCCACACCATAGTCGGTGACTACCACATCCACCGTCTTTCCGGGTGTAACCCGGGTGTTGACCTTGGGCACCACGCAGGGAATCCGTCCCCGTACCAGCGGGCAGACGATCACTGCCAAAGAGGCGCCCCAGGCTGTGTCGGGATGTCCGCCGATGGCCCCGCGGATCACACCGTCAGATCCGGTAAGCACATTGACGTTAAACCCGGTATCCACCTCCAACGCAGACAATACCACTGCATCCAGGAGATTCACCGCGCAGCCGGGATCCGCGGGGCTTGCGTAGTAAGAGGCAGAGATCTGCTGATGGAACCGGTTGTTCTTCAGAGACTCTGCAGCCCGCAGATCAAAGGACTGTACATCCAGGATCTTCTTGATGAGGCCCTCCTCATGAAGATCCACAATAGAACCGGTAATGCCGCCCAGCGCATAGCTGGCAGTGATGTTCTGCTCCAGCATCCGCTCCCGCAGGAAGCGTGCCACCGCCAAAGAGGCGCCTCCCGAACCCATCTGAATGGAGAAACCGTCTTTGAATACGCCGCTGGCCGCGATGACTGACGCCGCGGTTTCCGCAATGGTAAGCTCCTTGGGATTCTTGGTAAAGCGGGTGGCACCGGACATGATACCTGCCGGATCACCGATATTCTCCACTTCCACCACATAGTCCACATCCGTGGAGGGGATGCCAAACGGCGCATTGGGATAGGGCACGATGTGATTGGTCAGAATGATCGTCTTATCAGCATACTGGGCGTCGCACTTGGCATAGCCCATGGAACCGCACATGACGCCGGTTTCCATATCCCGGCTGTAGCCGTTGGCATTGCCGCAGGGATCGCAGGAAGGCGCTCCCAAAAACGCCACATCGATCTTCAGCTTTCCGGTCTCGATGGCGCAGGCACGTCCGCCGTGGCTGCGGAACACCACCGGCACATCCATCAGGCCGCTGGAAATGGCATCCGCCAGTTTTCCCCGCAGGCCAGAAGTCTCAATGCGGCGAATCACGCCGTTTTGAATATGCCGGATCAGGGGTGCGTGGCAGTCGGAAAGGGAAGACGCCGCCAGGACCAGATCGTGGAACCCCATCTCCGCCAGTTTATCCATCACCATGTTGACGATGTAGTCACCGTTGCGGAAATGATGGTGGAATGAGACGGTCATGCCATCCCGCAGTCCGGAACGACGAATCGCTTCCTCCAAAGAAGGCACAATTTTATTGCAGGAATTTTTGCGCTCCTGGATGGTGGTATAGCTTTTGTCCATCTGTGCATCCTGGAATTCCTCCTGCAGATCCTGCAGTTCCTCCAGATGAGGGATCTGTTTCAGAAGCTCACTCATGACGTGCTACCTCCTCAAACCGAATGCCTGCCGCCTTGGCCAGATCCAATGTCCGCTGCGCCCGCAGGACAATGGGGCGGTCCACCATCTTTCCGTTGAGGGAAATGACGCCGGATCCCTTGCGGTGGGCTTCTTCAATGGCTTCCATGACAGCCAGAGCCTTATCGATATCTTTCTGGGTGGGCGTATACACTTCGTGAACGGTTTTGATCTGTCTGGGATTGATGATGGACTTTCCATCAAAGCCCAGCTGATGGATCAGCTCCACTTCCGCCCGGAAGCCCTCTTCGTTGTTGACGTCGCTGTATACCGTGTCGATGGCATCGATTCCAGCCGCTCTGGCTGCCAGCAAAATCATGCTGCGGCCAAACAGCAGCTCAATGCCGCCGGGAGAGCGCTTGGTCTTCAGATCCGTCACATAGTCCTCGGCGCCAAGTGCAATGCCGATCAGCCGCGGGGTGGAAAAAGCGATCTCTTTGGCATTGAGGACACCTGCGGCACTTTCGATTGCTGCCATCATACGGGTAGCGCCTTCCGGGATGCCGTTCTCCCGTTCAATCCGGGCGATGATCTCCTGACAGTACAGCACATCCTCCGCCGACTCCGTTTTCGGCAACCGGATCACTGCTTTTTGGGTCCGTACAATGGCCTCCAGATCATCCACGCCGCATTTGGTAGCAGGATCGTTGACCCGCACCACAAGTTCCTTGCCCCGGTAATCCATGCTGCAAAGGGCCTGGTAAACCAAAAGACGGGCTGCGTCCTTCTCCGTCAGAGAGACGGAGTCTTCCAGGTCAAACATGATACTGTCCTGGCCATAGATGCCAGCATCCTTGATCATACCCGGATTGTTTCCGGGCACAAAGAGCATGGTTCTGCGCAGCTGCTTCATCGCGCTCCACCTCCCCACTGATAGCTCTCACATTCGCAGGCACGGTAAGCACAGGCCTTCACCCTCGCACGGATCACGCAATCCAAAGCGCCCTTATCCACCAGGGTTACTGCAGCGTTCTGGATATCCAGTTCCGCCAGGGTCTGTACAACGGCCTCACGAATTGCTTTTCCGAACTGCTTTTCCACCGTACTATTGAGATCGATTTGAATCCCGTCTCCCTGGGGAGCAATGGTTACCAGCACATCACTGGATTCCACCGTTCCTGCGGTAGCAGCTTTTACAACTTTCATTTTTCCTGCCCCCTCAGTTTTTCTCCGTATTGTAGTAGTTGATCAGGCAGCCGGCCAGAATGATCTGGGCCTCCTCGGATGTGAGCCCCTGCAAAGACAGGGAGATCTTCTCCGGAGCGCTCCCATCGCCGGGAATGAGCCATCCCTCCGCTGCCGGATCGCACCGCTCCACTGCCGCGGCGATCTCCGGCAGGAAGATCCGGTCTCCACAGTGCAGCCGCTCCGTGAGATCGCTGTCCCAGGTGAAGGGAATCATGCCCCAGTTCACCAGATTGGAGCGATAGCGCTTGGTGGCATATTCCACGCAGATGTTGGCGAGACCTCCCAGCACCCGCTGGCAGGATGCTGCCTGCTCCCGGGCGGAACCGTCACCCGGCCGGTTGGAACACACCACGCTGCCCAATCCCGTTTCCTTCATCAACTGATCGGCATCCTGGCTGTATCCGGTCTTTTCACACACCGCCCGGAAGATCCCCTGCAGCGCCTCGTCCGGTGTTCCGGCCTGCCGCAGATTCTCCTGCCGCTGCACGGCCTTGGCCCGGCCCACATAGGCCGGATCCCGGCGGGAAAGGGTAAAGTCCGACATCCGGATGGGATTGGAACGGTAAGAAGACGTATCGCCGGAGGGAATCAGCTCATCGGTGGTGGTAACCGGATCGGGGATCACCGAAACCACCTCCAGCAGCGCGTGCTTTTGCAGCGGGATCATGGCCGGCCAATCCGTAATGTTGGGTCCCAGACGCAATTCCACCTCAGGGCGGGGCTTTCCGAATCCATTGTATACGGTCTTGTTGTAAAGCTCGCTGTCGAAGTGGTACATCGGCATGATGTCGTCGTAATCCACTTCTGTCGCAGGTGTCAGATACCCACCGTTGATGGCTGTGGCCGCAATGGACCGGGCATCCATCAGTGCCACAGAGGCCATCTGATTTTCCTTCGGCTTGGAGCCCTCCCGGTTGGGGAAGTTCCGGGTCGTGTGCCGGATGGCGATGGTGCCGTTAGCGGGAACATCGCCTGCTCCGAAGCAGGGGCCGCAAAACGCAGACTTCAAAATAGCGCCCGCGGAGACCAGCTTCTGAATATAGCCGGTCTTCAGCAGTTCCATCAGCACCGGTCCGCTGGCGGGATAAATGCTCATGGAGAAGAACTCATTGGGAATGGACTTTCCATCCATGATGCGGGCAGCGCTGACCAGGTTCTCAAAGCTGCCGCCGGAGCAGCCGGCAATATCCGCCTGTTCTACCCGGAAGCGGCCATTATGCAGCTTGCTCTTGAGGTCCAGGTGCAGATTGGGATTGGCGATCTGCTTCTGGGCTTTCTGCTCCACTTCCTCCAAAATGTCCTCCGGATGCTCCAGGAACTCCCGGATGCTCCAGACATTGCTGGGGTGGAAGGGGAATGCGATCATAGGCTCCACGGCGGAAAGATCCACCACCACGGCGCCGTCGTAGCAGGCACCCTGCTGCGGCATCAGCTTGCGGTACTCCTCGGGACGACCATGGATGCGGAAGTACTCCTTCACCAGCTCATCGGTCTGCCACACAGAGGTCAGGCAGGTGGTTTCCGTGGTCATGACGTCAATGCCGTTGCGGAAATCCACAGAGAGCTTCTCTACGCCCGGTCCAATGAACTCCAGCACCTTGTTCTTGACAAAACCGTTGGCAAAGACTGCCCCCACCAGCGCCAGAGCCACGTCCTGCGGGCCTACACCGTGGCGGGGAGCTCCTTCCAGCCAGACGGCAATCACCTGGGGCGGTGCAATGTCATACGTACGGCTGAGCAGCTGCTTGACCAGCTCACCGCCGCCTTCGCCCACGCCCAAAGTGCCCAGAGCACCGTAACGGGTATGGGAATCGGAGCCCAGCACCATCCGCCCGCAGCCGCTGAGCATTTCCCGCGCATAAGAGTGAATGACGGACTGATTTTCCGGCACAAAGATGCCGCCATATTTTTCGCAGGCCGACATGCCGAACAAGTGGTCGTCCCGGTTGATGGTTCCGCCCACCGCGCACAGGCTGTTGTGGCAGTTGGTGAGGATATAGGGCAGCGGAAACTCCCGCAGGCCGCTGGCTCGGGCCGTTTGAATGATCCCAACATATGTAATGTCATGGGAGATCAAAGAGTCGAACTTCAGCTTCAACTGGCTCGGATCGCTGCTGGTATCATGGGCAGCCAGAATACCATAGGAAATCGTCTTCTTACGCCCGTCCGCCAAGGTCTCCGGCGCTGCTTCATGCAGCCCATCCGGTCCCAGACAAACCGGGTGACGAATCAGTTCAATCACTGTTTTTACCTCCTCAAAATCAGCTTTTATCAGCTTTACAGAAAATCTGTCCGGAAAAAGTCGGCTTTCCCTGATGCTACCCAGGGAAAGCCGACATTGTGCCGGCTGGAATCAGGCGGCCGTTTTATTCTTTTTGAACACTTTTTTGATTGCCGGTCCCACCCAGGGCCACACAATGAACAGAGCAGAGATGATCACCAGCACCAGGCTGATGGGCCGCTCCAGGAAAATGGTGGCGGAACCAGTGTACACCAGGCTGTTGATGAAGTTGGACTCCATCATGCTGCCCAGGATACTGGCCAGAATGAAGGGGGCCGTGGGAACATTGAACTTGTAGAAGATGTAGCCGATGACGCCGAAGGCAATGGCAACACCAATGTGGAAGGGATTGTTCTTATAGGCGAAAGAACCCGTCACGCACAGGGCCAGGATGCCCGCAGAGAGCACCTTGGGGTTGAGCTTGAGGATCTGGGCAGCCAGGTACTTGCAGTACAGCAGGGCCATGGGGAGCATCATCAGGTTGCCCACCAGGAATGCCACGATGATGAGGTAGGCCATTTCCGGGTTCTCAGAGAACAGGGTGGGGCCTGCCACCAGACCGTGGATGGTCAGGGCGCCGATGAACAGTGCAGCAGTGGAATTGCCGGGGATACCCAGAGACAGCAGCGGTACCATGGAGCTGGCCACCACCGCGTTGTTGGCGGCCTCAGGGGCAGCAATGCCCTCCCACTCACCGGTGCCGAATTTCTTTTCAGGATGAACACGCTTTTCCACGTCGTAGGCAGTGAAAATGGCCATGGTCATGCCGGCGCCGGGCATGCAGCCCAAGAGGTTGCCGATGACAGAGGCACGCAGCCAGGTAGGCAGCAGTTGCTTGCATCTTGCCCGGGAGGGGAATGCCACCTTGTCCTTGGTGCCGGCGTTGACCTCATGCTCCGCCTCATCCACCATCTGGGCATTCCAGTCTCCGCTGTCCTGGCCCACCTTCTCCGCGATCTTCAGCACGGAGAGGATGCCGAACAGGCCGATCATACGGGGCACCAGAGGGATGCCGTCCATCAGGCTCAGGGAGCCGAAGGTAAAGCGGGTCATGCCGGTGGAAGTGCTGATGCCGATGCAGCTGAGCCACAGGCCGAAGCCCATGGACAAGAAGTGCTTCCAGCAGTCCTTGCCGGCCATACCGATCACCGTAGCAATGCCCAGCATACCCAGCATGAAGTACTCCGGCGGGCCGAATTTCAGAGCGAAAGAGGCCAGCAGCGGTGCCAAAAACATCAGCACCAGAGCGCTGGAGATTCCGCCGAATGTGGAGCTGGTCATACAGACGCTCAACGCTTCCAGACCGTGTCCTTTTTGTCGCAGCTGGTAGCCGTCATATGCCGTAACCATGGCAGAAGCCGTGCCGGGAATCTCCAGAAGCACCGCGGGGATAGATCCGCCGCAGGCAGAAGAGACATAGATGCCTACCAGCAGGGCAAAAGCCAGCCGGGAATCCATGCCGAAGGTGACAGGAATCAGCACCGCGATGGTAATGCTATCGTTCAGGCCGGGCAGGGCGCCTACCGTCAGGCCCAGCAAAACACCCAGGAAGAGGGTCAGTAACACAATGGGGTCAGCCAGTTGCTGAAATCCGAGCAAAATATTTTCCATGTCGGTACCCCCTCCTTACAGGAACAGCGTAGGCAGCGGCACGTTCAGTAATCCAGAGAACACGCCAAATACCACAGCGGTAATACAAGCAGAAATAATGGGGAGAAGCTTCCAATTCTTGTAGTCAAGCGCATACATTGTGAAAGAAGTCAAAAGGAATGTGTCAATGATGAAGCCGATTTTTTTCAGCAAAAACACATAGATGCACATGGCCGCCAGGCACTCAAAGAGCTTGAGGAAGTTAACGCCTGCAAAAATCGCCTTGTGCTCCTTCTTCCTCCAAACAGAAATAAAATCAATGACTGCGATGACAATAATGACATAGGACACCAACCTGGGAAATGTGGCGTCCCGAGAAGACATGGACATGGTGGCCACCCAGATGTAAATGCCGAAGATGAAAAATGCAACGGGACACAGCAGGGCAATCAGTTTGTTTTTCGTCATAGTTTCACCTCGCCAGAACAGGGGGGCCGCAGGACGACACCGCGCCTGCGGCCCCAGTTGATTTAAACGGATCAGCCCTCGCCGGCCATCAGGTAGTCCTGCAGGCTGGTAATCAGCTCCACCTTGCCGTCAATGAACTCCTGATACTGCTCAGCAGAATCGCAGGCAGGCGTCAGATTGGCGGCTTCCATGGCGTCAATGAACTCCTGGCTGGAGCAGAGCCTGGTGAACTCATCAACCAGATAATTATAGACATCGTCGGGGACATTGGAAGAGCAGGCAATGGCACGATCGGCGCCATCCAGGAAGCCGTCATAGCCCATTTCCTTGAAGGTGGGGACATCGGGCAGGCCCTCAAAGCGCTCTTCGGTCATGATGCCGATTGCTTTCACATTGCCTGCCAGGATGGCATCGGCACACTCACCGGCAGTCAGGCAGGTAACGTCGGCGTGGCCGCCCATCAGCTCGGAGATCTGAACGCTGCCGGAATCCACATGGATGCAGTCGTAGTTGATGGTCTCACCAGTGATCTCCTCCAGCTTGGAAGTCCAGTCCAGAGTGCGGATATGGCTGGAAGTGGCGAAGCCGGAGTCGTTGACCAGCAGGGTGTTGTTCTTGGCATACTCCAGCAGGCCCTCCACATCATCGAAGGGAGCGTCGGGACGGGCGATCATGACCGCAGGATCGGAGTTGCAGCAGACGATGACCTTCAGATCGTCCACGGTGAAGGGAACATCCTTCAGCAGGGTGTTGGTGATAACGGAAGCCGTGTAGGCCAGCAGCGTGTAGCCGTCTGCCTCAGCGGTCTTGGCCACATAGCCCTGACCGATGGCACCGCCGCCGCCGGGCTGGTTCTCAACGATGATATTGGCACCGTTGAAATAACCGCCCTCCATGGCAACCTTGGCGATCACGCGGGCAACGATGTCGTTGCCGCCGCCGGCATCGAAGGGGACGACAATGGTAATGTCCTTCTCCGGGAAGCTCAGCTCACCGCTGGTCTCGCCTCCGCTGCTTCCGCTGTCACCGGTCTGTTCCGTCTGACCACCACAGGCCGCCAGAGAAGCCATCATTGCCAGAGCCAGAATCAGAGCAAAAAACTTCTTCATCTTTTTCATGTTTTACCCTCCGTCTTTCTAATATCAAAAAAGAGAAAATCTCCCTTTTTCCGTGTTGATGGGTACTGTTGTCTTACGGATCCAACATCTGGAGCATCTCATCCAGGCTGGGGATATCGATGCTGTGGACTGCATAGTGGGCGTACTCAATGACTCCGTCAGAATTTACGATAAACAGAGCCGGAAGCTGCTGGGCCTCTCCCTCACCGGTCTGGCGCTGATAATGGCACGCCGCCACTGCCGCCTGTTTCTCCTGAAAACGCTGCAGATCCTCCGGTGCCGTGGGCGTTCTGGCCTCCTTACTGGCGGCTGCCCGAACATCCAGGGCCTTATAAAATGCATGGGATGTATCGCAGACCACCTGAAAGGGAACGTTCATCTCACCCTTCAGTCCTGTGATGGAATCCCGGCTGCTTTGCAGCACAGCAAATACCTGTGCGTTCTTAGCCTCGAAACTGCCGTACACCTTTGCCAGCGCGTCTATATCATACTGGCAAAACCGGCACCCGATAAACCGCATGACCCAAAACAGCGTATGTTTCTTCCGGGTGACCACTTCTGAAACCCGCAGGGTCTTTCCCGTATATGTCTCAAACTGCAGATCCGGGAATTTCTCTCCTACTGAAACCACCGGCAAGTCTTCCGCCTCCTTTCCGTTTTTGATCCTTAAGAGAAGCGCTTTTGATACTGCTGATAGATCTGGTCAAGTCCCTGCTTGAGCACCGCGGTGGGACAGCCGATATTCAGGCGGATGAAATTCTTACCCTCCTGGCCGAATCCATCGCCCCGGCTGACAGCCACCTTGCAATCCTGAATGATGAAGTTTGCCAGTTCATCGCCGCTGATCCCCAGCTCCGTGCAGTCCAGCCACATGAGGTAAGTGGCTTCCGGCTCCACCAGTTTGATCTTGGGCATCTTCTCTTTCAGATATGTCCGCAGGAAATCCACATTCTTTTCCAGATAGGGCAGAAGCTGGTCCACGTAATCTTCACACTGGGTATAGGCTGCCACCAAAGCAGGTACCGCGAAGATGTTCTGCTGGATGCTCCGGTTCATCTTAAACCGCTGATTCAACAGCTTCCGCAGCTCAGGATTGGGCACCACCACGGCGGAGCCCCGCAGTCCCGCGCAGTTAAAGGTCTTAGAGGGCGCATAGCAGGTGATGATGTTGTTGCGCATTTTCTCGTCACCCAGCATCCCCATGGGGATATGCTTATGGCCGTAAAGCATCAGATCGGAATGGATCTCGTCGCAGATCACAACCACACCGTTGTCCGCGCAGATCTTGGACATTCTGGTCAGTTCTTCCTCTGTCCAGGCTCGTCCCACGGGATTGTGGGGGTTGGAGATAATCATCAGCTTTGCCCGGGGGTCTTCTGCTCTGCGCTGCAGATCGTCAAAGTCGATGGTGTATCTGCCGTTTTCATACACCAGGCTATTATCGCTGATTTCACGGTGGTTGTCATCAATGGCAAATCCGAAGGGATGATAGACCGGACGAGAAATGATGATGCGGTCCCCTTCCTGAGAAAGTGCTTGGATCATGGTGTTGAACACCGGCACAATACCCGTGGCAAAGACCAGCCACTCGGGGTCCATCTTCCATCCGTGCCGCTTTTCCACCCAATTCACCGTGGCGGTTTTGAAATCGTCTGTCACAAAGGGGTACCCATAGATTGGATGCTCTGCTCTTTTTATAACAGCATCCACCACCGGCTGGGGGCAACGGAAATCGGTATCGGCCACCCACATAGGCAGCGCATCCGGATTGCCTACTCTCGCTCCAACGTTGTCCCACTTGGAAGACGCGGTGTTGCGGCGGTCAATGATCTCATCAAAATCGTAAACCATACACATTCTCCTCAAAAAATTGTACTAAATACGGTTTTTATGCAGATTCATTAAAAAAAATAGGGCGTATTACAGGGGGGATGAATTTGAAAATATCGAATCTCCTGGCACTGTAGCTACGCCGCTGCAACGGATTGTTCTACTTTTGATAGTCTTATTATATGAGTCTTTTTTTTTTGATTCAAATACTTATATTTCTCCCCTCCCATAGCTTTTTTGCACAGCTAAAAAACAATTTCTTGCGAAGTGCTGTTGAAAATGCTATAATATGTTAAAATTACGCATAAAATTGCAAGTCTAGTTTTGAGGCAGGGATCTTTGTGACCGACAAAGAGATTCTTTATATTTCCACCATTGCCCAATGCAGCAGTATCACCAAGGCCTCGGAAAAGCTGTTTATCTCCCAGCCATCCTTAACGCAGGCGCTCCATCGCATTGAAGCCGAATGGGGGGTGGAGTTGTTTCTGCGCGGACAGGGCGGTTTGCGCTTAACGGAAGCCGGTCGGATCTATCTTCATGCTGCCGGGCAAATAGCGGACCTCTACCAGCAAATGCAGCAGGAGGTTGGAGAGACATCCATTCGAATGCAGGGGCAAATACGTCTGGGGATTACTCCGTTTCAAGGCGGGATCCTTCTTCCCTCTTTTTTGTCGCAGTATCATAAGCGGTTTCCACAGATGAAACTGTCGGTCGTTGAAAACACATCTTCCCAGCTGGAAGAACTGATTCTCAACGGACAACTTGATCTTGCCGTCCTCCACAGCCCCGTCAATGACTACCGGTTAGGCTATGACGCGCTGTATCGTGAGGACTTTTATCTGGCTGTTCCGATTTTCAATAAGGAACACGCTTCCGTTGAAAGCGAATACCCTGTAATCACGCCGAAAATCTTGGCCAAGCAAAAACTCATCATGCTCTCATCCTGTCAGCGGATCCGCCAGGTAGCCGACAGCATCTGTCTGACTGCCGGTATCAAGCCCAAGATCCAATACACCACCTCCAATCTTATGACTGCCCTGGGAATGACCGCTCGGGGTCTGGGTTCAACGTTTATTCCACAAAGCTTTGCCCGCTTTTTTGCTGGCAGTTATCCAATGGCCTTCTTCCGGTTTCCTGCAGAGTGGAACGCCGGATGGACCCTGATGGTAGCATATCCAAGGAATGCGCTCTTGCCAAAATCCAGCCTGGAGCTGATCCGGGTCATGCGGGAGTGCATTGCGGCAATGCCGGAGGTCTTTTCATGAACACATCCCTGCTTCGCTACGCTGTGACTTATGCCGCATGCGGGTCTGCCCAAAAGGCAGCGGAACGTCTGGGGGTCAGCCGTTCCTCCGTTACACGCAATATCAAACGATTGGAGGAGGAGCTGGGGGCTCCGCTGTTTATTGCTGCGCCCAATGGGGTGGTCCCTACATACACCGGAGATATTTGTCTGCGTTATGCCCGCGAGATTTTAAATGTGGAGGAGGATCTCTCCTTCGATTTGGCGGAAGACGGCGTCTATCAAGGCTCCGTGAGCATCGGGATGGGGGCAAATCGTGCCCAGCGGGTCCTCCCCGAGGTACTGCCGGAGTTTCACCGCCGCTACCCGGCTATTTCCGTGCAGCTCTACGAGCTCAGCACCGCTGATATTTCCATTGGCCTCATGAACCAGCGTCTGGACTTTGCCGTTGTGGGGCAGCCCAACACGACAGCCGGGATCTCCTTCGAGCCTCTGATGATAGAGCGGCTGGTTCTGATCGCGCCAAAAGGAGATCCCTTTGCACAGTCCCATAGCTACCAGTTGAACGGAAAACGTATCGTACATCTTGAGGACTTCTCAAAAAAGCAATTTATTTTAGGTTTTCCCAATCAAAAGAGCCGTTTCGTATGTGACCGGATTTTCAAAACGCTCTCCTTAGATGTCAAAATCGTCTTTCAAACCCTCAACAGCGTGTCGGCGGCCCTGCTGGCCTACAATGGTCTGGCCTACGCTCTGGTTCCTGAAAGCTGTACCTCCACAGGGGAGAATTATCTGTCTCCTTACTATCTGCCTCCCGAGCTGGATGTGGAATGGGTCATCGGCATAGCTACCTTGGACAAGTATCCGCTCTCCCATGCTGCAGGGCAGCTGCGCAGTTTGATGTTGGAAAAATTCAGAGCTTAGTGCAAATCTGGATTATACCCCGCCCCGGTGTTCGATTCGCCGGGGCGGGGCCTTTTTGCGTCAGGCGGTCAAAATTTTAATGAGGCTGGGCATAAACGCCATAACGCACAGGTATCGTACCAGCTGAAGTACCGCTACCTTGGGTGCATCTCCCCCCTGTTCCAGTGACACCAGTGCCATATCGGACATACCTGCCGGTACAGATGCAAAGAGACTGGTGGGCAGGTCCAGGCCGCAGGTCCTGTGGATCAAAAAACCCAGCACATAATTGACCAGTACACAGTTGACCGCCACCGCAGCGGCCGGTATCAAAAGTTCCCGGAACGTCAGCAGCTCGGCCAGGGTGATGGTCACGCCGATGTTCACGCCGGCCAGGCACTGCGCCGCCAGCTTTAACCGTTTCGGCAGCCATGCGTTTCCCGTGCGAACATTAAATGCCGCTACGGCAAACATGGGGAATACCATAGCCCCTGCCGGGAAATGACTGAGCTTTCCCATAACACCGGACACTGCGGCAATGGCCAGCGTCATACACAGATTCCTTCGGGTCCGGGCAGATCCCCGCTTCTCCGGCGGACAGCCAATGGACTCCGGCGCATACCGCCGGCACAGCTGCACATTGACCTGGGGCAGAATCAAAATCGCGATCAGATAGCGAACCAGCTGCAGCGCTGTGGATTGCGCCGGATCCGCCCCCACGTCCGGCGCCATCAGGGCCACGTCCGTCATCCCTCCCGGCATGGAGGAGAGGATGGCCGTGGCGGTATCTACGGGAGCCACGCGGCAGATCAAAAGCCCGGTTCCTATGCTCATGATGACGATGCCAAAAAAAAGCAGCAGAGCAGGCTTCAACACGGTGCGCAGTTCCCGCACATCTTCCCGTCCGATACGCTGTCCGATAAAACCTCCCACCAGGGCCTGCACCGCCGTTTTTACAACTTTGGGAAACCAGCCCTGCCCTGTGAGGATCTGAAAGGCACCCACGAACACGATGGCGCCCACCATGGCGCCGGCAGGCAGCCCCAGCCGGTAAAGCAGCACGCTGCCTGCCACTCCTACCGCCACTGTGACACACAGCCAAAAAATGATGTCTGTCACAGGTCCGTTACCAAAAGGTCCATGACCCCTCGCAGATCATCTGCCGCTTCCAGGTGCAAAATAGCTTCCATGGAATCTTCCACCTGCTGTCTCGGCAATAACCGTCCAGCGCAGGTGCGGTATTTTTGGCATACCTCATCCAACGTCAGCGGATCATGGAGCGGATGTCCCTTAGAATAGCGGATCCGCTTTTCCAGCCGGGATCCGTCCCGCAGCTCGATCACCACGTTGTGCTGCGCGTCTCCCTCTGCCGGCACATCCACGATCCGTTCCATCATAGCCGCACAGTCGGCACTGTGCACCCGCTGGTCCGTATACTGTTCCAGCGTCAGTTCTCCGTCCTGGAGGGCCGCCGCAATGCCGTAGGAGAGACTGTATCGGGCCTCCAGATCGGTCTTGGGAATACGGTAGCGGTAGGTGGGCTTGTCCATCTGCAGATCCACATAGACATGTGCCACATCCTCAGGCCGGATATCATGCTCTTTCTTCAGCTCCAGCACCGCCTGCAGCACCTTATGGTGTGCCCAGCAGTTGGGATAGGGCTTGATGGTGATGCCCGGATCCAGCAGCCGCAGCGGTTTCCCCAGATTCTCCGTCAGCTTGGAGATATCATAGGTTCCCGGACCGCACAGCGCATCCATCAGTCCAAACCGGCCTTCCAGAGGCTGCGGGTCCGCAGTAAACCCTTCACGGCTCAAAAGAGCGGCGGTGACGCCGTTGCGGCTGGCGTTGCCGGCGTGAAGTCCCATTCCCATGTTGCCGATATTCTGACTCAGGCCGCCGCCCAGAGTAGCTGCGATCCCCAGGGCCCGCTGCGCTGTGTCCACATTGGACCCCAGCAGCTTGGACGCCTGTGCCGCTCCAGCCACTGCGCCGAAAAAGCCCGTGGGATGCCAGCCCCGCTTGCGCATTTCCCAGGCCTCCTCCGTTACGGCGTTGAGCCGCTGGAACACTTCGTAGCCCATAACCTGCGCCGTCAGGATCTCTTTTCCGGAAAAACCGTATTTTTCTCCCATCGCCAGCAATCCCGGAACCACCGTCACCGACGGATGGGAGGGGCCGGAATCGTCAAAACAGATCGTATGGGCCAGAATTCCGTTGGCAAAAGCGGCATTCTCCACACTCACCCGGTGTCCATAGCCCAGGATCCGGCAATCCCCCTGGGCGCCGATGGCGTCAAAATACCGACGCAAGATCCCACTTCTGGGATGGGCCGCCTCCGCCAGCGCAGACCCCACACAATCCAAAAAGTGGCGTTTGGCCAGCTCCACAGCCTCAGGCGGAAGGTCCTCATAGCGCAGGGACAAGACAAATTCCATCAGCTCTTTTGTATACTCTTTCATGTCAGCACCCCTGTTTTCTGTTGATAAAGAGAAAAGCCCACCCTTGCGGGAAAGGCTTTTCCTTTTTTGTTTCTTGCATTCAGCTCAGATCCGGCAAGCGCTTTTGCTGTTCCAGGCACATCACAGCATGGAGGAGCTCCTCCACCCGTCCGCCGTTCCAGACCTGGGCCAGGGAGCGGAATTTTTCCTCCTCCTGGCGGGCCGTCAGCGGCTTTGCAACACTTCCGGACATGTCATCCACCTGGCAGACCCGACAGGTGCCATCGGTCAGCGTGACTGTGACACGGCTTCCCCACCGGTCTGGATACCGCTGAGAAAACAGCGGCGTTTCCTGCACCGTAGTGGCCTGGGCAATGCGCTGTACCTGAGGATCCTCCAGCACCTCCCGGGAAAACTCAGGCAGTCCAACATGCCCCCGCACAAAAGCAGCCGCACAGGTGAAAGGAATGCTGAATTTTGCCTCAACCGGGCTGCGGGGATACTCCGGGAAACCGCATTGCAGTACGCCCACCTCGTAGGTCTCCACGAGAACAGATGCGATCTGCTCCGGCAATACGCCTTCCTCCCGCAGCTGCAGGGCCCCGTCGATGGCATGGTGGGTCGTGCGGCAGCAGGGATAGGGCTTCTTGTCCACCTTCATGATTTCATAGCCCTCACCCAGGCCCTCCACCAGCCGGGCCATATCAAACCGGTCGCTGACCGCCTGGTAAAGGCCGCCGTCCGCTGCGTCCAGGATGTGCTCCGCGCCCGTCATGCCGCTTTTGGCCAGCAAACAGGCCGTAACCCCGTTCAGTGCCGCCCTGGCAGGGTGGAGCTTTTTGCAGGTAGCTCCCTCCGCCAAAAAAGCCCACAGCCCGCTGGACTGCGTACCGGCAATGCCAAACGCATGTACCGTCTCCTCTTCCGTCAGCCGCCACAGCTTGGCAGCGGCAGCCGCCGCGCCAAAGGTACCGATTACACCTGTCGTATGCCAACCGCGTTTGCGGTTGCTGGCTACATCCATGGCACGGCCTACGCGGCCCATGACCTCGTAGCCGGCGATGACCGCCTCCAGCAGATCCTTTCCGCTCATTCCCATGGCATCGGCAACCGTCCATGCAGCAGGTACCACAACGGCGCCCACATGGGACTTGGACGCGGTGTGCACATCATCCAGCTCCAGTTCGTGGGACAGCATCCCATTTACCAGCACCGCGTTATTGAGACTGGTGCGCGCACCCTGTCCCCAGGCACTGGCCAGTCGGTGATTCTCCCCTGCCCCGGACCAGTTTTGCAGCTCGCGCGTGATCCTTTGGATCTCCTGGGAGCTGGTCGCTCCCAGGGCAGATCCCAGTGTATCCAGCACGCAGAAACGAGCAGCGCGCACCACCTCGTCGGGAACGGTTTCCAGCCGCAGGTCCCGCACAAAGCGGGCAAGTGCTTTCAACTCATCTCCCATATCTCAGATATCCAGGGAGTTGTACTTTTCGATGTAGTTGAGCAGGCCGCCCTCATTGATGATCTTGATCTCTTTTTCAGACAGCGTAAAGGGCATGGAAAATGCGGGATCGTTGATCTTCTTGATCACCCGGTTCTTTACGTCCACAAACAGCTCGTCACCCTCATCGATCTGGTCGGTATCGCATTCGATAAGCAGCATACCGTTATTGATCGCATTGCGGTAGAAAATCCGGCCGAAGGATTTGGACAGCACCGCGCCCACACCTGCCAGTTTGATGATAATGGGCGCAATCTCACGGCTGGAGCCGCAGCCGAAGTTCCGGTCCGCCACAATAAAGTCGTCCTTCTTGACGCCCTGGACAAAGTCCGGACGATTATCCTCCAGCACATGCTTAGCATACTCCGGCGGATTTGCCCGAAGAGAAATCAGCCGTCCGGGGGCAATGGAATCCGTGCTGACATTGGAGCCAAATTTCCAGGCTCTGCCTTGAATGGAATCTCTGATCATACCTGCATCTCCTCCCAATTTTCAGTCCATAACTTCCCGGGGATCCGTGATGTATCCCGTCAGTGCCGTAGCCGCCGCCGTGGCGGGGCTGGACAGGTAAATGCTGGCGGTAGGATTGCCCATGCGGCCCTTGAAGTTGCGGTTCTGTGTCGCCACGACCACTTCGTTGTCTGCGGGGATTCCCTGATGGACGCCCATGCAGGGACCACAGTTGGGAGCCTCGATCATGGCACCGGCTTCCGCCAGCGTCAGCAGCGTACCATCCCGCAGGCACTCCTTGTACACATACGAGGAGTTGGGGATCACCAGCAGGCGTGTGCCCTTGGCAACCTTTTTGCCGCGGAGAATATCCGCCGCCACGTGGAGGTCTTCCACACGGCCGTTGGTGCAGCTGCCAATATAGATCATATCCACGTGCTGGTCGCGGCAGTTCTTGGCCAAGTCCACATTCTCCACATAGTGGGGCTTGGAGACCATGGGCTCCAGCTTGGTGGCATCAATGTCAATAATTCGCTCATAGTTGGCGTCTTCATCGCCCTTGATCTCCACATAATCCTCTTCCCGGCCGAATTTCTTCAGGTACTCCCGGGTGTGCTCATCCGTCTCCATAATGGCGTTCTTGGCGCCCACATCCACACCCATGCTGGTGATGGTCAGACGGCCCTCCATGGAAAGGGAGGAAATGGTGTCCCCCCGGAACTCCAGGGACTTGTAAATGGCCTGGTCAGACTTGATGATCCCGGCCAGCGTCAGCATAATGTCCTTGGCGTAAACCCCCTTGGGCAACTGGCCATTGACATTGATGCGGAAGGTCTCCGGCACTTTGATCCAGGTCTTGCCGAACCGGGTCACTGCCACCATGTCGGTAGAACCGCAGCCGGTGGCAAAACAGCCGTAGGCACCATGGACTGTAGTATGAGAGTCGCCCACGATGCACACCGTGCCGCACTTGAGGAAGTTCTCATAGACATGGGCGTGCACATGGCCCGTGCCGCCCTCCTCCCAGTGGCAGCCGTGCTCCAGGGCATACCGGCGGCAAAGGGCGTGTTCATTGGCCACTTCCTTGGTGGATTCCGGGCCAAACTCATTGGCAAAGAGGACCCTGCTGGGGTCAAATACGGGGTCTTTGTCATAATGACGCTCCTGCATCAGACGAACCAACAGCGGTCCGGAACCGTCATGCAGCGCGGCAAAATCTACATTGACCACCACAGTCTCTCCGGCTTTTACCGCATAGCCCATGTTCTTGCTGATAATTTTTTCAACCAGTGTTTGTCCCATATTCCATACCACCCTATCTAAAATAAATTTGACGATTGCTTACCGGTGCAGCGCGGCGATCAATCCCTCCACATTGGGATGCATCCGCAGCTGCTCCACCTGCTCCAAAAGGGTCTGAATCTGCCGGTCACTGTAAAGTCCGGAGAGATTATCCATGAACTTCCGGCGCACGGCCTGAATATTCAGGGGATTCTGCTCTGTCCCCATCTCCCAGCGCTGATCTTTGACCAGGGTCGTTCCATCCTTAAGCGTCACCGTAAGATAACCGGGGAAATATCCGGGATTGTGCTTTGTATCATCCTCCACACAAGCGATCCGGTCCATCAAATCCTGAACTTCCGGGTCTTCGGCATACCGCAGATCGATCTCTCCGGGACTTACCCGCCCTTTCGCCGCCGCCATAGCCACTACATAAGGCAGACTGAATCGCATCACATAATCTGTTTCAGGCCGGGTCTTTACCTCCCGGGGCGTGCAGACAATGGGATAGCAGCGGCTTTCGATCCGACATTCTGCCGATGCAATATCCTTTGCAGTAAATCCGTTCTCGTCCATCAGGGCGCGCATACAATCGATGAAAGAATGGGTCATGTGACACACCGGATACAGCTTGACGGTGATCTCCTTGGTGTGCCAAACCTGCCCCAGATCGGAAAACGCCTCCTCCAGGCCGTCGGTTCCACCACAATGGGTCATCCACATGCCGAACTTTCCTTCAAAGACCTGAGCCGGCCCTGTGAATCCCGCCCGGGCCATAGCCAGCGCATACAGGGCGCTGTGTGCGCCCCAGCCGGGATGAATCTTTTTGGTCCAGGTGCCGTCCTGCAAAAACTCCTGGAGTCCCGCAGCCTGGCTGCCGCAGATTCCCAAGGCGTTGGCCAGGACCGTCTCACTGTCTCCCATCAATTTCGCCGCGACACAGGCAGCGGCATACGAGGCAACTACGCCGGTGCCGTGAAATCCGCGATCATGGAACCTGCCCTTTGCCGCAATTCCAAGACGCGTGATGATCTCCCACCCGGCAATGATAGCCGCCAGGACCTCCTCACCTGTGGAATGTGCGTACTCTCCCACTGTCACGGCGGTAGATACCACCGCTGCGCTGGGATGCACGATTCCGGCCACATGGGTATCATCATAGTCAGCACCGTGAATCAGCGCCGCATTATACAACGCGGCATCCGGCAGCGACGCTTTCTCATCTGTTCCCCACAAAGTAGCCTGGGGTGCACTTCCCATCGCTTTCACTGCGCTCTTGACCGCGGCAGCATGCACCATATTCTGGCAGCTCATAGCCACACCAAACGTATCCGTGAGCAGCAGTTTTCCATATTCCAAGACTTCCTCTGGTACATTCGCCAACTGAAGTGATAATGTGAACTCTGCAATTCTTTGAGAAAGTGTTTGCTGAGCTTCCATATATCTTCACCTCCACCTCTTTTCTGTTTTGAGGGTACTATAGAAAGATTTTAAAATCCAATACTCTTTTTGCTGACCAGCCATTGCATTTTTGCACAGCATTCCCGCTTTTTTACTCGCCCAGGAACCTGTATACAGCAAAGACGCCTGCCCCGGACGGGACAGGCGTCTTGATCTTTTCTTGGATTATTACATGCTTCACACTCAGGGGTATCCCTGCAGCAGCCGCATGCCGTTTTGATCACGGAGCAGTCCTGTGCTGTACGGAATGCTCCATTCAAGATTAGAAGGAATCCTCCTTCAGCAGCTCAATAAATTTTTGAGCAATGGTGGAAGTCGGCCCGTAATAATTGGAGGTCGCCACCGCAAGCGTCCAGGGATGGTCACAGGCTTTATTCAAATAATAGCATCGGATCCCCTCTTCGTCTTCCCTGCTGCAGAGAGGAGCACCCGGGAAAATCTCCGGCAGAAGAACAAGGTCGTTTGAGTTTTTTACCAGGCGGATGGCGGTGACAATATTTCGGATGCGAAGCGATACATAGGGGATAAAACCCGCTTTTTTAAAAATGATATTGGACAACAAATCCAGTCTGTTTCCCTCGGTGGGACAAACAAAAGAGGCGTTTTTGGCTTTCCGCAAGTCAAAATAGGTGTGAACCGGGTCCTCCTTATATCGGAACGTGTATTGATTAAGCGGGTTCTCTTTGGACATAATGAGCACCATTTTCCCTGAGCAGATCTTGATGGTCTGAAGGCTTTTTTCGCGAATTGGTTCAAAGACAACACACAGATCCACAGAACCGTCTATCACCATGGTTTCCAGTTCGCTGGCTGGAGCTTCAATGAGCCGCAAATCAATTTCCGGATATTTTTCCCTGAATTTTGCCACCTGTTTGAATACAAAAATTGAGCCCAGCATGTATCCTGTTCCCACTACCAATCTGCCCTTATTGGCACTTGAGCGATCGAGCAAGTCGTTTTCCAGATCCCGCATCAGTTTCAAAACTCTTTTGCCGGTGGCAATGAACATTTTTCCTTCCTCTGTCGGCAGCAAGCGCTCCTGCCCCCGGTAGAACAGCTGGATCCCGTTTTCCGCCTCCACACGCTTAATAGCCTGGCTCAAAGAGGGCTGTGTGATATAGAGTCTGTTGGCAGCCTTGGTAAAACTCCCTTCTTCGGCCAGCGTAATCACATATTTGATCGTACGCAGGTTCAAGCTCTTCTCAAAATCCATACCGATCCCTACCAATTACGTTTTTCCCACAGTTTCTTTATACAATATACTCCGTTTGGGCTATCTGTCAAATATCTAAATGTTCACTTAATTTTCACGAATTCATTAGGAGGGAATACACAATAACTATAGATTTTTCCTATTTTTAATGAAATAAATAGCAATTTTACTTATAGAAAAGGTTCTGCTATTCTGAAATTGCAAACAAATATTGCGGCGAAAGCTGTGAATGATCTGAGGGGGGACGAGTATGGAAAACTACACGCAAACAGTCCTGCAGTTTTTTCTGGGCACGGCCTATGAGGAGATCCCAAAGGAAGCGATTGCACTTGCGAAGAAGCACTTCCTGGACTGCGTCGGCTGTATGCTGGCAGAAGTTTCACAGCCCAGAAGCAACATCGTTCAGCGTTACTTTGACAGGATCGGAGTTTCCGGAGACTGCCGCCTGATTGGTACAGGGCGGAAGCTCCCTGTGGATTACACAGCATTTGCCACCGGTATCCTGGCTCATACAATCTGCTTTGATGATTCAGGTCCCTCCCACCCCTCAGTCACGATCGTTCCGGGACTGATGGCACTGGGCGAAAAGTACCATTTGTCCGGGCAAGCCTTGTTGGCGGCGCAAGTCCTATCCTATGATCTGTTCCAGCGCCTCAATCAGGTAACGGGCGAGGCGTGGGACATGCGGGTCCGCGGATGGCATCCCAGCGGCTTTTTTGGTGCAGTTACCGGCGCGGCACAGGCCGCCCGGCTTCTGGGGCTTGATTTGGATGCCGCCGGCCGTGCATTGGGAATTGCCGCCTCCCTTGGCAGCGGTCTGAGTCAGAATATCGGCAACATGGGCATGGGACTGCATGCCGGGAATGCCAGCCGCAACGGAATTACCGCCGCCCTGCTGGCGCAGGAGGGCTTTACCGCCGATCCCCAGCCATTCGAGGGACGCTTTGGTCTTTTGGATGCACTGGCAGGCCCCGGAGAGTACAAAATCGAGTTCCTGACAAAGGATCTGGGAAAGCCCTTTAAACTTCTGGATCCGGGCATTACCATCAAGCCTTATCCCAACTGCTGGGCCCACCACAAGGTACTGCAGGCAACACTGGAGCTGAAAAAAGCACACCAGATCCAGGCGGATGACATCGATGCGATATATGTCGATCTGCAAACCGGAAAACCGACTTATCGGTATCGGGACCCCAAAACAGACCTGGAAGCCCGCTACAGTCTCGGATACGGAATTGCAGCTGCTTTGCTGGACGGCGAACTGACACTCAAACAGTATGCGGCGGACCGAATCCGCTCTGCAGAGATCCGAAGCGTAATGGACAAGATTGTGGACACACCGGCAAAGGGACCCGATCAGCACACCATTACAATCGTGATGAAAAACGGAACGCAGTATCAGAGAGGCGTCTTGCACTCCAAAGGCCATCCCCTGTATGACCCCATGACCCTGGAGGAAGTCCGGGAAAAGTATCAGAACTGTGCCGCCATGTGGCTCCCGCAGGAAAAGGTCCAGGCCTCCATGGAGGCGATCCTGCATCTCGACGAGGTGGATGACTTTGCGACTGTAATGGATTCCCTGGTTTTGTGATCGTACTACGCATTAAGCAGGAGGGGTGTATAAAATGGAAAAGTCCACAACAAAAAAAGCCTTTGGGCTTGATGATTTCTTTAACATTCTGGAACTTGTGGTATGTATTTCCTTTGTCTGTTTCCATATGTATACAGCGGGCTTCGGGATGCTCAAAGCCACTGCTCAAAAATTTGTACATCTGGGCCTGATTTTCCTGGTGGTCTATATCAATATGTTCCGCAAAGACAAAGGGCACCCGGTTTTGCAGGCCGCGGACATTGCGGCGCTCCTGACAGGTGTTTCCGCCTGCTGCTGGATCCTGCACATCTATGAGATCTATGAGCTCCGCAACGGAATCACCACAACACCTGACGTTGTTTTCGGCGTATTTCTGATCGTCTCCCTGATTTACGGAACGTGGCGGAGGATCAGCAAAATCCTCTCCATGGTCGTCCTCGCATTTATCGCCTATGCATTCCTTGGAAGCTATCTGCCCTCTATTTTGGCCCATGGAGGCTTCCGCTTCAGCAGATGGATCCACATCATTGTCTATACCGCTGAAGGAATTCAAGGCACGCCTCTGGAATCCTCCGCAAACTTCATCTGCTTGTTTATCATTTTGGGCACACTCTTCACCGTTACCGGGATCGGCGACTACTTCACAAAATTAGCAACCTCTTTGGTGGGGAATTTCCGGGGCGGTCCTGCCAAGGTCGCCATTCTGGCCTCCGCACTCTTTGGCACGATCTCCGGCACTCCCAGCGCCAATGTCATCGGCACGGGCACCTTCAGCATCCCCATGATGAAAAAGCTTGGGTATGAGCCCGATTTTGCCGGTGCAGTGGAGGCCGTTGCTTCCACAGGCGGCTCAATTATGCCCCCTGTCATGGCCACTGCCGCATTCCTCATCGCCGAAATCCTGGGCATCACGTATTGGGACGTGGTCAAAGCGGCGTTTATTCCCGCGATACTCTACTATTTTGCCCTGTATTTCATGGTAGATCTGTACAGCCTCCGCTGCGGCCTGCGAGGACTGAAGCGGGCGGAAATGCCGGATGTAAAAGTCTGCCTGCGCAGGATCTATCTGCTGGCGCCAATGGCACTGCTGATCGTGTTGATCAGCGTCCTCCGCACCACCATCACCCGGGCCGGAATCATCACCATTGTCTTTACGCTGGTCCTCAGCTCCTGCTTCCGGGATACCCGGCTGAACTGGAAGTCTGCCAAGGAGTTCTTTATCTCCGCCGGGCGAAGCAGCTGCGGCGTAGCCCTGGCTTGTGCCGTGGTCGGCATTATCGTGGGCACGGTTACGGGTTCCGGCCTCTCCTTCCGGCTCTCCGCTGTACTGGTACAGATCGCAGACGGGCGGCTGTGGCTGCTGCTGATTATTACCGCGCTGACTTCTCTGATTCTGGGAATGGGTATGCCGGCCACGGCCTGCTATCTGGTCCTGGCGACCCTGGTGGCACCGGCAATCATCGATATGGGAGTTGCCCCCATTGCGGCACATCTGTTCGTGTTCTACTTTGGCATCATTTCCAATGTTACGCCGCCTGTGGCTCTGGCCGCGTACACAGCTTCTGGCATTGCCCAATGTAACCCATCGAAATGCGGATATACCGCTTTCAAGCTGGCCCTCAATGGATTTATTCTGCCCTTCGTTTTCGTTTACAACAATGTCCTGCTGAACCAGGGCAATCCTCTGAGCATTGTGTGGGCCTTTGTCACCGCCTGCATCGGCACTTACTGCCTGGCATGTTCGATTCAAGGCTATACTTTCGCCGGAAGGCCCAACCGCTTTTTCAGAGTGCTGGCCGGGGCGGGCGCCCTGTTGTGCATCTGGCCGGGCCTGATTACAGATGTAGTCGGCATCGCCATCTGTGTTGCAGTCCATATTTTTTCCAGGAAAAATACGGTATCCCAAATCGAATCTCAAAGCACTACTGCATCGTCTGTACCCGACCTGGAGAACAGGTAACTATAAAAAGAGAAAAAGGGAGGATCATATCATGAAAAAGTTGTTCTGTCTGATACTCGCAGCGTTGATGATGTTCGGGTGCACCGCCTGCGGAAGCCAGGAATCCGGCCAGGCTGACCCCACAGCACAAGAAGGACAGTCCTCTGAAGATCCCGGCAGCCGGCAGAAGCTGAACATCTCGGTTGGCTGCGGCACATCCTCCGGTGTGGGATACGCCACAGCCAGTACCGTGGGCGCGATTCTGCAAAACCTCTACCCCGATTACTATACCTGCAAACCGGAAGTCACCACCGGCGGTGCGGAAAGCATCCGGCTGCTGGCCAACGGCGACGTCCTGCTCTGCTCCGCCATGGCGGATGATGTGCTGGCCGCCTATAACGGCGAACGCGGCTTCGAGAACACGGAGGGGCGCCTGCGCTATATTACCAGCGGCAACATGACCACCATTCAATGCTTTGCACAGGATGAACTGGATGTAACCACGCTTGCGGACTGCAAGGGCCTTCGCATGGCTGTCACATCCGGCACCATGTTCAACTACTATTGGGATTATCTTTGCCAGACCTACGGCATGACCAATGAGGACTTTAAGTCGGTGGATTCTTACTCCACCAAGGATGCAGTGGCCGCGTTCCGCGATGGGCAGGTCGATGTCATCTGCATGGTAACCGCTGTTCCCAACTCCACTATCCAGGATCTGGCTATGAGCGACGGCGTGAAGCTGCTGACCATGACAGAGGAAGAGCGGGATACCATCATCTCCATCCAGCCCTGCTTTGAAAAGACTTCCGTAGACTGCGCGGAATATTCCTCCGAGGGCAGCATTGATACCATTGGCGTACGGAACGTCTATGTGTGCCTGGATGACACCAATTATCAGCTGGTCTATGACTGGGTCAAAGCAATTGATGAGAATAACGACGCGCTGAAAGCGGCGCATCCCCAGGCGGGTGAATACGGCGATCACAACACGGTGCTCAATTGCCAAAAGATCCCCTTTGCCCAGGCAGCAGAAGACTACTATAAGGAAATCGGACTGGTGCAGTGATTTCTGAGTTCTCTTTATAAAGAAACAAATGAGCCAGAAAGGTGGATAAGTAATGAATGCCAAGCGTGATCAGGCCGCTATCGTATCCCGTGTTTTAGAGCAAATGGAAAAAGCTCAGCTGGACGCTCTGATTTTGACCTCGCCCCATGACATTTTCTATGTGACCGGTCATTGCTCAAGAAATGTATACCGTTCCGGGAGAGTGGGCGCCTCTGCCGCTGTGGTAAATAAGTCGGGAAAAGTCGGAATCGTAATCAGCGAATTTGAAAAAGCCGTGGCGGAAAAAGCCTGTGACCCCAGCGTCAGCATCTATACCTACCCCGTTTGGATTTATATTGAAGATCTGGCAGTAAAAGATATGAAGAAGGAGGTACAGCCCGATCTCAACCGGACCTGGAAGATGGCTTGTGAACTGCTGGACCACGAAGTTCCCAACATGCGCATCGGCATCTGCTACAAGTGGAGCAGTATGGAGGAAAGCGAGTACCTGGCTTCCCGCTTTGGCCGGGAGAACCTGGTGGACTGCACCTCTGTTATGCTGGAAGCCCGTGTGATAAAAACCCCCTGGGAAATCGAGGTGCTCCGCGAAAATGCCAAAGCATCTGAGCGAGCCATGTACAAAACTGCACAGGCAACCGTTCCCGGCATGACTCCCCAGGATATTCACTATCTCTTCCACCGCTTTTGTCTGGAAGAATCCCCCAACATGACAGCTGTCAGCCAAGCCCATACCTTTGGAAGCACCTATACTCCCGCCTGGATTCCCGACGATATGCGCCTGAATTACGGGGACCTCGTGCGTCTGGACGGAGGCCCCTACGCCAACGGCTATAAGTCGGATCTGGCACGTACTTACGCGGTGGGCGGTTCTACAACCCCGGAGCGGGAACAGCTTTTCGCAGAGCTTTACAAAGGATACGAATACGCCCTGGCTCATATCGGACCGGGAGTTCGTATGTGTGATGTATTTCATGGCGTCGAAAGCGTCATTAAGATTCCCGGATATGTAAGGGGACACTTTGGCCATTCCATCAGCTGTGATATCTCCGGTGAAGAGGGCCCCTTCATCAGTCCAAAGGAAACCAGAGTATTTGTACCTGGCATGGTCATGTGTATCGAGTACCCGTTCTACAGTTCCACCCGCCAGACCTATAACATTGAAGACGAGATCCTCATTACCGAGAATGGATACGAGCTGTTTACCAAAACCGCCCCTACCCTGTCGCTGTAATATCAAAGACAGCTGTTAAAAAAGCACGGTCATCAAGGAAGCGGGACAAATTGTCCCGCTTCCTTTTTCCGTAAAGTCTCGGTGCCCCCTCTATCTCAACAAAAAACACCTGAAATCTTCGGATTTCAGGTGTTTTCTGGACCTGTTTGGCAGATTTGATGTGCCAGCTCATCCTTACCAACTGACTGGGCACCTTCCAACCCTTGCGTTTCAACGCTTTCCGGCTCTTTTTGCTCCAAAAGGGCGCGGTCGGTGGTACGATTTGGTCCGTTGCTTTCGTCCGCACGTTTCCCCGTGTGGGTCAGTGTGTGGGTCACAAAAACGTTTTTTAATGATGTCCGTTTGCATTCTCAAATATTGAACTATCTTTATTTCATCACATACTGAGGAACTATACAAATTAACACAAAAAGTATTAATACATATGCACAATATCGATTCTTTTACAAATTATACTTGGTTTTAATGGAAATCCCGGTATCATAATAATCCTTTTCAATTGACCTGCCTTGAAATATGCTATCTGTAAGCAATTTTAGAGGCAAATATCCCTGCTGATACGGATCTTGATCGATTAAAAACTGTACAGTTCCCTTCTTCAAATAAACTGCATTAACATCCGTAGCATCAAACCCAACTATTTTTATTTTTCCAATTAAACCATTTTCTTCCACGGCTTGACAAGCACCGCACAGTCCCGCACCACTGACAAAAATGCCTCTCACTGCTTCATTAGTTTTTAAATAGTTACATGTGATTTTATAGGATAGCTGGTTTTTTTCTTCTGCATAATAAATTTGAGTATTGGGGGATATAAGTTGGCTCTCCCGCATGACTTCACAAAAGCTCTCTATCCGATTCATACTGGCCTGGTGAAACGTGTCCACGCCTAAAATTAAAATATTTCCGGGAAAGCGGCAAATTTCCTGCATCAAAAATGCTGCACATCGTCCACTGTTTTGATGGTCTTGTCCCACGAAACAATCTCTTGCAGAAGGGACCATATCGCTGTTAAATGTCACTATTTTGATTCCATTTGTCCTCATTTTCTGAACTTCAGCTTCAATCTGCGGATATGCCAGACCTCGCATGGCAATCCCACTGACACCCT
>CDZS01050288.1_pt1 | contig 40010 bp, 40 predicted proteins | sample 557751 | NCBI WGS metagenome assembly CDZS01 (sample SAMEA3182113, study PRJEB8094) | gut metagenome | biome: human; feature: gut; material: Stool; isolation source: human stools | place: Canada | collected 2013-05-07 | reverse complement strand
ATATTATTTTATAGTATTATATATTTGTTTTAAAGAATAATGAGGGCGTTTTATGTGGCTTGTAATCGACTTTATCTTAAATCTCTTGATTAATATGATTATTATCTTCCCTGTTTTTGCTATTGCTAAAGAATTATTTCCTGTCCCCGGAATAGATTCTTTTTGGTGTTCCGCTTTACCTTTACTTCATATTCCTATAAATAAAAATAGTATTTTTATTGCAGAATTAGCTTCTCTTATTTTGTTAGTTTGTTTTCTTTGGGGATTTGTTTTTCCTTATTTCCCTGTTACGAGATTTTTCCAAAGAATACTTCGAGGACAAAGCAAGCCTATTCCACTCGAACAGGAAAAGATTAATGCTATTACAAACTATATGGAAGAAAAAGGAATTGATACAACAAAATATAAATACTTTGTTTCTTCATGTTCTGAAATTAACGCTTTCGCATCCGGCGCAAAAGATATTACAATTACTCAACCAATGCTTTCCGCTTTTTCTGTTAAAGAATTGGCAGGAATTATCGCCCATGAAATGGGACATCATCAAAACGGAGATATCCTTTTTTTTAATTTGTCTTATGGGGTTAGTATTCTTAATATTTTCTGCATAAGAATATTATATTTAATAATATTCTTACTGAATATATTTCGTTTTTTCCCATTTATACAAATTTTTACAATTTTAATAGCCTTCATAATTAGTATTTTTTTAAATATTTATACCTTCCTTATATTTTATCCTTCAAGATTACTTTCAAACTTTTTTAATCGTAAAATTGAATCAAAAGCCGATGTTTATGCTACTAAAATAGGCTTGGGTAATGAACTGATTGATGGTTTATACAGACTTTATTATTTTTACGGAAAAGATCCTTGGTGGACAATTCCGTTCTCAGACCATCCCCGTTTGATGAGTAGAATAAAAAAGCTACAAAAGCGAATGGAAAAAATGAATCAGGATTTCTATACTGTATAGGAAAAAAAGGCTGTAAGTCACAGCCTTTTTTTATTTCTTATAAATTTCCCGTCTATGCCCAACGGTTAAAACAAGAATAATCAATTTATTATCTATAATTTCACAAATCAAACGATAGTTTCCGATCCTATATCTCCATAATCCAGCTTTATTACCTTTTAAACTTTTCCCAAATATTTGGGGAGTATCGCCCATTTAAACACATATCAAATGTCGAAAAATAGCCTTTAGGAAACTGTTTTGGCCCTTAACCGTGCCGGTCCGGTTCGTCACAGTTCCAGAAAGACTATTTTCCTCTTTTTATAACATGGTTCACTATTAAAAGCACCTATCCAGGCTCCTTACGGACACTGGATAAGTGCTAAAATATATTATTTTTAAATATTATATGCTATTAAATATTATTTTTCAGTATTGATTATTCAGTACTTTTTATTTATTAAGGAGAAAATGAAGCTGCCTTTCTTGATCTGGAAGGCAGCCATTCTTTAAAACGCATTTTTTGCTTTTTTAGCGTACATAGGACGGGAAAAGCAAAAAAAGCTTGCGAGAGCATAGAATGATTACCGATTAGGTTTCATTCAGTTCGTTTGTCGAAGGGAGTAGAAAAAATGAAAATGGAAAAGCTAAGAAAAATAATTGAATCTCAAAATTGGGATTTTAATGCAGAAGAATCTTCGGATGGCAGTTATATTTTTACTCTTTTTGATTTTGGAAAATTTGGGAAAGATTTAACAACAGAATTTACATTAGCAAAATATTCTGTTATAAATTTCTTGAATGCTTTGGATTGTTTCATAGAAAATTATGATGTGGATTATGAAACATATCTTTGGTTGGACAATATGGGTCATGGTACAAGAGGAGCTCCATATTGTATACGAGATATTCTTGAAGAAAATGAAGAATATCTTAGCAGACTGGAAAAACTATCCGATTGTATTCACATATGTATGTGATACAATTTTGAAATAAATAAGGAGATGATCATATGAGTTCTGTGGTAAGTGTGCGTATGAATGATAGTGAAGCAGAAATATTAAATAATGCAGCTGCTTTTTATGGTTGTGCTGTATCTTCTTTGTTAAAAAAATTAGCTATTGAAAAACTGGAAGATGAAGATGATTCATAGAAGAAATTTAAAGCATAACAAAGAAAGAGAAAACGATTTAGGACGTATCAGAATTGATTGAAAAGAAGCCTTTCGAAGTAGTTTATACTTGTTGAAAAATATGGTGCTAAAAATGCTTGCTCAGATAATAAAAAATACAAATAGATTTCTTGAACAAATTCCAAGGAGTGAAAGGAAAAAAAAAGGTCAGTTTTTTACTTCTATTGAAATTGCTCGCTTTATGGCTAAAATGTTTGATTTAACGAGAATTCCGGAGAAAGTAAATATATTAGATCCAGGAACTGGAACCGGAATCCTCTCAGCTGCAGTATTAGAACGATTGGAAAAGGAAACAAAAATAAAAGCAATACATTTGACATGTTATGAGACAGATACAAAGGTACTTCCTGTATTAAAACAAAATATGGAGTATATTGCTGCTGTCCTTCATAAGAATTTTTCTTATGAAATCCGTAAAGAAGATTATATTTTATCTCAGCAAAACGATTTTAATAAAATATCTTTTGCTAATCCTGATTCTAAAAAGTATGATTTGATAATTGGAAATCCTCCATATCTTCGCATAAGGAAAGCTAATGCCACAGCACAGGCAATGCCCTCTGTAGTTCATGGTTCACCCAATTTATATTTTTTATTTACTACCATGTCCTTATTTAATCTTAGAGAAGATGCAGAAATGGTTTATATTATTCCTAGAAGCTGGACATCAGGGGCATACTTTAGTGCATTTCGACGTTATTTATTAGATAACGGAAAAATTAATCATATTCATCTTTTTGTTAGTAGAGATAAGGTGTTTCCTGAAGAACAAGTTCTTCAGGAAACTATGATTATCAAAATTCGGAAAACTTCAAAAGCTCCAGATTGTATTTTGATTACTTCGAGCCAGGGTAATGCAGATTTTAATCATATTACTTATCTAGATGTACCTTATAACTCTGTTATTAAAGGAACTATGCTTTATGTTTATCTGCCGGTTTGTAAGGGTGATATGCAGGTACTCGATGCTATAAACACTTATAAAAATACGCTCCCCGAAGAGGGGCTGCGTATGAGGACAGGTATAGTTGTTGATTTTAGGCAGAAAGAGGATTTAAAGAAAGAACCAGGGGAATATGATCTCCCATTATTTTACAGTCAACATATTAAGGGTGGTAGGGTGAACCATAATCCGTCAGGAAAGGAATTTGATTGGATTACGAGTAAAAAGAAAAATTTGATACAGAAAAATCAGAATTACGTTTTTTGTAAACGATTTACAGCAAAAGAGGAGCGGCGACGTCTCCAATGTGGGATATATAATCCTAATGATTTTAAACAGTACAAATTTATTGCGACGCAAAATAAGATTAATTATATAGATCGAATTGATGGATTGGAAATGAGTTTAGATACAACTTATGGAGTTTTTGCTCTTTTTAATTCAACATTGTTTGATATGTATTATCGTATTCTTAATGGAAGTACACAGGTAAACAGTACAGAAATAAACAGCATTCCGGTGCCTCCGATTAAATTGATTAATAAAATGGGGAATCAGCTTAGAGAATCCAAAGATCTTTCAACTGATAATTGTGATCGTATTGTTATGGAGATGGCATATGAATAAAATGGAAGAAGCAAAAGAGTTTTTAAAAGAAATTGGTATGCCAAGGGCACAGTTGTCTGATATTTGCTGCTTAAGTTTACTTGCTCTCGCGGGATTAAAACCTGAAATGAAATGGAATGAAGCTATAAATAAATGGATTCGTATTCACGATATTATAGCTTTTGTTAATGAATTTTATGGAAAACAATATGCAGAAAATAGTCGTGAAACATTTCGTAAACAGGCAATGCATCATTTTAGGACAGCTGCTTTGATAGAAGATAATAGAGAGGCTACTAACAGTCCCAATTATCGCTATAGGCTTACGGAAGAAGTTCTTCAATTATTGCGGAATTTTGGCCTACAGTCGTGGGATGAGAATATATCAAAATTTATGATAAATCATGAGAAATTAATTGATACATACGAATCGAAGAAGAAAATGACAATGATGCCTGTTCATATTAATGACTCTGATCTCAAATTTTCTCCAGGAAAACATAACCAATTACAGAAGGCAATTATTGAAGAATTTGCCCCTCGATTTGCTCCCGGGGCAAGATGTTTGTATGTTGGGGATACTATTAAAAAAGATTTGGTGAGGAATACAGATAAACTACATCAATTGGGGATCGAAATCACTTTGCATGGAAAAATGCCGGATGTTATTCTTTACAGAGCTGATAAGAATTGGATTTATTTTATTGAATCAGTTACATCTGTTGGACCGATAAGTCCAAAGAGAATTATCGAAATTTCTGAAATGACAAAGAAGGTCACCGCTGGAAAAATTTTTGTTACAGCATTCCCCGATTTTGCAACATATAAGAGATTTTCTGAATCGTTGGCATGGGATACGGAAGCATGGATTGCAGATAGACCGGAACATATGATACATATGAATGGTGATAAGTTTATGGGACCGAGAAAATAGAATTTGATTCTTTCCTGGCATTTAATCACATATCAAATGTCGAAAAATAGCCTTTAAGAAACTGTTTTGCCCCTTAACCGTGCCGGTCCGGTTCGTCACAGTTCCAGAAAGACTATTTTCCTCTTTTTATAACATGGTTCACTATTAAAAGCACCTATCCAGGCTCCTTACGGACACTGGATAAGTGCTAAAATATATTATCTTTTATTATTATATGTTATTAAATATTATTTTTTAGTGCTGATTATTCAGCACTTTTTATTTATTAAGGAGAAAATGAAGCTGCCTTTCTTGATCTGGAAGGCAGCCATTCTTTAAAACGCATTTTTTGCTTTTTTAGCGTACATAGGACGGTAAAAGATGCAAGGGCTGCCCTACGGCGTATCGTCCCTTGTCCCTTGCATCTTTTACCTCTGCCGCCTATGTTTTTCCGCTGCCAGCAAAAAAAGCTTGCGAGAGAATAAAGTGATTGCTTAATTGCACGTGCAAAATGAGCGTGCTATAATATAAATAACAAAAGAGAGTTGCTGGAAATCCGGCAGAAAAGGAGAAGGAAGGAATGAAACAAATTATGTACAGATCTTATGTTGAGTACATTTCGTGGGGGGATTCCAATGAAGAAACGAAAGGAAACAATATACATTTTACATTCTTTGCACCGAGCTGCAGTGATTTCGACTGCATAGTTGTAGAAATCCCGGACAACGTAGAAATACTCCCATCATGGAACCAGGAACGAAAAATACGCTTCTGGGAAAGAAAAATGTCCGACATTTTGGTCGACGGTGAAAGACGTCGGTTAAATGTAAATGTCGGTCGGAGAGATAAATATTATTATGGAGATATTGAAGATGTTAACGATATCCCGGAAGAATCTTATCTTCCGGAAGTTAACACGGATGACAGTGTGGCAGAACTGAAAATTATCGGTGTACAGTATACAACTATAAAAGAAAACGCCGAGAAATTCGGATGCGAATATGTAGAAGATGGGAAAAAACTGCTCATGGATTTATTAAAAAAAGTATCTCGTGAAATAGAAATTCACGATGAAATAAAGATGATTGAAAAAGACAGAGAGCTCCGAAATGTGACAACAATAGAAGAGCTCAAAGAAGAAATTACAATAGAATCGAACAACTACGGGAAAATAACTGGAAAACCCGGACAGTATGTAATAACCGTAGCGGACAGGAAGTATTTGATAAAAGGTATGTGGGACCCGATGGACGTTGACGACCGTGATAGCGGGTATGAATACTTCAATGTTTATCCGTTCGATCCAGATGAACTTTGTAGAAAAATTCCAGCCATTGGACTTCCGGAAAACATGCCGGAAGAAATTAGGCAAATGGTTAAAGCAACTGCTGCTTACAGAAATGAATTGATACGAAACATCGGAGAAGAAGATTGGGGCTAAAAGAACACTGCATCCTGAAAAATCATAAACAAAGTTTTTAATAAAGGAGGATAAAAAATGTATACTGATGCGGAAATAATATATAAAAACGTAAAAAAATTAGAAGAAGGGGTATATAGAGTCCAGGGGAAAAGACGGACGTGGGAGGGGTTGACAGATATTCAGAAACTCCGCTTTGCGCTAATCGCGGCGGGGGAAGTGTTAAAAACTGTTAAAATCTCCGACGTTGTAAAAGCAGCGGGAATAAAGGGAATGAAGACAAACGAAATAATAATAGCAGCCGGAAATGCAAAAAAGGAGCTTCCGGATTACAGACTTGTAATTATGCGGGAAGACCCGATTGAGAATTACAGTTTACTACAAAACGGTGTATTTACTTGCTGTGAGTTTGATAATCAGTAGATTTTATTGAATAAGAACAGGAGACGCTTAAAAATGAAAACAGAAAAAATAATAAAAAAAGCGGAAAAGCACGAAAGCGTAAGTCTAAACCTACGCACCACAGCTGAAATTCGAGACAGATTCAAAGAGCTGTGCAAGAAGAATGGAAGCACGGCAAATAGAACATTAAATGCATTTATGGAAGAGTATATAAAAAAGGAAGAGCAAAAGAACGTAAAAGACCTGAGTGTGTTTGATGGAATCCGCGACTTATCGAGCCGCGGAGAGACATACCGATTCAAAAGAATAGCCGACGGCTATACTGTTTATAAACTAAACGGATATAGCTTTAACAAAATTGGGGTAGTCAAAGCAAAAGAAGATATATCGGACATCGACTTATTCAATTTAGGATGGGAAGTAGACAGGTGATAAAAAATGAAACACATTATAGCAGCAATTCTAAAAGGAAAGGATATTATAAAAACATATCCGAGGTGGGATTTATCACAGATATATAAAGATATTGTGGAGTTGCGAAAGAACGACAAAGAATTAAACGGATATAAAGCGGTGGAAATGCTGGCTTATGATGAAATGGAAGAGTCGGCATTATATTTAATATGGCATAAAGAAGCGACGAAAGAATATTATGCGAGCGGTAAAAAAGCTTATGATATTTTTATGCGAAATCACATACCGAATTTAACTCTAAACGGCAAGAAATATTACTATGATATCAATGAAAATTATAGTAAACGACTTGATATTGGGCGGCTGCTGATAAATTTAAAAGGCAGCATTATTCTTGCAGTAAAAAAAGGACTTGATTCTAAAGAGGGATTATTCGGCGTAATAAACACTGGAATTGATACATTTACAGTAAAAGTTAAAGAAGAAAAAAAGAACTATCTATTTATTGCATATGCGTATAATGACGAGGATATTGAATCTGCGAAAGATGATTACCGAAAGCTTTGCATCGGCAATTATATATATGATGAACTGGAATTAGATGTGGATGACGCACTTCTGATATTGGCGAAATAGTAAAATATGGAGATGAAAGAAATGAAAGTCGGGGATAAGATTAACTGCTGGACAATAATTAACATTAATCCGCCTCCGGAACATCGATACCATCTTTTATGCCGCTGCGTTTGCGGCAATGAAAAGTGGGTGAGCAGATCCACACTAAGACGGGGTAAGTCAAAATCATGCGGATGCCGGAAACACCGCAGTCAAAAAGAATACAATTTGAAGCCCGGTGATAACGTCGGTTACTGGACGATACTAAGCAACGACGGCGATAAATTCCGCTGCCGTTGTATTTGCGGCACGGAAAGAGTTATAAAGCACAATATTTTAAAAAACGGCAGATCTTTATCTTGCGGCTGCCGTCGCAGCGATCATCAGATAAAAGAACAAAAAGAAGGGCGCGAACTGGGACAAAAAATATCGCGCGAAGTGCAAAAACATGGGCTATCTGTAGCGTATGCCGGTTTTGGCCGGCGGAAAAATAGAAACTCCAGGACAGGAATAACCGGAGTATCGAAATGGAGCGATAAATATCGGGCGTATATTACTGTTGACCGAAAACAAATCCATCTCGGAACATTTAAAAAATTAGAAGACGCAGGAAAAGCAAGGAAAAAAGCAGAAAAACAGTATTTTTTAGAGCGGAAGAAAATGGTAGATAAAATAAAAAGAGCAGTCATAAAAGAGCAAGAATAATATTGCTTATGGATAACTTTTTCCCCCTTTTTATTTTTATCAAAAAATAAAAACTTGTTTTAATAGTTATAATAGTTTTAATAGTTAGGAGACGCTGAAAAAGACGATGGATACTTGACTTTTTTATCCTTCCGACTAACTTTTTCCCCCTTATGGATAACTTTTCCCCCTTTTTTGAGGTCTTTTGACTAACTTTTTCCCCCTTATGACTAAAAAAATAATTAGCATATAGTCATGACTAAAAATATATGATATCATTTAGTCAAAAGGAAGTGATCATATGTCTAATATAGTCAAATATGATAATGATTTCAATCTAACGCAGCACTTTAATAAATTAAATCAGACAGAGCAGGATATTTTTTTTGCCATTACATCTGAATTTACTAAAAAAAATGAAAAAAGCATAGAGTTGAAAATTAATGAATTAAGAAAAATAACTGGCATGCAAAAAAATTACAAGCCACATGAAATGGTTGTGTTTATTAATAATATTTCCGAAAAACTAGCAGGCATGGTTTTTACTGTTTCAAAAGGAAATGAAAAAATCATAGGATCGTTGTTTTCTGTCTTTATTATCAATAACAATACCGGAAGCCTGAAAGTAAAATTGAATACAGATTTTATTAATTATTTTGCGGATATCCATTTTTCTTTTACACAATTCGAATTACAACATTTTTTGCTATTGCATTCTAAATATTCGAAAATTTTATTCCGAATATTATTAGACCTAAAACACTATGCGCATGGCAATGACAATCGTTATTGGAAAATTGATTTTAATGAATTTAAAAAGTTAATGACATTTCCTGAATCTTATAAAACTTCTATTGTAATGAAAACGCTTACAAAAATAATAAAGGAAATCAATGAAACTCATTATATAAAAAATTTAAAGGTAAAAAGAGAAATGGGGGATAGTGTAGGAAGACCTATAAAAGATTTAATTTTCACTTATCAAATAAATAAAGATAATAGCTTATCCGAATATATTGAAATTGATGGTAAATCAGATATGTTATGTTGTCCTTATTGTGGAGCGGAAGTTATAAGGAAAACTGGGATAAACGGGGAATTCTATGGGCATAAATATTATAAACAGACTGATTGTAAACACTCTTGGTCAAGTTTAGATGATTTAAAAACAGAAACAATGCTTGTAGAGGATTCAAGAAAATCACTGGAAGAAAAGAAAGCAAAGTATAAAGATGCTAATGAGAAGAACTTTGATTTTCTTTATAAACAGCAACAGGAGCTGTTTTCAAGATTAGGAAGAAAGGAAGATGAAGATGTTTATGGATAATGATAAAGAATATTTAGAAGATTTATTAGTCAGAATGGCACATCATAGCACAGCTATTGAGGGGAACAGCTTAACTCAAGGTGAAACCAAAAGTATTATTCTTGAAAATTATATTCCTAGACCAATAGATATTCGGGAAGTCAACGAGGTTTTGAATTATAAAAATCTATTACCTTATCTTTTGGAACATCAGAAAGAAAATATTACCATTTCCGGAATTCAGGATATTAACCGGATCATTATGAAAAATATTGATGATCGGGGAGGAAAATTTAAAATTGTACAAAATATAATAGCCGGCGCAGATTTTGATACAACGCTGCCTTTTATGGTTCCAGAAGAATTGAAAAAATGGACTGATGATTTATCTTGGCGATTAAATCATGCAGAAAAAAATCAAGATAAAATTGAAATTATTATGGAACAGCATTTACGTTTTGAAAGGATTCACCCATTTCCGGATGGAAATGGACGGACAGGAAGGGCGTTAATTATATGGTCATGTTTGCAGCGTGAATTGACCCCTATTGTTATAGAAAAAGAACAACGTAGTGAATATATGGCTGCTCTAAATCAAAAAGATATAAAAAGACTGACACTGCTTGCACAGCAAATCCAAAAAAAAGAGATAGAGCGTAAAGCTGTTTTTGACGGGATAAAAAAAGATGATGAAAAAAGAAGTTATGTAACCCAAAAAAATAAGAAATTTTCGATAGAGAGGTAATATATGAATCGTGATGATTTAGAAAAATTATCGATATACTTTATTATTCACAATACTGGAATTAATGAATGTTCTGTAAGTGAAGATGATGTAAAAAGTATTTTAATCGATAAATATATTCCTCGCAAAATGCCTTTAAAAGATGTTTTAGAGATCCTCCGGCATAAAAAAGTATTTAGGTATATAATTTCTCATTGCGATGGGGAAATTACCGTTAAAGACATTTTAACAATTAATCGGATGCTGCTTCATGAAGAAGATATTGATCCGGATCAGATTCCTGAAGAAAAAATAAATGAACTGTACCGATGGGTTAAAGAATTGAATTATAGAATGAAAACCAGTTCTAAAAAAGATAGTAAAGTTTTTATTCTAATGGAATTACACCTTAAATTTGAGGAAATTCGTCCGTTTAGAGATGGAAACGGACGAACGGGAAGGGCATTGATTGTGTGGTCATGTTTGCAGCAAGGGTTAACTCCCGTCGTTATAGAAAAAGAATATAACCGGGAATATATAGAATGTCTGAAACATAGAGATTTACAAAATTTATACAAATTGGCAGTAAAAAATCAGAAAAAAGACATCGATTTAGTTAAAAATGATGAAAATAATGAAATGACGAAAAATGCACTCAAAGCGCTCTATAATGAGCTTGAGGATATTTATAATAATTTCCCTCAAACTGATGAATTAGAGGTTAAAAAAGCAGAAATTCAATCATCTGTGACGGTTATAAAGAATAAGGCAGAGTATGAAAGAGTTAAGCAGGATTTACGGGAATATGAAAAAGCTTGTATGATTCATAGAAGAAATTTAAAGCATAACGAAGAAAGAGAGAATGATTTAGGACGTATCAGAAAGTACTAATATAGCTTTTTTGAACAGATTTCAAGGAGTGAAAATAATGACTAATTACGAAAAATTTTTTGAAGAACAAATGCAGAACCCCGAAATAAAAAAAGAATATGATCGATTAGAACCTACGTTTTCTATTATTCAGGCTTTTATTGATGCCCGTAAAGCTTCAGGATTAACGCAAAAAGAGTTATCTATACGTACAGGCATTACGAAGATAGATATTAGTAAAATAGAGAGTGGTAATGCAAATCCGTCTATACAAACTTTACAGCAGCTTGCTGCGGGAATGGGACGAATGCTGAAAATACAATTCGTATAACAGAAACTCCCCAGCCATTTGTTCTGTAAATAGTTTCATGATATAATAAACACAGGCAAGAGGAATTAAGTGATGTCCATCGAGGACACGAAAAACCCACGGATGGCACTCCGTGGGTTTTTCTATGCTTACAATGCCAGCACTAAGGCAAGGCCGGTTGCTTCTCTACTTCCCATTCAGCCATTTGCAAATACAGGCGGCTACTATACTTGCCAAGATAGAAAGTAAAAAGGAATTAAGTATTTCCATCAAAGACACCCCCCTTCCGTTGCCAGATTGGGGATAAGCAACGGAAATATTATAGCATGAGAAAAGCTACTTATCGGAGCATTTTTTTGTATCAGTTATATTAATTTTATTTTCAATACTTGTCCTTTTGAATTTAAAAATTAAATTATAAAAAAAGAAAAATAATGATGGTTTGTGAGATAGTAGGCAAAAATACCTTGTTTTGGAAAAAGCTGTGGTATTAAATAGTATTTAATGCCTGCAGGTGTTAAATACCATCATTGTTTTTTTTAAAGGGCTTATTATAGGGTAAACTACAGGGGGAGTACCGAGAAGAGGCTCTCTGTCTGGCTTGATAAGGTGTGACCGTTCCCGTTTATGCGCAGAAGCGTTCCCGTTTATGCGCAAGAGCGTTCCCGTTTATGCGCAAGGATGCATACCTTTATTTAATTGTTTTTTGACCGTTCCCGTTTATGCGCAAGAGCGTTCCCGTTTATGCGCAAGAAAAAAGCAGTATTTATATGATTTTCTTATGAAATATGAGAAAAATATTTTTTGACCGTTTTATGACTAAAATATTTTTTATAAATTAGTTATGGCTAAATATTATGGATAAAAATTAGTCATAACGTTTAGTCATAACAAAATTATTTGTTCTATCATAGTTTCATGATATAATGCATTTAGGCGAACGAAGAATAATTGTTCAATGTAACACGAGAAGCCCAAGGAATACCAGTCCTTGGGCTTCTCTAATGCTATACGTCAGCGCTAAGGCAAGGCCGGTTGCTTCTTACTCTTGAAATATATTTATAAAATATGTATTATATAAATATAAAAGGTTGGCAAGACAATGACATTTGAATGGGATGAAAATAAAAATCGAATCAATCAGCAAAAACACGGAGTATCTTTTGAAGAGGCTAAAACTGTATTTTATGATGAGCAGGCGCTATTAGAATATGACGAAAATCATTCAGAAAATGAAGACAGATTTCGTATTCTTGGTTTTAGTGATGAAGGAAATATTCTTATTGTAGTACATTGTATTCGTGAAGAATCAATTATTCGCATTATTTCATCAAGGAAAGCCACAACAAAAGAAAAAGCAGGTTATGAAAGGAGCAGGGGAAGATAATGAAGGAGAAAGACGAATTTTTGGAAAAAGAATTTAATTTCAATAAAGCTATAAAAAATCCATATGTAAAAGCGTTGAAGAAGCCAATTACAATTAATCTTGATGAAAATGTAATTCATTATTTTAAGGATAAGGCAATGAATACAGGGATTCCGTATCAAACCTTGATTAATTTATATCTAAGGGACTGTGTCAATAATAATCGCAATCTTGAATTATCGTGGAAGTAAAACGAAAAGTCCGGGATGTTCAGCCCCTGGGCTTTTTTAATGCTTGTTTTGGATGGAAAATAATCCGGTCCTATAAAATATTTTAAAATGTTGTAAAACATGGTATAATGCATATAGGCGAACGAATGCGAATAAAAGCAAAGTAGCACAAATCCCCTTGGAGTTGCGACCTCTAAGGGGATTTTAACATTATTACGCTAATGCTGGAGCGAGGCTAGTTGCTTAACAAATACTTGAAAGCGGCGTCTAACCATTTGCAGAAATAATAGGGGGTTATTTTCACTAAGCGATTTTTGTGATATAATGCGTGTAGGCAAAAGGAAATGATTTAATTCTATGAAGACACGAAAAACCCACGGAGTGCCATCCGTGGGTTTTTCTATGCTTACAATGCCAGCACTAAGGCAAGGCCGGTTGCTTCTCTACTTCCCATTCAGCCATTTGCAGATACATGTGGCAATGATACCTGCCAAGATGGAAAGTAAAAAGGAAATGATTATTTCCATAAAGACACCTCCTCCCTGTCGCCAGTTTGGAGAAAGCAACGCAAATATTATAGCATGAAAAAAGCTCCTTTCCGGAGCGTTTTCTTATGTTTATTTTGTTTTCTTTATGCTTGTTTTGGAAGGGAAAATAACCAGTCCTTTCGGATCGGACGTATCGCACTTGAAATCCGGGTAAATTTTTTGGACAGATGTAAGATGTTTTTTAAAGCGGAATTTAAATTTTCGTAAATTGGATTCTATGGATCCAAACTGTAAAGCCAGGTCTTCCCATGGAATGAACGTCCGGGAATGGCAGTAGCACATTCTGTATGTTGCCCAGCAGTAAATGTCCACGGCCATGGGGGATTGTTTCAGCTTTAAAACAGCGTTGAAATCTACAGGAATTGGAGCTTTATTGATAGCGTTATAAAAAGATTCCGAAAGGATAACATAGGAACAAAATTCTCCGGATTCGTCATACAATGTATGCGGATCCCACCATAAATCAGCTTCATCGGCGATCAGCATATTGGCTATGGATTTTATATTCCCGCCGCCTTTATGCTTCCAATTGGAGGTACAGGAAATAAAGCAGGTGAACAGGCTGTTAAGCTGCTTGCGCAGTCTTGTGATTGTACCGTTTTTGCCGCCCGTTCTTCCCAATCCGATTCGAGTTAAAAATTCAGAGAGTGTTTCTCCTAAATGAACTTCTCTTGTCTTCTTCCTGATTGCTTCCGTAACAATAAAAGCAATGACAAGGCGAGGGAGAGATCCATACGGAAGACCTGTCGGAGAATACAAAGATAGCGTTAAATTTCCATTTTTCCGCACAAATTCACGTCCCTCGACTTCCGTATAGGGGAAATTAGTCTGAACGAAGAAATAGGGCATAAACGCCAAATTTGAGGGGCTTTTGAGTGCCAGCTCATCTTTTCGTGATAAAACCAAAAGATCATCTTTTTTTATCATTTTTACCTCGGCAATTCACTTATGCGATATTTTTTGGAATTTATAAGATGCAGTTCATCGTTTGAAAGGGGAGTACGTAAATCCTGTTCCGCACTTGCCATCGCAGCGTTATTCTGATAGTTCTCTTCCATAAAATCACCATCGATAGTATTGATAATGGATTGCGCCTTGAGTTGGGTATTATTACTTTTTGCCTGTTCCGCCGCCAGCTTCAAGAGCGCTCTTTTTTGTGCAAAAGCATAGGCATTTCCTGAATTGTCATTAAGAATAGTTTCTACATGATCATTAAGTGCTTCACTCGTTTTTTCTGTACGGTCAGAAACGGAAAGTGTCATTAAAAATTCGTCTTCGTGTTTTTTTGCCCATTTGTCCCAGTTTTTGTCTCTTGTTTCTTTTACATTTATTTGTCCGGCATTTTTATATGTCAAATCGGACTGCGTCCGTTCATTGATTTTTTCTTTAATTTCTTCTATTTCTTTTCCTGTACGGAGAAGTTCTGATACGGGGTTTTCATGAGAGCTGCCAAAAACAAGGGAATATAAAGATGTAACCGACTCTTTAAATGGTTCCCATACGGCAACTATATCTTTATAGTCTGAAGACAGCTGTCTGATGTGAAGAAGAACTTCATTTTGTTTTGCTGTTTCTACAGCCTGTTTAATCCGATTAGGAATATCTTTTACTGATCCACCGTGAAAATGCCACCGGGCATCAACTATTCCGGATAAACAAAGCAGAATAACCGGAATAACAAGGTATTTTTTCGTTTTTATATTCATTTTCAACTCCATAAAGTATTAAAAGCTTCTCTGGTACGTTTGGAGAAGGAAGGAATGAAGAAAACTAACAGTCCCCAGCAGCCGGCGAATAAGACTAAGGAAGCTACACTGTCTTTATCTATCGGCTCCATGGCCGCTAACTGATCGGAAAGGAAAACAAATAGGAAAGCGGTAATAATTAAATCAAAAATATTGGCCAAAATTCCGGATAGCATATTTTTTCCATAATGTTTCATCTTAGGAAGGAAAAACAGTGGAATTCCTAAGACACCGAAAACGCAGGAAATGTAGAAAAGAATCAGTTTTTCCATTAAATAAATCGTTGCAATGATTGTGAGTGCCAGGATGATAAGGACAAACAGTGCAACAAATAAAGCGACAGCGATATTGAAGCGGGAATCCACGTGCAGAAATGGACTAATTACATGACTGACACTTATAAATAGTTCATCGAAGTGCAAGAAAGAAGTTTCAGTCAATTCATGTCCGGTATAAGTGCTGCTAATATTTTCTAGTATAGGAAGGAAGAATGTATCGACAATCTTTCTCCAGGAGAGAAAAATCATAAAGAAAAAACCATATCGGATCAATCTAAGGATGACACCGGATAAATTACCAAGCGTTGTCATCCCTAAAATTACCGGAATCATTAACCAGGAAAAATCTATAATGGCCAAAATGACAAGTAACGGGAATAAATTCTTTTCCGCAAAATCAAGGGAAAGCACAATGGATGCCATAATTTGTTTTGCGATTTCTGATAGATTTTCTGAAGGAGAGAAATACTTTGTGAAATTAATGTCCATAGCTGGAGTTACTTTGCCGAGAGCCCATTTACCGACTTCAGTAATAACATTGGTTGTTGTATCTCCATTCAAGTTCCATCCTGCCGCTAAAGCGTAAGGGGTGGGATCCATATGCTGGCCGTCTTGCACTTCATCAACTTCAAAGTGCAAATGACCGCCTGTAGATCTTCCGGTATTTCCGGACAAAGCTATAAAATCTCCTTGACTTACGTGATCACCGTACGAAACGTTGATTTCAGAAAGGTGGGCATATCTGGCTACATGTCCGTCCGGCATTTGAATTTCTACTAAATTTCCGTAACCGCCATTCCAGCCGTATACAGCATAAACAACAGTTCCATCTGAACATGAAGGGACGACAGTACCTTCATCAAGTCCAATGTCAAGGCCGCTGTGGCAATGCATTTCTCCTGTAATAGGATGAGTCCTGTAACCATAAGGAGAGGTAACCGGTCCACCGAATGCGGAAGCCGAAGGCATGACAAAAAGAGCAGAAATAAATAAAAGGGAAATGAATAGTAATTCTTTTAAAACTCCGCTCTTTTTAGCTGTCATTTTTCCCACCAGCCTTTAATTCTTTTTTTTATATAACGGCTTGCTGCTACTGTTCCTCTTGCAGCCGTACGTCCGGCAAAGACAATACCCGTCCCTCTTGCTATGCTTGCAGCGGTACCTGCTGCTCCAACAGCGGCAGCAGGGGAATGGACAATGCTGTTAGTTGCAAAAGCAGCGCCCGTTGTCATGGCACCGGCAAATTCTACAGCCTGTGCCGTTAGGTAAGATAAAAATAGTAAGCAGCAGGCGGAAGTAATAAAACCGGAAACGGTTTCATTCGTAATACTGCTCGATACATTGAATGCGTCATCTATTTCATTACCGACCAGACACACCATGAAGACGGCGACCATTAACTTAACAGCACAAGTGAGAAGAATGCCCCATGTTTTTTCACAGATAGAAGATGTCCACCGGGTAACTCCAAACGGAAGCAAAACCATTGATAAAGACCCTAAAATAAGAAATTCTGCGTTTGCCATGAAAATAACGAAAGCAATCCGAAAAAGTGCTAACAGTGCAACGCACAGGGCAATTGTTGCCAGAATATGCACCATGATTGTTCCTGACATGACGCCGGGAAAATTTTTCCATAAATTTTCAAATGCCAGATATACCTTGCTACAAGTTGAAGCAAGTAAGTACGTCGGCGTAAAAGTCACATCTACACCACCGGCAGCCATACCGAGTGTTTGCCCGGAATTTTTTACAATTTTCAACAAGTTATCCCAGTTTTTGATTAAAAACGCCAAGAAACCGATATGAATGATTTTTGTAAAAATATTTCCCCAATTCCAGGTTGAATTAAAGAACATATCAAATTCCGAACATACTCCGATGATAGCAAGCGTAATAAGAAGCAGGAGTAAAGGATCCTGCAGATTGAGAATGCCATTATAAGTACTGGTTTCAATCTTGTCTCCGATGTTTTTTAGAAGGGTGAGGCCGCTTTCTGTCATGATTTATCTCCATTTTGTTTCATCGACGAGGGAATCAAATTTTGAGGATAAGGTGGTTGTGGGTTTGTAATCTTCCGGATGCTCATCTTTTCTTTTTTCTAGCTTTGCTTTGCTGCTTGTATATTCTAATGCCTCATCAGTAGGTAATTTTTCATTCGTCTTTTTATATTCTCCTTTGGATAGACTCGCGCTAAAGCCCATAACGTCTTTATTCAGAATTAATTTATCTTTCTCGATTTTCCCAAGGATGATTTTATTCCCTATCAAACCGATATCACAGATATTCTGCTCTTTATCTACGATAATTTTTGGGGCAGAATCATAATATTGTTTCCCTTTATAATTACTTTCCGGGGTTGTTTTATATACGTCAAATTCTTCTAATTTATCTTTATTAGGCAATTCAGTTGTTCCCTTGTGATAGAGATAATAAGTGATCTTATCATTTTGATAAGCGCCTTCCATATCTTTGGGCGTTAAGGCTCCGCATCCGGAAAGAGCAAAAAGCGACAGACCACAAGCAGATAGGGCAATTAACTTTCTTAAATTTTTCATTTTAAAACCTCCTTGAAACAAATACTGGAATTACAGTTATTATTTCAAAATACAGTTATCATTTCCACTTCGTTTCATCAACGAGAGCGTCAAATTTTGGGGTCAGTGTAGTTACACCGGATTCTTTATCAGCGATTTCACGCATCTGTTTTGCGGCGGAGCCAAAATCATTCGCTAGTAATTCATTGGCTTTATCGGCTGCATCATGTTCCAATTTATTTGTTTCGTTTCGGATAACGGCAAGTTTCGTGTTCAATGAATCAATGTCGTTAGAAAGGTTCTGGCTATAAACCGTTTCAGCGTCAATTAGTGCTTGGATCTGACCTAGGTCTTTAGAACCTTTTGCTGTCTTCAGCTCTTCTGTGAGCTTTAAAATTCTCTTTTGAGATGCGTCAAGTTCTTTTTGCTTGTGATTAATTAAAAGAACGGTTTCCCGGTCTAATTTACTTATTTTCTGCCGGTTGTATTCCATCCTGGCTTTTAAGGATGAATAGCTTTCCGTTTTGACATTAAAATCATCAAAATCACGGAACGTCTCTTTAAAAGATTTTTGTACGTCTTTTGCGCCGGACAAAATTCCGGAAACACTTCCCCGAAGTTTTGCGTATTCGTCCCGATGCTGCTGAATATCTTTGATGATCGGGCCAATTTTACCCCAGCCCAGGTCATATAAATGCTGTTTTTGAAGAGCAATCTGCTGCTTAATTGTATTAATCTGTTCTGTCACTTTCTTAATTTGAGCAACAATTTGAGCGTAAACTCTTGAATCGTGGACGGGGTAGACCGCCGAAGCTGTATATCCGCTGCCGAGTAAAGCGCAAATAGTGAATCCGATAATCAGAAATTTCTTTTGTTTTTTGGAAATCATGATATACCTCCTACATTTTTTAATGCCTTCCACTTTTCAGTAAATTCTGCCGGAGAAAGGGATTCTAATTTAGAAACATTTAATTGATCTTCTTTCGATGTTGCGCCGAGGAACGCAAGCTCTAAAGGGGAAAGAGACAGGTCAAAAATTCTTGTTCCGGAATCAGATTTATAAAAATACTGCCGTTTGGGCTTCATGCTTCTTAAAATCTCTATTTCTGTGTCATTTAAGTCAAAACGTTGATACATTTTATAGGTCATATCATTAATTGAAGTATTTGGCAGGAATATTTTCGTTAAACAGTTAGAATCTACAATCGGAATCAGCTGTTCGTCCATATCAGAGAGATTTTGTGTGGCCATCACTACAGCGCAATTCTTTTTACGAAGATCTTTCAAATATTCCACAATTTTTGCACGGAACGCATCATTTCTGAGGAAAAGCCAGCATTCATCAAGAATCATCAGGGCAGGGGAACCGTCTAACTGGCTTTCAATTCGGTGAAAGAGATAATCTAATGTGGGAGCAACAATCCGGTTATTTTCCATCAGTTTTTCCATTTCAAAAACTTGCCAGTTTCCGGTACCAAAATGGTCAACGTTGGAATCGAAGAGAGAACCGTAAGACCCTTTTAAAGACAAGTCTCTTAAGGAATTTCTTATCTCTTCATCTTGCAGCATTGTGATTAAAGCGGTGATTGTGCGTTCACTTTCCGGAGCGGTAGAAACGCTGTTTAATGCGTTAAGGATTGTGTTTCTATGAATCGGTGTAATTTTTACATTGGACGCTTCCAGGTAATTTACAAGCCACTCTAAAACCCAAGTTTTTTCAACGGAATCGTTAATATGGGCTAAAGGTTGAAAAGAAATGGATTGATTATCTACAAGCAGGTTATAAAAATTGCCGCCTATTGCTTTCGTAAGAACTCTTGATGATGCGGATTTATCAAAAACAAAAACCTTGCAATTCGGATATTTTTTAAAATTGGCGGAAATTGCATTCAGAAGAACCGATTTACCGCTGCCTGTCGGCCCGACAATAAGTGTATGCCCGACATCGCCGATATGAAGATTTAAGAAAAATGGTAAATGTTCCGGGGTTATGCATTGTATCAACGGATCCACCACAAAATTAAGGTCGTCCCGGTGGACTGTTTTAGCTAAATCTTCAAAGTGCTTATTTTTTTTTTGACCTTCCCAATAAGCACCCATAGGAGCTATGTTACAGAAATTAGTAGAGTTGACCAGATAACGCCTTACATTATTTTCGTAATTTGACGGAATCGTAGAGAGCCATGCAGCAGTAGCATTATCTTTTTCAATGGTGGCAACGAATCCCAGGTCATTAACAATTGTTCTGATTTCAGATAAATTTTCTTCCAGTCGCTTGAAATCTTTATCCAAAATGACGATTTCAAAAGATAAATAACCGAATCCTATTTCATCTCGTGATAAAAGCTCATATGCTTGTTCGGCATCTTCTGTGTCTAATACTGCGTCTCTGTCTACTTTGCCGGAGTCTATATTTCTAAGAGACTCCATTAAAATGGTTAAAATTGTTTTCTCACGCTGTCTATGCTGCGCTATAATCTTTTTCAGCTCATTTACCGCTTGATCTTTGTCCAAGGCGATGTAACGGACTGAAAACCGATACTCTATGGAAAGAGAATTTAAACGGTTGAGGAAAAAATCCATGGTGTCTGCGGGCATGTCTTTGATCCCGACGATTCCGATATATTTTTCGCCAAGTTTTGGGTAACGGCCGCCTAAAAAAACACAATCTTTTAAACGTTCTGTTATATTTGATCGGACGTTTGCTTTAACTGACACATGTTGATCAGAAATACAATCGTGAAGATAAGTTAAAGTTTCTTCCTGATTACAAGGATGAATTTCTACGAAATAATCACTTAATCCTTTGGTAATCAATTCACATTCGTCAAGAAATTTCCGTTCTAGTTCATGAAAATGAAAGCTCGTTTCACGCTGATCCTTATAGATTTCATCCAGTCCGGACTGGATGGGATTAAAAACATTGATAAATTCTTTAATTGCTGATTTTGCTTCAGAAAGAACTTCTTTATTTGATTTATCAATCACCCTTGCGGCACGCTGCAGCGCTTCTGACGGCCAGCGGTAACAGATTGTCAAATAGAAATCATTTTGAAAAACCTTATTTTTGGTCAGGTTTTCCTCTCTGTTTTTTTGAAAATCGCTTAAAAGAGAATCAGAAAAATGACTTTGGATCACATCACCGGTTTCTCTTTTTGCTTGTTCAATAAAAATATAATAATTTGCTTTTAGTCGGAGAAAGATATTATTCAACCCGACATAATAAGCATTAACCATATCTTCTGTCATGTTAGAACCGTCTTTCCCGCGGAAAAGATAGGTTTTTTGAAACGTGCCGTTGTTATTAAAAACAACATTGTTGTCCGTGAGGGCATCCCACGTAACAACATCGGAAAAAACAGGTAATTTTTTACTCATACGGACACCGCCTTAGAAATAATGGGATTTAAAACGGAAGGATTCCCGAAGAATAGAAAAGATGCGATGATCGATCTTTGCTATTCCGGCAAGAAAAGCGTAAATAATGAAAAGCGGGAAAAGAGCTTTTAAACTATGAAAAATCATAATGGACAATAATCCAAACATAAAAAGAAAAATGAATAATTCACGGGGAAGACCACCCCAGAAAACAGGCTTAGTCAATGATTTAAAAACTTTTGCACGCATTGGGATTCTCCTAGAAAAAATAAAAGAGGCTGATAAAAAATAACACTTACCATTAAAAAGCAATATTTTATAACATTTAATATTAAAAAATATTATTAAATGTTATTTTCTATCAACCTCTAAATGGGTTGATAGTCAGGATTAGCCTCCGGCGCTGTCTACAATCATCTGGACAAATGTCGGTGCGAAAATACACATCGAAATTGCCAAAATAATAACAAGAATTCGACGAACACCATCACCGGCATTTCCTGTAAAAAGACCGACGGCTGCGATGACAATTCCTAAAATTCCAAGAGTCGTCGGAAGCGGGCCGGTCAATTCATCTCGAATTTCAGATAAAAGATTTGTCCACGGCCAATTTCTGGCGTCAGCAAGTTGCATAGAAATAAAACTTGAACAAACGGTAAAAACCGTTGCGAAGACCCGTGATAACCGAAGGTTTGAAAACTTTTCCCATCCGGATGAGATAAATTTCATAATAAGATTCCCTCTTTCTCTAAATTAAACTTTTGAAAATAAATAACAATTCTTCTGTAAATCGAACCCTTCAATCGAAATCATGTCATCGACCAAACGGAAGGATTTTCCGTCACATGCTTTCTTTTGAATAGAAATAATATTTCCGATAGTAGAACCGATTAACCGCTGAATATCTGAAGTTGAATTATTAGATGAAACAGCTTCTTTAATCAATAATTCAAGACGGGTAAGGCAATCTTCACAGCCATCGGCATGGATTGTACAGAATCCGCCGGGATGCCCCGTATTCCATGCCTTTAAAACATCATAAGCGGATAAATCTCTTACTTCGCCGATGATAATTCTTGTTGGCGAAAGCCTCATGCACGCAAATACCAAATCTTGCATAGTAATAGAGGTTACTTTGTTACCGGACGTTGTTAAATACTGCACGTCGTCGGAACTGCATTGTAATTCCGGTAAATCTTCTAATATGCATAATCGATGATCCGGGTTTAATTCTGAAAGTTTTTTCAGAATTGCATTTAAGAAGGTTGTTTTCCCGGAACCGGTAGCGCCGCAGACAATCACATTTCTTGATTGTTTAATACAATCGCAAATAGCATTGTAATAATGCTGGGATAATGTTCCTTGTGTTATATAATCCTCTAGCGTGAAGATTTTGCGTGGCTTTTTCCTAAAGAAAAAGGTTGGACGAGGAGAACAGGGGGGGTACTCAATCTGTACACGAATTTTGAGTGGCTGTATTTCTACTCCAAGCATCGGATGATCTTCATTGATAATCTGATCATTCATACCAGCCACGATTTCACAGATACGCTTAACCGTTTCCGGAGATAATGTAATATCCGTTTTACGCCTTCCGGAAGATGAATCTACACGAACTATATAATCAGAATTGATGTAAACTTCGGTGATAGAATCATCATCAATCAACTGCTGGATTTCTTGTCCTAGAGCTGTCCGGAGCATGGTTAAGTGTCTCTCAAAGGTACTGTCCATCATTTTTCTTCATCTGCCGTTTCCGGCTGTCCTTGTTTGTTTAAATTCTTGTAGTAGACGCAGGCATCAACTATAAATTGAAGATCTGAAGGATCAATATCATTGGCTACCAGTTCAAGACTCAACGCTTTATATTGGCGATAACTTAGCTTTTGTTCTTCTTCTGTTGCCTTTTTGGCTAATCTTGAAGCTTCTTCACGCATTTTCTGAACATTTTCAAAATCCTTTTCCAGCGCTTTTAGTTTGCCGAGAAAATCCACTTTTCTTGCCATATTTTCACCACCTTTCTTTGGGACGCAATCCGACTTCATGTCGGGGATCCAAAGCATGGCCTTTGTCAATCTTATCGGTCATGTCCTTCATCAGGAAGAATTTATTTTTAGGGGACAAGATCCGTAAACCTTCGATCAACATGGCGGATTTATCCCATAAAAAACTTGAGGTTTCATCAGGCAGCAGTAACGCTCGCTCCTGTTCCAGATATGTATAATTTCGCTTTGAAAAAAATCCTGCTGCCTGTGAGCGTTGTTTTAAACGAATTGTCTTTTTTCCGAGTGTTTTAGATACGTACTCTCTTGTTTTATTGTCATTAGGCCCGAAAAAGACTTGCGTCTGACAGTTTGTCAACAGTTCCTGCGATTTATAGATATTGTCAATTTGTTCTAAGCCCTGAATTATAATTAAAGTCTTCAGACCGTACCCGGCAATGTACCCTAATTCACGGACAAGATTTTCCATTTTTCCGAAAGCCGGAAATTCATCGATCAAAAATAGGCAACGGTATTTATCCCCGGCCAGTTTTTCTGTAGAACGGATAACCATGAACTCAATAATTAAACGAAATAATTTCCCGACACGAGCCAGATCCGATGGTGGTGTTACGAGAAACAGATCTACCGGAACATCGGAGTTTCTGATGTCTCTTAAATAGAAATCGCTCGTGATTGTATTATCTATAATCGTTTTTTCAGCGAAAATCATCAAAGCGGTAATTGCTGTAGATAAAACACTTCCTGCCTCGTTCGCCGGTTTTCCAATGAATGAATTAAATTTAGTTACAACAACCGGGTGAAGATGTGGCGTTTTCATGGCTTCCATGGAAAAATGAGTAACGGTGGTTGCTTGAGCAGGCGTTACACGGATTTTAATGAGAGCGTCTTTTGATGTCCCATAAGGATTAGGAACTTCAAATACAGCGCCATTGTCAGGGAAATGTTGAATACCGGGTTTTCCGGCAATTCCCTTATCGGGCCTTTCCGGGATTCCGAAAAGCTCTTCTTTTAAGACCTTTCTAAATCCCGTAGGAGCAGTTGGATCTTCTTCATCTTCTTCGTTATCATCTGCGGTCATTCCGGCAGATAAAAACTGGTAAACATCATACATACAGGTCTCTTTAAATTTAAGATCTCCGGGATGATAATCATGAACCGTATTATATACGGTATCTTTATATTTAAGATGTGTGATCGCCCCGATGATTAAATCTTTTGCATTTTCGAGCCAATGCGCTTCACTGCCTTCGCCGCTTCCTACCAAAGAATGAACTAATACGGAAACATCACGTCCTTCGTTTGGGGTGCCCCAGCGTATTTCATTGATAGGATTCCAACGGTAAAAGTTTCCTGCTTCAGCCGGATCGAATTTAATAACTTTGTGGCCTAAAACTTTTTCAAGATATGCGCCGCAAGTATCGATATTTTCCCCCTTTGGATCAGCGACAACCATAGATTCCCGCCAATTTAGACAGGTTGGGATAACAACACCGATGCCCTTGCCGGATCGGGACGGAGCACACATAAGAATATGCGTTTTTTCATTATCTACAATATATTCCCGATGTCCGGGAATTAACCGCATGAAAAACCATTTGTTTATCTTCTTTAACGTCAAGTTTGAAAGAAATTCAGCAATTTTCAGGCGTTTTTCGTAATGCATTCCGAAATCCCAGGCACCGACAATCACGCCATCATTCGTATTATCTGTTTTAGAGAGCAGTTTCTTCTTTCTTATTTCTAAAACGGTAGCCCATGCAGCTGTTCCTCTTGATGTCAGGGTTTCGGATCCATCAAGTATCCATTTCATGCCGAGGATAATAAGAACAGAGAGAATCAAACCAACATAGCAGATACCCATAGCCCCTTTAAAAATAGAGGGAGCTGCTTCATGAAAACGGTAATATAAAATGATAAAGTAATACGGAATGTAGGCTTCAGCAGAAAGCTGAAAGCCTATTTTCTTAGCTATATTCGCAAAAGCGTAATAGCAGGAAATATAATTGATGAGAAGAAATGTAAAAAAATATATAATTGCATTTTTCATCAGGAAGTCCCTTTTTTAAATTTTTTTAGCATGTTCTTTTTTATACAAAACGGAGCAAGTGTAGGAACAAAAATGTTCCCTTTTGTCCAAAGGTTTGGTGATGTTTACAATCTTTCCGCAATATTCGCACTTAAATCTTCGTAAAATTTGGCGTTTGCGGGCTTTTGATCCGTATAAGTTCATAACCCCCTCAATGGTTATTAAAATACTCCCTACAGCTAAAGCTGGGGATATTGCGCCCCGGCATGAAGTCGAGGCTTTCTGTTCAATTAATTAGTAAGCATACGGACGGATCCGGATATCTGTATTTAGGATTACATTAAATTGATATCCTTCCCGAACCGTTCCGGTAGGTTTTAATTCCTGATTTGATTCACGAACCATATCATTGATGCCGTTCATTATTTCAGCAATAGCAGCTTTTTTAGCTTCTGTTCCGGCACTTTCTGAATCGTTCTTGTCAGACCTATCAGATTTATTAAATGTCAGTCCATCTGCAAGCCCGGCAACAATGGCACCGGTGAGGATGCTTCTTGTCTTGAGCCAGGTGTGCCTGGTAAATTTATCTTTTAGTCCGGAATAACCAATACCATCAATTGCTCTATAATCCGGCAAATCGATAGAATGCCCATTTGGGAAAATAATCCGATTAAAAGAAATATCAATGCGACGGCCGTTCATTGTCATCGGATCTCCGATTAATTTTGAGCCGGCCGGAATTAATAAATTTTCTCCGGTGACTGAATCAAAGACATCCTGCCGGACAACGGCAATAATTGTTGTTGTCATATTATCGGAGATGACAGGAGTTAAAAGTGTTGACGGAATCACTGTTCCTGCTTGCAGCACTTCTGAAGAATTGACAAGCTCGTTATACGTTTTCCCGGAAGAATATGCTGCTGTTGTATAAGTAAAAGGAGATAAAATAACGAGACTTGCTAAAATAACTTTTTTAAACATACATCTACTCCCCCTTTCGTCCAATAACTTGAATGTAATCATCATCAAAATGGTCAACGTTTTTATCAGGGAAAACACCGTCATTGTAATAACGATTAGCAGCTGTTTCGGGAGAAGAATATTCTTTTGACCGGACGGCTTGTTTTTTATGACCATCTAAATTAAAGAAAATGTCACTTTTCTGTGCTTGCTTTTCTTCTTTGTAATTGTTCTGCTCTTCGTCAAGCTGACGCTTGTAATAAGCCTTTTTAGATTCATCAACATACTTTTCATATGGGGTAATAGGAGCAGGAGCGGACTGTGAAACTGCAGCTTGTGCAGTTTGTCTTTCGGAAGAAATTTTTCTTAAATTTCCTCGTTCGTCTTTTTCAAATCCCGGCGGAATTTTGTCATTATATGGATCTTCGGAATGACTGGATGATCCGTTTTTCGCCGCTTTATTATTTAAGGTTTTATTTTTATTTTCTGCTTCTTTTAATTTATTTTCCGTAAAGATTTCATTCGTAGAAGAAACTTCTTGTTTGGGTTTATTCTTTGCGTTATCATTTCCCGGAGATAATGCAATCCCGACAGCGATAATTGCAAAAAGACCAACGCCATAAACAACCAATTTGTTAATCCTTTTTGCCGGTTCCGGTTTAACACTAATATCAATGTGTTCTTCTTCAGGAACATTATTTTCTACATCGTCTACAGGCTTTTTAAATCTGTTCATGAAATTCATTTTGTGTCACCCCCTGGCGTTGTTTCTACATCTGAATCGGATTCCAGAATATCTGCTATCCGATTTAACGGATCCTCGTTTTGAGAGTTAGACGCTTTGAGCAATTCAAGCTGTTTCTTTTCCATTATTGCTTTCATCTTTTCTTTCAATGAAATAGGAGCCTGTTCATGCAGATCTACATCTTTTTTCTGTTTTGCACCTGCATTTACACTTTGTGTCGCTAATTCTTGTACAGAAGTTTTGTTCAAAGGAATCTCTTTTATTGAAGGAATTTTATTGTCTTCATTTGTCCTCTCAAAAATCATGTAAGATTTCTGAGAAAAAACTAATTTAATATGATCCATTACTCTGTCGATTTCCATGAAATTTCCTTTTAAACGATAATTGACCATCTGTAACTTGGACTTATCAAACTCATCAAAATAGAAGACCACAGGCATGTTTTGTGTGTTACCTGGAGCAATTTCTATGTACGTTTTTCTACCGTCATCAAAAACAGCAAGCGGAATGTATTTAGAAACTACATTCTTATTTTTCTTTACTTTATATTGTTTGTTTAAAGCCTTCGCTTTTTCAGCGGCCTTGACAGAAAGATCCATTCTTTCTTGGAACTCTTTAGTTCGTTTCAGAATAGCGGCTCTTCTTTCTGCTTCCTCTTCTTTCGGGTAATTCCATTTAATGATGTAATTCATCCAGCCATTCAAAGAAGTAACAATCAATCTGTAACTTCTTTGTGATGTGTTAATGATTACGTTTGTTGCAGAATCGGATAAAGGTTTAATGTAAACATGAGTAACATCAGCTACTGTATCCTTTTCAACAGACCATTGCAGGGTGTTCCCCGCTGCAATCTTTTGGACTTCTTCGCCTGGTCTAAGTTCAATGTCCGTCACGTACCCTAAACGGGTGTTGACAACAAATTGATTTACCGGGTTAAATTCATATATAGTTGCTGTTCCTTGAACAGCTATTGGCTCATTAATTAATCCGGTTCCGGAATAATCATTTGCTATTACCGATCCACATGATAAAAAAGAAGAAATAGCTAAACTTAATACAATCTTTTTCGTATTCATTACTTTGTCTCCTTTTCTTCTGAAATAGAGAAATCGGTAATAAATAAGCCGATTGGATTTAATGCCAATTCTTCTTTGTCATAGATAGGTTTACTCTTTATAGAGAAATTACCTGAATAATAATAATCATGAGAAACGGATCCGGTTCCGGCCGTTTTCGTTTCTTTCCATCGAACGCTATAAACGTTTTTCTGTCCCGCCACAGGAAGACAAGAAAGAACTGTGACACGGGAGACTACGGTTCCGATTTCACCAGTAAAAGAATTTAAATACAAATTTTTATATTTATTTGCCGCTTCAGGAGTCAGAAATTTCACTGCTCTATTTACATTCGTTTGTAAAACGGCAGAATCCGTTGGGATATTTCTCATTCCTTCAACAAATCTTGATAAAAAGTAATTGACTTCAGCATCAGTTATTTTTGCATTTTTTTCTGTCAAAGCCCCAAGACTTTGAACATACCCCGTTTTCTCGTCAACATGGATAACATAAGGAATAAATGTGCTTTTTGTCCCGATATAAGTGACACAGAGGACAGAAACCAAAGTGGATGCGATGGCAAGATAAGCAACTCTTTGCCATTTAACTATTTGCCGATCTTTCATAGAAAAAACTCCGGCATAAGTTTTTATCCCTTCATCGTCACCTCCGGCATAGCTGATTTTTGATTCTTTTGACATAAGGCACTCCCTTCCTTTTTTGATACTTTGACAAATAAAAACAATGGTGATAACATCAGTTTAGAAATTTTAATTTTTGCTCTACGAGGATTAAAATTTCTTTCTGCCAAAAGTATACGATAAATACAGAAAAAATAGAAGATAGGGAAAAAGAAGAAAGTATATAAAAAAATAGGAAGTAGTAATATTCTTAATATACATAAACTATTTATAAACTATTTCAAATAGGCAAAAAAATTAGAAAATAACAGAAAAAATAGAAGATAGGGAAAAAGAAGAAAGTATATAAAAAAATAGGAAGTGCCCACTGATGCATGGAACGCATGTTCTCATGATTCCATCATAAATAACATGCGTTCCATGCAGCGGGCCCCCTCTTGCAGAGAGCATATCGCCGTACCGGCTTTTAAAAGATATTGTTTGCGTACCGCAAACGGAATAAAACACAGTAAAGGAATGCATAATGAGTTTCTTTTCAGCCAATATATCTATGCTTCGATCCCCTGCTATGGTGAAGCATTTTAATTACATAAACAGGGAAGAAAATTACAAAAAAATGAAAGATTTGATCTATTCTGAAAGTGGAAATTTACCCAAATGGGCAAAAAATGGAAAAGATTATTGGGAAACCACTAAGGCCCAGGAAGATGAAATTCAAAAAGATTTTGAGAAAGGTGCAAGAGGAAAAAAGAACTGTTCTGTCCGGAAATACCGCTTTGCACTTCCAAATGAAATGACAGATAAGGAAATGATTGAGTTTACCAAAGAGTATTTAGAAGAAAATTTTAAAGATCTCCCCTACACCTTTGCTATTCATAAAAAAACTTCAACAGTTCATGAAAAGGAAAATCCCCACGTCCATTTAATTTTTGCCGACCGAGTAAATAATGAACGTTCTGCTAATTTGGACAAAGAAAACTACTATAAAATGCATGGTGTTAGTAAAGCGGGAAAAGAATATGGCGGTGCTTATCGGACAAGAGACTATAGCGCTAAAAATCCAAGAGTATATCGTCAAACAAGAAAAAATCTTGCTGATAGAATCAACGCCTTTTATAAAAAACATGGAATAGACAAAAAGGTTACAGAAAAGTCTTTAAAAGCAGAACGAAAAGAAGCTCTTTCTGAAGGTGATATTTTGACAGCAGAAAGTTTAAATAGACCTAAACCATTCAGATTATCTGCAGCTAAATTCAAAAAAAATCAAAAAATTATCCAGGAAAAAATCAAAATGGGCTGGAGAAATGTAAAAGATCTTGATGACGTTCATGATCCGGAAGTTAGAGAACGAATTATTCAAGAATTTGAAAAAGAAATCAAAGAAGAGTCTTTAAATGAAGTAAAATCCAGTTTACTGGAACCAAATGAAATTGATAAATTACATGCTATTGAAAACAAAATCAACGAGCTGAAAATGCTGAAAAAGTTCTCCCCTACCCGCTCCGGTATTTCCAATATTCTTAATGAAATGGAGCTGGAACAACTGGAAAAAGAAAAGGAAAAATTAAAAGAAAACTCTTCCGGAAAAGGAAATTACTATCTCACAAAAAAATATGAAGCTGCTTTAAATGACATCATTTACAAAAAACAGATAAAAGGTTTAATGGAAGCATCTATTGCTGAAAAAATCAAGGAATGTGCGATAGCTGTTTATTCCATTCAGGAGATGGAACAGCGAATTAATGAACTAAAAAAGAAGAAGGAAAATACCCTTCTTTTTAACCATGCAGATAAAATTTCCAATGGAGAATGTAGACAACTTTTAAGAAAATTGGATAGTCGGAAAAGTTTGAAGAAATATTATCTTCGAGAAGGAAAAGATCCAGATCTTATTGATCAGCAAATTAAAGAAATTGAGAAAAAAATCAATGTTTTAATTGCTAAAAATGTAAGTTCTGAAGAAAAAGAACGAATTCATAATGAATATGAATCTGTCCAGAAGGAAATTTTTGAATTGACAGAAGTTTCTACAAGTTATGAATCTCGTCTTGAGGCTACCGGAATTGATAAAGCTTTTAAAGAAAAACATTCTGCTGCTATTCAGGAATATTTACAAAGTCTTAAGCGGCTAAATCGCTATAATGTATCGGAAAAAGAACGGCCTTCCGATTCTATGTATGAGGATTTATTAAATGATGCTATTTTAAAGAAAGCTGAATCCTTTGAACGTTTACTACAAGAAGAACAGGACAAGAATTGGGAACATTCTCTATCAGAAGTCATAGATAAAATGACCGATGGATCTTTACACAAACTGAAAAATGAACAATATGATCTTCTCCAAGAGAAAGAATCAATTTCTTCTTATGATTACCGAAAAGTCTATGCAATCAGAGAAAGAGTTAAAGAAATTGAGCATTTAATCAATCAACTTGTAAAAGAAAAAATGCCTGAATGTGAAAAAAAGGCAAAGAAGATTTTGCGTGAATCCCGCAAAGATCGACTGCTGCGAGTGAATGAATTAATTTCTCTTAAAAAACGGCTTGAAAAGGATCTAAAACGAAAATATTTACATCCGGAGATTGCTGATCGGCTGAAAAAAATATTAAAAAATGCAGATGAAAAGATTGATGCTATCCGTTTGCGCCGCTCCGGTTCCCGGTTTGAAGAAAGCCGTTTGAAGTGGATTGAAGAAACTGTTAAAAACAGACAAAAGAATTTCTATAAAGAATATCAAAAACTTATCCCGCAAACAGAAAAAGCTTTAGTTGAAAAGTTGATTGACAATGAAAGCGGTATGCAGCTATCTAAACTCAAAGAGCAACTTAGGAGCCAGGAAAGCTTCAGAAAATATACTATCAAGCAAGGTAAGGATCCTATATTTTATGATAAAAAAATCGAAACTCTTAAAGAGAAAATGGAGTTTATTCGCAAGCAGTACCGCACGCCGGAATTGTTACTTAAGGCTCGTAAGTTAAGCCAATTTACCCGAAAAAAATGGAAAGAAAACAGACGTCTTACTAAAAAGATGGAACAACAGATTTTAAAAGATGCTCAACGAAGAAATATTTCTTCAGAACTGAAACAGTCCTGTAAAAAGGCTCTTTCATATGCAAAATACCAGTTATCTAAGCAAAAACTCTTAAATGACACTGTAACTCTCAGAGTGATTGCTTTTAAAGATAAAGTTATGGCAGAAATTCCAAGAAGGGAGGAATTTTACTTTAAACAGATTATTAATGAAAAGACAAATAATAATCTGCAAAAAGTGGAAGCGCTACTTTACCACTATGAAAAATCAAAGAAAAATGAAGATTATTCTGCCGTAACCATGAAAGAAATTGATCTGAAGATTAAAGAATTAGCTTCAAAAAGATCTAAGATTATTTCTGAACAGAAAACGCCGGAAATTCTGAAAGAGGTGATGTTAAGAAAAGAAAAAGCACTGCTTGAATACGCTGATAAAATCAAGGATTTACGAAAAGAGTTTAAATTTATTCAAAAAGATGCCCAGCGTAGACATTTGTCTCCCAATACGAGAATTTTTGTAGAAAAGAATGCTAAAGAATTAGAAAAACTTCTTTTCCACAGTGAAAGTGTTTTGCTGAATCACAAGAATCGTCATTCTTCCTTACATACTTCGAATCCGTTTAAGTCTCTAAAAACGGTACGCTTACCATCAATGTTGAAACGGCTTCAAGGAATAGGAAAAATTAAAAATTCAAGCATTCATGGTCGTGCCAACATTCGGATCTATAAACATGAAGATGATTTTGAACGTTAATTTGTATTTAGATAGGACGTGATTTTATGGAACAGTTATATATCGCCGAAAAACCGGCCGTAGCAGCTGCTTTAGCAGATTTCTTTTCTAGGCACGGCAATAAATTTACAAAGGAAAATGGGCATTTTATCAGTATAAAAAAGGATATTGTCATTACTTGGGCAATTGGACACCTTTTGATGGAATATGAACCTGGTGATTATACAGAAAATTGGAAATCTTGGTGGAATACCCCCCTGCCTTTGGTGCCGAAAAAATTTATGCGAAAGCCGTTTAAAGATAAAAAACAGCAGTATGAACATATTTGTAAATTGCTGGAAGACGCCGTCATTGTCATAAATGCGGCGGACGTAGATAGAGAAGGCCAAAATCTCTGTGATGAAATCACAGATGGAAAAACAGAAGAAAAAATAAATAAAAGGTTATTCTTGAATGCATTAGATGATGAATCTATTCAAAATGCTTTAGAGTCAATGGAAAATAATGATAAATTTAAAGGATTATATTATGCTGGGCGGACAAGACAGAACATAGATTGGTTAATCGGGATAAATTTAACCCGGTATTTCACCAATTCTGCGCATAACGGCGGAATTGAAGGAACGGTGGCCGTAGGACGTGTAAAAGCCCCTACCGTTGCTTTAATCGTAAAGCGGGAGAAGGAAATTGAAAATTTTAAACCGGAAACATATTTCAACATCTTTGCGTATGTCAGTGTGAACGGAAAAGATTTTAAAGCAGGTTATGAATCAACAGAAAAAATTAAACTGGATCTTGATGCAAGCAAAATTGTCAATAATTGCTCCGGGAAGCAATTTGTCGTCAATAATGTGAAAGTGGAAACAAAAAAAGAAAAGGTAAATGTTCTATATTCTCTAAACACATTACAGATCGATGCGGATAAAACTTATGGAATTTCCGCAAATAAAACGCTGGAAATTTTGCAACATTTATATGAACTGAAATATACAACGTACCCCCGCAGTGATTGCCAATTCTTACCGGAAAGCCAAAGAAAGGATGCTTTGGAAATTGCCTCTTTAATGAATGAAAAATTGGCTATTGAATTAGGTTTAATCCCCTGTATTGCCAAAAATAACCCGAATTTGAATAATTCTCCCGTTTTTAACGATAAAAAAATTACTGCACATCATGCGATCATTCCGACGAAAGTTGTTCCTATTTTAAGCAGTTTATCAGAAGATGAAAAGAAAATTTATCTTCTGATTGCGAAAAAATATGCCGGGATTTTCATGAATCCTTACACTTATGAAAAAACAGAGGTTATCGGAAGAATTGAAGGTTATCCATTCAAATTTATCTGTAAAAACATAATTGACCCCGGATATACCATTTATTACCCGGAAAGAACAGAAAAAGATAAAGAAACTCCTTCTATTTCCGGAAAGTTATCCCCCGGGGAAAGGCTAAACGTATCCAAGGTGGAGAAAAAAGAGGAACGGACACAGCCGCCAAAGCGATATACGGAAGGTACCCTGATCGCCGCTATGGCAAATATAAAAAGTGAGAATGAAGAATTAAATGAAACACTTGCCGAGATAAAAGGAATCGGCACACCGGCAACGAGGGCAAATATTATAGAGACGATTATCAAAATAGATAAACATGTTTTAAAAAAAGGAAAATCACTTTATCCCACAGAAAAAGGAAAACAGCTTGTTGAATTTTTACCAAAAATCCTTACGGAAGCAGATTATACTGCTGAAATGGAACTGGAACTGAAAGAACTTGAAGAAGGAAAAAAGACAGAGCAAGAATTAATAGATAAAACAATTAAATTTGTCACGGGAATTGTTGAGAGTAATATTCAAATCATTAATAAAGACTTCCCCTGCCCCAAATGCCATACCGGATATCTTTTTTTTAAACGTTTTAAAAACAAAGACACCGGCACATTCGATGAAAAGTATATTTGCAATAATGATTCCTGCAAAATCAGCTTCCCGTCTATTAATGGAAAACCGAAAATCGTAAAATGTCCGAATTGCAAAAAAGGCTTTATGCTTAAAAAGCGCGGTAAATATGGTGATTTTTACGGATGTAGCGAATATTCCAATGGTTGTAAAAAAATCATGAAAGAAGAGGAATTTTTAACCTAATTCGCAAGAAGTCTCTCGGAACAAAGACGCAGTTCTCGTTGAATCAGGAAGCTCCCGCCTCAATAGGCGGGGGTACGTTCACAATCTAAAAAATAAGTCCCAACTCCAGGCTATGCCTGTTTATATATAAATCCTTTTGAAAGGAGGTGCATCATGGAAGATAAAGATCTTTTGATTGACTTCGATCATATAAAAATTCTTGCTTATGAAGATTTATCTGATGAGCAGAAAAAGGAAGTCAATACAATCTGCGAATCGGAAGGTATTTCTCTTTCCGAAGATATGCCTGAAGAACTTTATCCGGATTCTTTGCTTAATGCCGAATCGGACGACATAGAGTAATAAGTACTCTATCCCCTGTTTTTAACACGGGTAGAACAGGGATATATGTCTTATTTCTTAAAAAATTCCGATATTCACAATATCATCCATTCATTATTCCCCGGCAAAATGTGACCGGGAGAAAGGCTATTTTATGGCTACAAAATACGATTTAACGGAAAGTGCAAAAAGCACAAAAAACAATGTATTTAACTCTATCATTAATGAATTGGAAAACGGTCCGGGCCAATTCACTGAAAATCTGGAGAATTTGAAAGGTGTTTTGTATAATCCGACTACCCAAAAGGAAATCCATGACAAAAAGGTTATTGAAATTCTCGCCCAAGGCAAAGATCTGACGGATCAACGTTTTATAACGTTTTCTCAAGCACAAAAAGCCGGTATGCATATCTCAAAGGACGCTAAGGGTATTCCCACGGTCAATTATTCGCTTGAACAAACAAAAGGCAATAATGATGTAATTCTGAAGGGACGAACCGTTCATTATTTTAACGGAAAAGACATCACCGGTTTACCGGAACAAAAATTGAATCTTCAGTATACAGACTCCGAACGCTTAAAACTCAACATGAACCTTGTTTCTCGTATTAAAGACGCTTATGAGAATGGAGTTAAAGCAGCAGAAAGAAAAGGAACCAATAAACCCGAACCTATGCCTGAAAGAGCCGATTACAAAACGATTGATCAATTTTTTGAAGCCGTTACCGGATATGCAGTAAAAAATACAATGGATATGAATAACAACACGGAAAATCTTCGGCAGGAATATTTTCGTGATGAAAAAGGAAAAAGCGAAAAACGAGAAAACAGCATCGAAGAAATAGCTGCCCGCTCAGAGTTTAGAAAAGGATTGGCTACGGCTCTTCTAAATCGTGAAATCGGAAACCCTGTACAATTCAGGAAATTCCTTGAAACACCTGCAATGAAACCTTATTTAACAACCATTTCCGAAACTTATAAAAAAAATCCGGAAAAATTGTCCCATGATATTAATGCGGCTGTTTTAGCTAAAAATTATGTTAAAAACAAGGTCATGTTTTTAACAAGGCAGCGGAAAAGCAAAGAAGAAATTCAATCAATGGAAAACAAGCATGATCCAAATAGGACCGGCAAGTCCTTAAAATTTACTGATTATTATCAGTATAAAAAAATCGACATACCCAAAAAGGAAGATATTATTTCTAAGTCTAAAGAGATGAGAGATGTTAATACACAGATGGTTATTTCAAAAGCCCAGGACAAAGCCATGAAAACGCTGGAAACTCAAATTTTGAATATGACCAATTATGCTGAAAATACGGTTATTATTTCCAAAAGTCTTTGTGATAAAATTTCCGATGCCAGGAAAAATGAAGGCCTTGAGTCAGATCCCAAAAAATTCCTAAATGGATATATGGAATTTAAGAGTGATAAAGGAATTGAAGTTGCTTTTAAAGCGGATATACGACGTATTCAAAGTGAAAATCTAAACCACAAACAGATTATTAATTGTTTTGCCAACGGCAAAGAACGTGATTCCATTGATATTGTTGAAAAAATGAAATCCAATGAACTTGCTAAGGCAGAAAAAAGAGTAATTACAAGCTTAAAAGCAAAAGCCGGTAAAACGGCAAGAACAGCTGTCCGGACAAAGATTTCTAAAACTAGGCGACCTACAGAAAATACTAAAACAACATCAAAGCCTAAAAAGGCTGCATTGGAACGATAATTTTATAGAGTAAATAAGGTAGCGAAATGGAAATCATGCCGGATCATGTACATCTTCTGCTTGAAGTACACCCGCAGTTTGGAATCCATAAAGCCATAAAGACCATCAAAGGGAAAACGTCACGTATTCTAAGGCAGGAATTTCCTTGGCTAAAGACAAAGCTCCCCACCCTTTGGACAAACAGCTATTTTTGCGCTACGGTTGGCGGTGCGCCGTTGAGCATTGTAAAGCAATACATCGAGAATCAGAAAACATCGCAAAGGAAGTGAGAAAATGAAGACCTTCTGCTTTAAGCTGTACAAGGCAAAGAGAAACCGAAAGCTCCACCGACAAATCAATGCGGCAGGTCTCATTTATAATCACTGTATTGCCCTGCACAAACGGTATTATCGTCTGTATCACAAATCGCTGAACGTCTATGTCCTGCAAAAGCATCTCACGAAGCTTAAAAAGATCCCCCGGTTTTCCTACCTGAAAGAAATCGGTTCACAGGCAGTGCAGGATATCACGCAGCGGATCGATCGTGCCTACAAACTCTTTTTCCGAAATCTTAAACGAAAGATACGCACAGCGCCGCCTTCGTTTAAGAAGGTGAGAAAGTATAAATCGTACACCTTGAAGCAGACAGGATGGAAGCTCCTAAAAAAAATGCCGTTCAAATTGGTACGCAAAAGTACCGCTATTTCAAAAGCCGAGCCATCGAGGGGACGGTCAAAACCGTCACCATCAAGCGTGATGCGCTTGGGGATATCTATCTTTATTTCGTCTGTGAGACGACAGAAAATGCAGTCTTGGCCAGAACAGGTAAAAGCGTCGGCTATGACTTTGGCCTTAAGCGGTTTCTCACAGCATCGGACGGGAACGATAGAGAGGCTCCGCTATTCTTTAAACAGAATGCCCATGCCATTCGTAAAACAGGAAAGGAGCTTTCACGGAAACAGAAGGGTTCGAACCATCGAAAGAGGGTGCGGCTTGCGCTGACACGGTTGCATAAAAAAACAGCCAATCAACGAAAAGACTTTCATTTCAAGCTGGCACATGCGATCTGCGAGGAATACGCTCTTGTGTGCATCGAGGACTTGAACCTGAGGGGAATGCAGAAACGATGGGGCAGAAAGATCTCGGACTACGGCTTTGCGGAGTTTGTGAAAGTTCTCGAACATCAGGCGGGCAAAATGGGAACGACGATTCAAACGATTGATCGGTATTATGCAAGCTCGCAGACCTGCCATATCTGCGGCGTGCAGAATCCGGAAACGAAAGATTTGCGTGTACGAGAGTGGATATGCCCGCATTGCGGAGCCATTCATGATCGGGACAGAAACGCCGCAAAGAACATCTTGAAGGTTGGGGCATCAACCTTCTTTGGAGAGGCATCGTAAGACCTGCGCTATCGCGGGCAAATGCCGTCTGCATCCAAGAATCCCCCGGCTTTAGCCGTGGGGAGTATGTCAATATTCTTAACCTAAAAGGAGGCATTATGCTATTCACCCAGAATTTTAAAAGACCTGAAACAGAAACAACGAGAGCAACAGATGTTGATGAATTTGATGATCCTACGATCCCTGAAGAAGAAAAAATGAGATTAGCAAATCAAAAAAGATCTGAAAATACACATGAAGATGATTCTCTCGATAAACAGCCTGCTCCACCTAATCCCCACGATAAATTATCCTTAGTTTATCTTACAAATTTGGTAACTGCCATTGCGAAAAAAGTAAATTCTCTCTCTGATGATATGCTAGATCTCAAAACTGCGGTGAATTTACAACAAAGCAATATTGCCAACTTTACTGAAATCACAAAAAATAATTACCATAATATAGAACGTATGGAAAAAGAAATGCAAAATTTCTTTGATGTGAAAATAGCTACAGAAACCACGCAAAAAATCTTAGAAGCCATGAAAATAAAATGGGATTTAACTTACAGTCCCCTCACACAAGAAGATGTTTATAGACAAATGGAAACGTCCCCATTCAAAGAAGAATATACTATCTTGAATAATATAATCAATGAAATCAGTCAATTAAAAATGACTGTAGAAAACAAAATGGAAGACCTTCAGAAAAATCCTGGGAGTCCAGAATATCAAGATTTATATATTTTAGGACAAACGCTAGAAAGAATTTTTAACGTCTGGCCACCCAAATTAAAGTATTTTGCAGCAGATAAAGAGCGTTCAATTGAAATTCAAATGGAAGAAGCTTTACGCATCGATATTTCTGCCGCTTTATCTGAAGCTGAAGCGGAAAAGCAAATTAAAGAAATAATGAAATGAGGTTACTATGTCATTTAAAAATAGTATAAAATATTTTTTAATATTATTTTCTATTTGTTTTTCGCAATTTAAAATAAGCGCTATGACACTTACGGATTATATTTCACAATATAATCCGCAAGATGCTCCTATGATTGCAGAAGCTATTTACAGAACATCAAATAAATATAATCTCGATCCACTTTTCGTTGCCAGTGTTTTTAATATAGAAAGTAACTATCATAATAACGCAATTTCTTCTGCAGGGGCTATGGGCATTGCTCAATTAATGCCCGGAACGGCTGCTATGATGAATGTAAATCCGGCTGATCCACTGGAGAACATTGAGGGTGGTGTCCGATATCTACGAGAAATGCTTGATTTACAACCTAAAAGCAATCCTTATCGTTATAATTTAGCCTTAGCAAGTTATAACGCCGGGCCTGGAAATGTTAATGGATATATTCCTTCATACACTTATTCTTATATTCAATCAATTAAAGATGAATATGAAAAGTTAAATCATATTATAGATAGAGACTCCTCTCCGCTGCCTAACCGGAATACAACCGTAAAAGCAAAACGCTTAACCCGGAAGGCTCGTCTGAAAAATGCTATACGAAGATATAAGCAAGAAAAATATAAAAAGAAACATTTTTAATGCAATTTTGCAAGAATCAGAACATATAAGATATCAAAAAATTTTTTGACACCTCTTTCTACCCATTTAAACACATATCAAATGTCGAAAAATAGCCTTTAGGAAACTGTTTTGGCCCTTAACCGTGCCGGTCCGGTTCGTCACAGTTCCAGAAAGACTATTTTCCTCTTTTTATAACATGGTTCACTATTAAAAGCACCTATCCAGGCTCCTTACGGACACTGGATAAGTGCTAAAATATATTATTTTTAAATATTATATACTAT
>CDZS01017670.1_pt1 | contig 41053 bp, 35 predicted proteins | sample 557751 | NCBI WGS metagenome assembly CDZS01 (sample SAMEA3182113, study PRJEB8094) | gut metagenome | biome: human; feature: gut; material: Stool; isolation source: human stools | place: Canada | collected 2013-05-07 | reverse complement strand
TCCAGTCGGGTCAATACCGACCTTTCAAATGCATTCTCAGGCCTATAATACCTGGGGGAGACTCTGTTGAGAGTGATTTGAGAACTAAGATTGGTTTTCATAACTTAATTGGTATTAATAAATTGATTAAAGCTTGTCGCTTCTAAGATTTAACAAATATACAAAAAACAATGTTCACTAATTCTAGTGTTGGGGTTGTTTTTTGGAACAAGGTGTTTTCTTCTGACACTGTTTCGGGATACAAATGTAGCCACTTTTTGGTAACTATGCACTCACTTCTTTTAGGTATTTTCATTAAAAAGACTAAAATGGAATCTTTTTGTACAAAAACATCACCTGTTCGGGGGGGGATGGTATGCTGACCGGTTTCATCAACAGATAACCTTAATTGATATAGAATGTAGTGGTTACTGTATTTCCTGCTTCGTCTACCGCTGTTAGTGAATGTTTTCCGGGCGTGGGTTGTAGTGAGATCTTATGAAAGTCTTGTGTCTGGGTAAGATAAGTGTTATCAAGGTGCCAGAAAATGGTGGTACCTGGATTGCTGTGAGCCAACTCGGTGGTTAGAAAGCCCGGACTTCCATCCATCTGTTTGGGTAACACAATACGGGCATTCATGGGTGGATAGATGAATTGCATGGATTGCAATGCATCCTCTCCGCAGCCTGTTTTGAAGGGAGGAAGCGGATTGTATTCCGGATGATGTTGTTTGTAATACCATTCCCATACAGGTGGTAAAGTGAACCAGGACTTCTGGATAGTTGGTTCCAAATTTGCGCAATTCTCGTAGATACGGTGAGTTTCATCGGCTGAAAGGGTGATCAGGTGATGATAAGGGCAAGCTTCCGTCTTTAGTCCGGCAGGAAGAATCAGTAAAGTATCTGTTTCTTCGCAAAACCTACCCTTCAAGTGTCCGGATTTCCGGCATACTTCAGCCTTGACAAAGACATCTCCCGGTCGTTTGAACCACCGTGTCGGAGGTAGCAGACTAAATACATCAAACAAAACCGGACCGGCTGTCCGTGCTCCTACAAGACCGGGTTTACCTTCTCCTGTAGCATTCCCTACCCATACACCTACGGCATAGTGAGGGGTGACTCCTACAGCCCAGGCATCGCGGAATCCGTGGCTTGTTCCGGTCTTCCAGGCAATGGTGTGCATGGAGGGGATTGATTTCCAGTCTATTTCTTCGGGACGATTCACCTCGGTTAACGCATTGAAGGTTTGCCATGCGGCTCCCGATTGGAAAGTATCCGTCGATTTTCCCGAAGCGAAGACTTCTGATTCTCCTGATCCTTCAGCGTCCGCAAGCAGCAAACTACATTCTGTTTGTGGAAGCTGCAATAAACTTCGCCCCATGTAAGCATACGCATTTGTCACATCCCACAGGGTAGCTTCCGCTCCGCCCAGAATGAGTGATAAACCATAATGGGAAGCCGGACGATTGATTGTTTTTAAGCCTATTTGCCTCAGAAAAGTATGAAACTTGGGAACACCATATCTTTGTAGCATCGTCACTGCCGGAATATTTAATGAACGTGCAAGAGCTTCCGAAGCAGGAACGGCACCTTCGAATTGCAAACTGAAGTTTTGAGGTGTAAAGCCATTAATATTAACCGGTATATCGGGCAGTAGCGTATGAGGTAGCAGACTGCCTTCCTGCAACATGGCGTAATATAAAAATGGTTTCAGAATACTTCCCGTGCTTCTGGGTGCCTGAATAACATCTACTTGGTTACCGGCTTGCTTCCGTTCGAAATTGACATTGCCGCAATAAGCTACAACCTGATTGGTTCGGATATCAATCACCAGAATTGCCAGGTTGCGTATATCACTCCGGTTAAATTCATTGCTCCAACGTTCGGCTGCGTTCTCTATTTGGGTTTGAATACCCCTGTCGATGGTTGATATGGAATATTTTCCGTTTCGTTCCTGATAGAAGCGACTGACTAGATGGGGAGCGGTTTGGGGGAGTGGATGAGGCTCGTCGGGGAGTGGTTCGCTGATAGCCAGTTCGTAAGTGGAGTTATCTATAATCTTTCGTGCATATAGTTGTTTTAGCAGACGGTTTCTTTTATTAAGTAATAATTGTCGTGATTTGGAGAGATGAATCATGGCGGGGGCATTTGGAAGTACTGCCAGCATGGCTGCTTCTGCCCAGGACAGTTCTTCGGCGGGATGTCCGAAATATCGCCAGGCAGCGGCATCGAGCCCTACTACGTTTCCTCCGAAAGGAGCGTGTGAGATGTACATAGACAGGATTTTCTCTTTTGAAGCGCGAAACTCAAGTCGGGTGGCCAGGATCATTTCTATGAACTTTTCTCCAAAAGTGCGTGATTCGTTTCTTGCCAGACGGATCGTTTGCATGGTGAGGGTACTTCCTCCACTTACAATGCGCTTATTCTTTAGGTTTTGGTAGGCGGCTCTGCTAATGGAGACAGGATTGACTCCCCAATGGCGATAGAAATGCCTGTCTTCGAAAGTGATGAGGCATTGCTTTATTTTCTCCGGAGTAGTGGTCCGGGGTGGAAAGCGCCATTGACCGTCGGATGCAATGCGTGCGCCCAATAATTCACCGTTCCGGTCAGTGACGACGGTGGAGTAGGGCACATGGAAAAGTTGCCGGGGGAGGCAAAAGATATAGCCTATCACCAGAATTGTAATAAGTATGAGTATTACTTTTCTGGTGATAGACAGTTGTTTGAAGTACTTTATAATTTGAATCTTCATCAATATTTAAATATGACTATCTTAATTCTCCTCCTCCCGGGAGGAGGAGTACCCCATAGGGGGGGAGGTGGTAGGTAGAATGAAAAATACCTATGAATTAATAAGGAACTCTTTTCTTACCTACCACCCCGCCCTTTGGGCACCCCTCCTTCTAGAAGGAGGGGAATTTGGATAGTTTTGCTCAGTGGCATGTTACTTACTGACAGTCGTTCTTCCCGCCTTGGTTCGTGCTTGTGCCGAACCGTCATACATGGCTTCGCACTGGATAGCCGGCAAAATGAAATTGCCTGCATATGTAGCTTGCAGTCTTATGGTGAACTTTTTCAATTCACTGCGACGCAAGTCGAAGTAAGTCAATACGCGGTCGTCACGAATATCCTGGTAGGTATACTCACGGGTAGGTGTCGCTTCCGGAGTCATCAACCGGTCATTGTAAATTTCCCAACCTGACGGCAGAATATGTGTCAATGCCAAATTACTGTAAGCAGTGGTTCCACTGATATTACCTACAGTGATGACTGCCATAAAGTCTGTTCCTTGCTTGATATCATCTATAGATATTGTCGCTCCGTTCATATCCGTATATTTTACGTCCAGGCGGAGGTTATTGGATATTGCGGGTAACGTGTCATTAAGTAATTGCGTGCGTGTAATGAGGTCGACACTTAATGCACCTTTACCTTCATTCTTTACTATAATATTACCCGAAGCCGGTGAAGTGGACAGTTCCTTTGCAAATACAGCCTTGGCTGATTTCACTACGGGTTGCTGCTTTCCGTTCCAAGTCCAGGTGAAATCCAAAGTACCTGAAAGCTTCTCAGCCAGGCGTCCCATCGCCATCAATGAGAAAGCAGTGGACTGTGTACTGAACCAATTCTCTTCAGCCAGATTCTTGGATACCTTCTTCGCCTGTTGCAATGCCGCCTGGTCTCGGTTCATTAGGAGTAAAGTTTCCAATATCATAGCTTCGTCACGATCATACGAACCATAGATGTAGTTCTGTGAGGAATAAGGGGTAACGGTGGTTTCTGCCTTAAATACCAGTTCTTCAGCCGGTTTCATCTTACCTGTCAGGGCATAAGCGGCTGCCAGTCTCCATTTGGCTTGCAGAGGCAGGTTAGCTTGTTCTTTCATCCGGTTCATGGCGCCCTGCTCAGGTGCACCGGCTAATGCCAGTGTGTACAATCTGTATGCTTGTTGCACTCCCGTTTGCCAGTAACCCCAACTGTCATCTTGATCCGGCATCCGCCAGTTTTGGGCAGCAGCACGTTGGAAGCGTTTCCACTTATTCAGTACATTCGAGTTGACAGCGTAGCCTTTCTCCTGTGCCAATACGAGGAACATGCCCGCATAAGAAGTAATCCACTCATCAGCACTGGCATTCCCCGGCCAGTAAACAAAACCGCCGTTCGGAAGCTGGCGTGCATAGAGTTGCCATATCGCTTCCTGTACGTTAGCCTTAATCTTTTGAGCTTCTTCCTCATCCACAGCTTTAAACTGGCTGACGAACAATAACGGCAGAGCTTTGGAAGTCAGCTGTTCCGTGCAATGATGCTGATAATTATACAGGTAGTCGAACCTGCGGCTGATATCTACCGAAGGAATACGTGAGACTTCCAGCAGCATACGGCTATTTGCCGGAGAAGCACCATTCAATGAATAAGGAAGTGTTACACTTTCTCCTTTTTCCACCCATTGGCTATTGCGGAAAGTCACTGCCGGATTCGGGTTTCGGACTTCGATTTCAATGGTCTCTTTCGCCTGCTGACTGCCACCGCTGGCAGTGATATGTATCGTTGCTTTTCCTGTTTTACTTCCGGTCTTTATTTTAAAGTAAACGAGCTGGTCACCCGGTTGACTGAAAGTAATGGATTGTTTATTGGGATCGATCACTTGTACACCTCCACCTGAAGCCTGGATGGATACCGATACATTCTTCACTTCCTTCTCCATGGCAAAGACATTTACCGGGACAGTAATCTCTTCTTGTGTGCTCAGCACACGGGGCAGTGTGGACAACAACATCAATGGTGTCCGCACGAAAGAAGTCTTTTCCGCTTTTCCATAAGCTCCGTCTTGCCCCGCTACCACCATCGTACGCACAGAACCTACGTACATCGGTAGTTTCAGCGTGTGCGTCTTCTGTTTTCCTTTATCCAGATAAAACGGACCGATGAATTTCACTACCGGCTTGAAGCGATTCGCTTTTGCATCGGCCGGTTTCAATGTCTCGTCACCACCCGTACTGAACAATGAACTGTAGCGTCCGGCAGATGCTCCGAGTACATCATCATACATATCCCAGGTGCGGATGCCCAATGCTTCGCGGGCATAGAATTCATTCCACGGATCGGGAGTCTTGAAATTAGTCAGGTCGAGTAATCCGTCGTCTACAATGGCCAGTGTGTATGTCATCTGCTTGCCGTTCTTTTCGCTGACGGTAACGGTGAAGTCCGTTTCCGGCCGCAACACTTCCGGCATTTTAATTTGCGGTTGCAATATAGTTTGTTTATTAGTCACCAATACCGGAACCACACCGTACATACGTATCGGCAAATCATTCACCGTCTGTGCATGAGGTTGCAACAGGCTGATGTGCAGGTAAACGTTCGGCGCCATTTCCGGAGTCACTTTGAAAGAATACTTTGTGTCTCCGTTGTTGGAAACTTCAATCCATTCACGTTGCAGAACGGTTGAACCGTTTTCCAGGGCTACCAATGCACGTCCTCCCGCAGCGGCAGGAATGATGGCTGTTGCCGTTTCACCTATTTCATACGAGTCTTTATCCAGAGAGAAAGCGAGCATTTTAATGCCGCTGGGATCCGTCTTGCTTGAACGTCCGCGCCAATCCGGCCAGTCTATATAAACAGTTCCACCGGTGGCATGTCCACTTTCCTTATCTTTCACATAAATCAGGTAACGTCCCCAGTTCGGATAATTTACCCGGAATTTAAAAGTTGCCTTTCCGCCTGTAGTCTGTATATTGCCACTGGCTACGGGAGTGATGGAACTACTGTTGACATAAGTTCCGAATGATTCGTCCCGGTTCTCCCACCACCAGCTCCAGGAGATACGGTAAATCTTATATTCCAGATTGGAGCGGTTCATTAATTGTCCTTCCGCATTTACGGTGACAATGTCGAATACATGATCCTGGTCTGTCTCGATGTATTTTCCTTTCGGTTGGTTCAAATTAATCCCTACGTAAGAAGAGAATGGAGAGAACGGAATGCTTTGCGTGTAAATACTGGCGTCTCCTCCCGGTTCGAATACACGGCTGGTTAAGGTTGCATTCAGCATTCCCGGGGCATTGGTGGCAGCCGGAAGTTTCAACATAAAGTTAGCTTTTCCTTCCGCATCCAGTGTTCCATCGAATACATCGTTTTTTACAGTTGTAAATTCGGTAGCCGGATTATTAAATATGTATTGTCCGTAGTTCTTAAATTGCGTATTTACTTTTGACAGGGACATTTCCACTTTGGTTTTCAACCGTGAAGCGGTGGCGCCTGTCAGCCATGTGGAAGTAAGCATTACCGGTATTTCTTTGGTAGAAGCCTGGATTGCTTTCTCCGGTAGTTTCAGATTAATTTTCAGGCGGTTTGGTTTCACCGTTTCTATGCGAAGGCTTTTGTGGAAAGCGGTTCCGCCTACTTTGACGTAAGCGTTCCATAATCCCGTCGGGTCTTCCGGGCGTGTCGGCAGGTCAAATGTGTAGAAACCGTTTATACCTTGCGTGGAAATCATTTTGGTATAGAATTGTCCTCTCGGATTATATAATTCCAATGCTACAGGGTGTTTATCCGGAATTCTTTTTTCACGGTCTTCCATAATAAAGCTTACATGCAGCGTATCTCCCGGTCGCCATACCCCTCTCTCGCCATAGACGAACCCCTTCAATCCTTTCTGAATATCTTTTCCGCCTACATCGAACCGGCTGACAGATTGTTCTTCACCATCTGCCACACGAACGTAAGCTTTCTGTTTCTCTACTTCGGCCACCACAATGAAAGGAACACCTTTCGGAGTGATTTCTGTAAATCCTTCACTATTGGTTTCACCGGTTCCTATGGCTTGCAACTGGAAGTTGTAAACAGTCACTTTTGCTTTCTCCATCGGTTTGGTATCCAAGATGTTGCTTACGGCAATCCACAGTTTGTTCAGTGAATTCCGTTTTACAATCATTCCTATATTGGAGGCAAATACGTTGCACGATGCTGCCCGGTCAGAATCCATATAGTAGGAAGCATGGCAAGGATTATTGCGTTCCCGCCAGTTATACTGACTCCAATCCATCTTAATGTTACCATTATAGTAGAAATAAGTTTCCGGAGTATCCCATTCTGCTTCATTTTCTTCGAAAGTACTACTTCCGCTGACTTTCGTCAATCCCTCTGACGCAGCATTGTCTGCAAAACTCATCTCTTGTTTTTCTGTTCCGCTGCAAGGATAGGCTGAGTATTCTTGCCGGAAAGAGAGTATGACACGGTAGATAGCACCCGGTTCTTGCCGGATCAGTCCGGCAAGATCTATTGAATAGTCTTCCCATCGGTGCACGTCTTTTGTGCTGTCCTTACTCAGCCACAATGTGTTCTGGTAAACCAATCGTCCGGAACGGCGCAGCTCACTGGCGGATGAGAGCGTATTAGTCTGCATGAACATCAGTACATTGTTTTCAAAAATACGGATTACGCTTAAATCTACCGCATAGAGATTGACTGCCCGGAACGGGATGATCAAACTTTTGGAGTCGGGTAGGATAGCAGCTGATGTAGACATGCTCACTTGTGGTTTCAGATTCAGTTCGCTGAATGCGATGGAGTGTGATGTGCCGAGCGATTTATCCCGGCTGTTTTTCACTCCTTCGTGTATCTTCAAAGTCAGTTTGCTCAGTTGGTTGGCTTCAAAGTAGATGTATACTTTGTTATTCTCCACTTGAAATATAGAAGATGATACTTCGGGAATTTCAATCAATCCGTTCAGGTCTTGTGTGGTAGAAACAGGATCGGAGAATACTATTTCAATTCCATTTTCCGGTTCGTCAATGCGTTTGGCAGAGAGGAAACGGAAGTCATTCTTGGCAGGGATCAGTACGTTTTCTGTCAGTTTGCGGTCGATTCCTGCAGGACTGCCGTTGGCGGTGATTTCCAACTGATAGTCTTCCGCTTCGCGAATAACACCGGCTATTTCAAACTGATAGCGCGTCGGATGATCTGTCGGAGTGATACTGACCGGATAGCTTTGGCCGTTTCCGCCTTTGGCAGAGAGCATTTTCTCAACTGCTTCTTTGGGAGTGGCATCACTGAAACGTACTTCTCCTTTCAATGTCACCAAGTCGCCATGGCTATCTACGTCGATGGTTGTCAGTGGTTCGATATATAGTGTGAAATTGGGTTCCTGTACTCTGAAAGAGAATTTGAATTCTTTCAGGCGACTGTCCACTTCTACAAACCTGCCTAATTGGAACGTACCTTCATAGAACTCTCCCGGCTTTAAAGTTCCTGGTTCAGGAACGAATTCAATCGTATTGTTGCTGATCCAATACGCTTTGCCTTTTAGGGAGGGAGAGAAGCTAAACGGATTTTCTTTCAGTTCATTGTTCAAATCTACCATAGGCTGATCCTGCGTCAGTTCTATACGTATGTTCGAAGTTTGCGAGATAACTCCTCCCGTATATGCATTCACAAAAGGTGCATACTCGGCAGAAGGAATAATATCCTTTTTGCTGTTTGCGCAAGAGGAAAAAACTAAGATGGTCAGTAACAGAAAGAATAACCTGTCAGCTATGCGGTGTTTAGCTTTCATTCGTCCCATAGTGCTTTAATTGTTAATTATTAATTCTTAATTTGGAAACATTCAGCATCTTTCCATGCAGGGAATTTTTGTCTGAATTCTCTCAGGACAGAGAGGTCGAGAGTTGCGGTGGCGGTTCCTTCTTCATGGTCGGGTACGCTGGCAAGCAAATCGCCCTTTGGTGAATAAATGACGCTGCCGCCATTATATAGCATTTGATTTCCATCCGTACCGATACGGTTGACACCACAAACATAACTGATATTTTCGAGTGCACGGGCTTGTAACAGAATGTCCCATACCCGGCGGCGGGGAACAGGCCAGTTGGCAACGTATATCAGAAGATCATATTCATTATTTACGTTCCGGCTCCATACCGGAAAGCGAAGGTCGTAGCAGACTAACAGCAGTATATTCCATCCCCGGTAGGAGATAACAGGCCGCTGGCTACCCGCTGTAAAATGCTCCGTTTCCTGCCCCATACGAAAGAGATGTCGTTTATCGTAGTAATAAGCCTCCCCTTCGGGAGTCAGGAAAAAAGCACGGTTATAATAAGACTTATCAGGAATGGGAACCGCATTTTTATTTGCATCTACTTCTTCATCACAAGCTATATAACTACCTGTAATGGCGAATTGGAATTCCGCCGCCCATTGGCGCAAGGTGGCGATGGTTACACCCGATACCGGTTCAGCTAGCCTTCGGCTGTCCATACTAAAACCGGTAGAGAAGGTTTCGGGCAAGACAACAATCTCCGCTACTCCACGAAGCGCTTTGAGCTTCCTACGGAGTAGGCGGAGATTTTCTTGTTTATCTTCCCAAACAATATCTGTTTGTAATAGAGTTACACGCATAACTTCATTGAAATATTTTAGGCGCGGATTATACGTATAACGCGGATTAATGTGCTACGCTATACTTGCAGGCAAAGATTATTTGCCCGGCTTTCCACGCCGCAAGGTAATAAAAATCCGTGTAATCTGCGTAATCCGCGCCTAAAAGTTATTATCAAATGTTTCCTAAAGCAAAGTTCTTCGGGTTCTTCCCTTTGAAATCCTTATAATAGAGCTTTACCTCGCGCATATCCTTTTCTATATCTCCCGACGGCATAATCGCCTTTGTCGCAGAAATCGTTTTAGTGGTATAATCGATGCCTATCATTACAATAGGCACTTGCGCTTTCAATGCAATAAAATAAAATCCTTTCTTCCAATTAGGATTCGCTTTACGGGTTCCTTCCGGTGTAATGGCGAGTTGGAATTTCTTGCTTTTTGCAAACTTTGCCGTCATCTGGTCTACCAATGATGTTTTGCGTCCCCGATCCACCGGTATGCCCCCCACGGCTTTGAATATTAGCCCCAGCGGAAAGAAGAACCATTCTTTTTTCATCATGAAGTATGTTTTCCGTCCGATAGCTCCATAAAATAGTTTGCCGATAAATAAATCCCAATTAGATGTATGAGGTGCTGCAGTTATCACGCATTTATCATAATCCGGCACCGTCACGTTTGTCTTCCATCCCAAAATGCGATAGTAGATAAAGCTGTATATTGCTTTTTTCATTCCCAGTGCTTACTTCAGGTTGCCGATAGCGTCAATAATTACGTCTACTTCTTTATTAAAGTCTTCGCGGAATTTCTTGTAGAAACCTTTTACATTTCCGGGTTCGGTATGGCTGATTCGGCTGATAAATTCATCTTGCACACTCAGGATTCTGCCCATCAGCTCGTCGGCTTTAGTTTTATCGGTTCCGGGTACGTATAAGCTGTTTACCAAACACTCCATGAACAGTTCACCTGCGATATAATTGACGTTTTTCTTAAGTTCTCTTCTACTTGCCATAATCTTTACGTTTTAAGTGAATAAATTGAAATATTTCCGGTAAAGATAAGTACTTTCCACGGTATAAACCAACATTTCATATTTTTTTTGATGTGCGCTTCCTTTCATAATTCAGAAAAAAACACGAAATTTGCGACGCTTTTGAACGAAACTTTACTAACACCTTTAAATAATTAGATAAAATGACAAAAAGTGCATTGCAAATTGCAAGGGCTGCTTATCAGCCCAAACTTCCGAAAGCGCTGAAGGGTGCCGTTAAGGCGGTAGCTGGAGCAGCTACTCAATCTGTAGCCGATCAGGAAGCTATCCAAAAGTTGTTCCCTAATACGTACGGAATGCCTTTGATCAAGTTTGAGGCTACTGACGAAGTGGTTAACTTCCCAGCTATGAACGTGGGCGTTATCCTTTCTGGTGGTCAGGCTCCCGGTGGTCACAATGTGATTTCCGGTATCTTCGATGGTATCAAGAGTTTGAATAAGGACAGCAAGTTATATGGTTTCATTCTTGGCCCCGGCGGTTTGGTTGACCATAACTATATGGAACTGACTTCAGATATCATTGACGAATACCGTAACACGGGTGGTTTCGATATCATCGGTTCAGGTCGTACTAAATTGGAGAAGGAAGATCAGTTTGAAAAAGGTCTGGAAATCCTGAAGCAACTTGATATTAAAGCATTGGTTATCATCGGTGGTGACGACTCTAACACAAATGCCTGCGTACTGGCTGAGTACTATGCAGCTAAGAAGTGCGGCGTACAGGTAATTGGTTGTCCGAAGACTATCGACGGTGACTTGAAGAACGAAATGATTGAAACTTCTTTCGGTTTCGACACTGCTTGTAAGGTTTACTCTGAAGTTATCGGTAACATTCAACGTGACTGTAACTCAGCTCGTAAATACTGGCACTTCATCAAGTTGATGGGACGTTCTGCTTCTCACATTGCATTGGAATGTGCTTTGCAGGTGCAACCTAACGTTTGTATCGTATCAGAAGAAGTTGAAGCAAAAGATATGTCTTTGGACGATGTAGTAACTTACATTGCTCAGATAGTAGCTAACCGGGCTGCTCAAGGTAACAACTTCGGTACGGTTTTGATCCCTGAAGGTTTGATCGAGTTTATTCCGGCTATGAAACGTCTGATCGCTGAGTTGAACGACTTCCTTGCTGAAAATGCTGAAGAATTCTCTCAAATTAAGAAGTCTCACCAACGTGATTATATCATCCGTAAACTGTCTCCGGAAAATGCGGCTATCTATGCCAGCCTGCCTGAGGGTGTTGCACGTCAGCTGACGCTGGACCGTGACCCACACGGAAACGTACAGGTATCTTTGATCGAAACAGAAAAACTGTTGTCGGAAATGGTAGCTACTAAGCTTGCTGCATGGAAAGAAGAAGGTAAATTCGTAGGTAAGTTCGCTTCTCAACACCACTTCTTCGGTTATGAAGGCCGTTGCGCTGCTCCGTCTAACTACGATGCTGACTATTGCTATTCATTGGGTTATACAGCTGCTTCTCTGATTGCTAACGGCAAGACAGGCTATATGTCTTCTGTACGCAACACTACGGCTCCTGCTGACCAATGGATTGCAGGTGGTGTGCCCATCACGATGATGATGAACATGGAACGCCGTCACGGTGAAATGAAACCGGTAATCCAGAAAGCTCTGGTGAAACTGGATGGTGCTCCGTTCAAGGCATTTGCTGCTCAGCGCGACCAGTGGGCTATCACTACAGATTATGTATATCCGGGACCGATCCAGTACTTCGGACCTACGGAAGTTTGTGACCAGCCGACAAAGACTTTGCAGTTAGAGCAAGCTAAATAAATCGGCAAACTGACGAAGAGTTAATAAAAAGAACGCAAATTATGCGAATTACACAAATTTGAATAATCTATTTGCGTAATTTGTGTAATTTGCGTTCTGTTTTGAATATTACATGGCAACTAAAAGAAAATCTGCTGCACGTCGCGGTAAAAAGAAAAGCGAAGCGCGTATCATGCCTGCATGGTTACGTACAATACTTGCTGTTTGTATCATTGCCGTATTCTCTGCCGGGTTTTATTGGTTTTTCATTCGTCCGTATGCCTATCGTTGGAAGCCCTGTTATGGTCAGAAAGGATATGGGGTCTGTATGCCCTGCGACTATGAAGTGCATGGCATTGATATCTCCCATTATCAAGGCAGTATTGACTGGGTGCAACTGACAACCAACAAAACAACCAAATTTCCTATCCATTTTGTCTTTATGAAAGCTACCGAAGGTGGTGATCATGCTGACGATACTTTCCCGTTCAATTTTGATCAGGCGCATCGTTATGGTTTTATTCGCGGAGCATACCATTTCTTCTCTCCTAAAACAGATCCGCTAAAACAAGCCGATTTCTTTATTCGTACGGTCCAGCTTATTCCCGGAGATCTACCACCTGTGCTTGATGTTGAAACTATTGGTAAAAGTACTCCCCATGATTTAAGGATTGCTGTCAAAACTTGGCTCGACCGTATAGAATCACATTATGGTGTGAAACCGATTCTTTATACATCTTATAAATTTAAGAACCGCTATCTTAGTGATTCGGTATTCAATACTTACCCCTACTGGATTGCCCACTATTACGTAGACTCCGTCAAATATGAAGGTCCATGGCACTTCTGGCAACATACTGATGTGGGGAATGTTCCCGGTATCAGAGAAGAGGTCGATTTGAATGTATTCAACGGATCTTTGGAACAATTGCGGGCGCTTACTCTACAGAAATAGTTTCGCATAATAAGTTGTTACTTTTAATATGTATTTCAAATCAGTTATGGTTTGCATATACTTTTTGTAATAAGCGTGCTCCGAGTATCGGTCTGTAATGTCCTCTTTCGTAGTAGTTATGAATATCGTTCGTATATTCATTGATACCACTGAAATCGAATACGTTTTCATAGCCAAAAATGTCTTTCAATATTTCCACATCTGCCGGATTTATGCTGATCTGGTTATAGTCGGGACTGATGATGATTTTAACCGAGGTGTTATGTTTCCGGCAGATTTGATCTATTTCCTTTAATAATTCGGTCTGTGTTTCCCATAGGAATCGCTCACCTTCCCGGTATTCACCATTTCTGTAATTACAGTCTCTGGCTTTCACAAACTCTTTTTTGTGGTTTTCCCAATATGCTTCTCCTTCATCCCGGATCATCCCCTCTCTGGGATTGATTGCATCATTTGTTACTGCATCTCTGATTGCGCCATAAGGGTTTATCACTCCTTGCATATAGGGACGATATTGATGAAATATTTTATAATCGAGATAAGGAAACAGGAAATTAGGGAAGAAGAAGGCCTGACAGAATTTCTCCTGGAAACTAAAGTTGCTGATTCCTGAGATAGCCGGAGGTAACACATGGTTATGGCTGCTTAAAAGCTGGTCTTTCCCCAATGACTCTTTATCCAGAATGAGGAGCAGATTCTTTATTTCTGCACCATTTCTTTCCAAAGCCTGCAACTTCTTACTGATGGCGGCTATGCTTTCTGCATTTCCGAACAGGCGTACTGCTCTGCCACCATCCAAATATTTTTCCCATTCATGACATTGATAGGCCATGGTGCAGGAATTGCCCATGATAAAAGAATCAAATGCAATGGAATCCCGGTTGTTCATATACATTTGCCAACCGATATAGCCTTCATTTAACATGACGGGAGAGTTATCATAACGGTTATAATGCCTTAAAACCATAAAAGGATCATTGAGGAAATACACCACTAGTAAGGCTATAAATGGCGTCAGGAGTATAGATAGTTTCATCGTGAAGCGCATAGCTGCACTTCGCTCACTGTTTTTCTTCATTCTGCTATCTTTGTTTTTAGATTAAAATTGCAAATAAATAAAACTGTCGGAATTGAACTGTCCCAAGGTAAAGAGCATAATGGCCAGCAGATAATAAATGCTCCATCTGACAAGCATGGGTTGTTTTTCCAACGCTTCTAAAAGATCTCGTTTCGACATAAAATATTCGTAAACTAAAATCAGTACAAGAGCGCTACCGGCCACAATACAATTATGATCCGGAATTCCGATGCTTACTTCTTTCCAGCTGGCATGGGTACTGAACGAGATGTTTCTGATGTAATAGAGCGCATCACTTACCGACTCTAAGCGAAAGAAGATCAAAGAAAAGGCGAAAAGCAGATAAGTGCGGAGGATGGACAGGGTTGCAAACAGGGGATTACCTATCCAATTCTTTATCTTGTTACGGATCATGGCGGTCTTCATTTCATAGAAAATAATAAGCCCTTGGATGAGTCCATATATAATATAGTTCCATCCTGCACCATGCCAGGCACCTAATCCTGCAAATGTCAGGCTCAGACTCAGGAATACTCCCCATTGTCCCCAACGGCGCATACCCGAAGATAGGGGCAAATATAAGTAATCCCTAACCCAAAATGAAAGAGACATGTGCCATCTTCTCCAGAATTCGGCAGTGGTTTGTGCTATGAATGGGCGGTTGAAGTTAGGGCTGAGTTTGAATCCCAACATACAGGCACCTCCAAGTGCAATATCCGTATAACCGGAAAAGTCACCATACAATTCTACAGGATATAAAAGGCATGCCATGAGTAATTGGATACCGGATGCCGTATGTATAGAGTTGAAAATACCATCTATATAAGGGGAAATATAATCGGCAAGGATCAACTTCTTTATCAGTCCCACTACGATCAGTTTCATTCCGTAGACAATAGATGGATATGCTACCGGTTTACCCGATTTCAATTGTGGAAGCATATCTCTCGCCCGTTCTATAGGTCCTGACAGGAATTTCATGAAAAAGAGCATATATATCATGAAGTCGGCAAGGTTCTCTTCCGGTTCTTCTTCTTTCCAATAGATTTCTGTCAGGTATGAAAGGGCCTGAAAGGTATAAAAGGAGATGCCTAAGGGGAATAGCCAGTGCACGCCTGGCAGGAGGTTGGCATATCGGAATGCCAACCAGCCTGTAATTAGAAAACACAAGCCCGAAATATAGATTCTTTTCGTATCCTTCTCATGTTTTGATTGTCCCACCCATTTTCCGAGAAAAAAAGTTGCCAGTGAAATGAGAAGGGCTATGATCAGGAAAGCTATGTGGTAATAGCCTATGAAAATACAGCTTGACAACAAGAGTATAGCTTTTCTATATTTAGGTGGAAGTGTGTAGTACAAAAGGAAGGTACATACAAACAGCGTGACAAAATTCAAAGATATGAATGACATGCCTTATTTGGTTTTGGTGAGAATAGCATTGCAAATATCTCCTACATTCTTGAATCGGACAATGTCTCTGAAGGTGAAGTGAACATTGAAATCTTTCTCTATTCTGCTTATCAGCAACATATTGGTTAATGAATTCCAACCTTCCACATCCTGGGCGGTGGTTTCACTGGCAAGAACGATGTTGTCTCTCTTCAATATCTCCTGAAAAATCAGGCTCAGTTCATTTAAAATCATCTGCGTATTCATATTAGTTTAGTTTTATATTAGTTCTAGTATTCTTTTTCTATCGGTTTTGCTGCTGGTATTCAGTGGAAAATGTTCCATGCAATGTATGTGCTGGGGAATCATGTAGAAAGGCAGCTGGCTGTTCATATGTTCTTCTATCTGGTGTTTGTCGAGATGGACTTTTTCAACTACCAGATGTAATTCGCATTGATTGTTTGCTCCATATTTGGGGATGACGACAGCTTTACATTCATTATTGAAATACTTCTTCACTACGTGTTCTATTTCGCTTAGTTCGATGCGGAATCCCTGAAGTTTAATCTGCGAATCTTTGCGGCCACAATATATGATATCGCCGTCAGTATCTATCTGGCAGAGATCACCGGTTTTGTAATAAGTCCTTCCATCTGTCCCTTCGATGAGGCATTCTTTAGTCTTTTCAGGAGCGTTCCAGTAGCCGTTCATCACTTGCCTGCCGCTGATCCAGAGTTCTCCGGTTTCGCCTGTGGCAACGGGAATACCGCTATTATCCATGATTAGAGCATCCACTCCCTCGAATGGCTTGCCTATAGCAATCATACCGTTATGATGTTTGCATGAGGTGGTCGGTATCTGGTAGGCTGTACAATAAATTGTTCCTTCTGTGGGACCATACAGGTTCACAAAAGAGGCATTGGGAGCACAGGCTCTGAAGGCAGATAGTAATTCAACATCCGATGCTTCGGCAGTAACTATCAGGTATTTGAGTTCAGGAAGTTGTATCTCAGAGAAATAGGGTAATAATAACTGGAGTAGGGAGGGGGCTACGGCAGCAAATGTGAGGTTATATTTTTCCAATATTTCAATGACATTGATATACTTTACGCCTTCCGGAGAAACTGTATATATGCATGCACCTATTGTTAGGGGAAATAAGAAAGAAACGATAGAAACGTCAAAGGTTAGTTCGAACATTTGCAACATACGGTCGTTCTCGTCCAATTGCCAGTCCAAATGGCTGTATGCGTTGTAGAAAGCATTTAGGTTGTTGCGGGAGATGGGAACTCCTTTCGGTTCTCCCGTACTGCCGGAGGTGAAAATGATATAAGCATTTTCATTCTTTTCCGAATGTATGCCAGAAGAAGACGGAACTACTTCCTGTAACTCCGAAGTACATATAAAATCTATATGTTCGGTATCCAGGTTCAATACACGGATGTCCTTTGTATATAGAATTAAATGAATATCGGCGAGTTCTGCAATCTTTCTATTCCTGTGTCTGGGATAGGCTGGATGCAGAATGACATACGTTTTTCCACTGACTAATACTGCCAGTATGGAGGCGTAAGTCTCCAATCTATCTTCGGCTATAATGCCGATGATTTTATCTTCCCTGTTATTAATCAAAGTGGATACTTTATATACAGTTTCAGACAGTTGACGATAGGTATAGGTGATGTTGTTAATAACAAATGCCTGATGTCCTGCATACTTTTCAAAAGCCTCTATGATCTCACTGATCATATCTTTTTGATCCTTTTCCATTCTGTTCGTGATTTTATAGTTTATAGTAAATGTCTAATTCGTTTTCTGTGTAGTAAAGACAGGAGGATTTGATATTCTCCCTATTGAGGAGGGCTTAATGTGTGTTAAATATAGAAATGTATGTTGAAGGGTAATTTAAAATAGGCTTGTGTTTATGGAATATAGAATATGAAATTTTTTAAAAAAGGCCTGTCATATAGACAGACCTTCATCAGTTCCTTTTATAGTGCAGTATGAAAACATATAGTAATCAAGTGCACTTTACTTATTGCAAAGATACAATAAAATCTTGAAACTGCAATATCTTGAATTCATTTTTAGATTTTAAATATTATTCTCTCTGAACCCGGAATTATTGTATATAGTATTCTTAACGTCTTGATAATCAATTCTATCGAACGATGATTTTAGTTCCATAATCATGTCATTGACACGATTAGAGGATACCTTATTAAGAATATATTTAAATACTTGATAAGCACCAAACAACATGGTTTTTCTGGTCGATAGATCTCCAGCAGGTCCACTACTTATTGCTTCCGGCAGATTCATATCAAATAGGACTTTGCCATGTGCACAACTATTTCTTAAGCGTCTGATAGTGTTGATATAATTAGAAAATTGATTCGGAGATTCTATTCCATATACCTTAGAAATTTCATGTTTTAAACCTCCATCGACCAGATTGTCATACAATGATATAACCACGCCAAAAGTTAAGTTCTCGATAAGTTTCCATGCTGGAGCGTATTTTCGTTTGTGTTCTTTCAAATCTTGTTTAATAACAGCTTCCTTGCTGACATCAGCAATGGCATTTATAAAAAGATTGTCATCTATAAATGTAGATTTAACATATTTATGATTGATGTACCAATACGGATCTTCTTTATATTTGTTGGAGGCTTTATATATTAGAGTCGTTCTGAAATTCACCTCTATGCGACTTATATATCTTAATATAAGATTTCTCAAATCAAAGTCAAAGTAGTATAATTTGATTGCATAGTCAAACTTTGTACCTTCTTTAAAGTTGTGATCTCTTTTGTTTTTTCTTGGATATGTCTTTTCAAATGGGAACCAATAAAAGCCAAGTCGAAAGTAGCCGATGTCCATTAAATTTTCTCTTGCTTTTACTTCATCTTCTATATTCATGCCTCTGTCTTTCAAGAGTTTGATCTGTTCATCTATTGTTGTTGCTACTTCTGCCATTTTTATTTAGTATTCATAATTAATGGTTGGCATCTATTTCTAAAGTAAACAAATGGCAATCATGCACTCTTGATGCAAAGGTACGGTTTTTATCAAATATACTACAGCAATGAATGGATTATTTGAGAATTCGTTTTATTGTAAAGACTATTGTGTTGATTGATAGATAAATGGCTGGAAATTATTTTGCAATGGAAAGAAAGTTGAAAAGAAATTTTGAGAAATGATAAATGTGTATAAAGTGCTTATATACAGTGATGTATGATGGAAATGTAGGGGTGTCCCAAAAACGTTCGTTTAATGTGCGCAAAGATAATGGGTATTTTTCGAATGTACAAGGTGTTTAATAAAAATATTTCTAATAAAATTTATTCCAAATGGTATATGGTTGGTAATCAGTAATATTGTGCCTGTGGCGAATAGATTTAATATCTTCTCATTTTTATAATTCTTGGGTTCTATTTTTCCCGCTCTAAATTGCGCACATTAAACGAACGATTAAAAGACACTTCGTTTTCTTTTATCTCTTCGTTAATAACCTTTTTACATAACTATTTCACTGCTTTTTGATCGAGATGACGGAACGCTTTGGAATAAGATGAATGCTAAATAAGTTGTTGAAAACAACTGCATTACATAAAATAATCGGTAAGTATTTCACTACTCCGGTGTCCCCAAAGAATATTCTGACGTGAACATCCCCCCTCGCCTCCATTGGTTCGCAGTACGTGTCACATATGGCCGTGAACTGGCTCTGAAAGCTTTTCTGGATGAAGAGAAGATAGAGAATTTCATTCCGATGCGTCGTGATTATGTCGTGAAAGATGGTCGTCGCATTTGTAAGTTTGTTCCTGCCGTACATAACCTTGTTTTCATTCGCTCTACTCGTAAGCGTATCGATACATTGAAGGATAAAGCCGGTATGAACATCCCTATACGCTATATAATGAATCGTGAACATCACCTTCCTGTTATCGTTCCGGACGATCAGATGCGTAGTTTTATTCTTGTTGCTGGTACTTACGAAGAATCGGTTATTTATGTAGAACCCGCTGAACTTCAACTGGTAAGAGGCCAGAAAGTGCGTGTCATGGGTGGCGTTTTTGAGGGTGCTGTGGGAGAATTTGTTCGTATCCGTCGCGACCGTCGTGTAGTTGTCAATATTGAAGGCGTTATGGCTGTTGCAACGACTTTTATTCACTCTTCGCTTGTAGAGCCCATAGCCGACTAATTTCAGTGTCATAAATCATAAATTATAAATCATAATTAAAATACATGAGTGATCAAGTTTCATCCTTATTTTCCCTGGCTCACAGTCTTCTCACTCTAGGTCAGGATGGCAGTCCGATTTATGTTGATAGTTTCACCCGTCTGAATCGTGATGTTTATGAATCAGCCCTAAACTCGTATGGAAAACATGGCTCAACTCCTGAAGCTGAAGCCGAGTTGTGTTTAGGTCTTTTAGTGGCTTTCAATGCCACAATGTATGATAATGGTCATAAACAGGAATATATTCAGAAGGTTCTGGAGCGTGCTCTTAACGTTCTTCCACTGATCCCTGCTTCATTGTTGAAAGTTCGTCTGCTGACTTATTGCTATGGTGAGGTTTATGCCGAGGAGTTGGCTAAAGAGGCCCATGTTATTATTGATGGCTGGGGGACTTTTCGATTGACTGCGGAACAGGAGGAAGTGATAGAAGAATTGGGGAATATTGAGGATAATCCTTATCCTTGGAAAGAGATTAACGAGGAATGAATCAGTAAGAAAATCATCATTGATATGGTTAATATTACAGATAAAGCAATGTGTTGCGGTTGCAACGCCTGTGGCGACGTGTGTGCTCATGATGCAATTACTTTCAAAACGGATATTGAAGGATTTTGGTATCCGGAGGTAGACAAAAGCAAGTGTACTGATTGCAGATTGTGTGAAAAGGTTTGTCCAATTATCAATATTGATACACTGAAGAAGAATGATTTAAAGCAATCAATTTGCTATGTAGCTGAGCATAAGGACATCGAAGTGGTATTTGACAGTACTTCGGGTGGATTATTTTCAGCTTTGGCTGATATAATGTATCGTAATAAGGGATATGTTGGTGGCGCTATTTTTAATGAAGATTTCTCAGTAAGACAGTATATATCACCCGATAAGAAAGATTTAATAAAACTTCGGAGTTCTAAATATTTGCAAAGCAATTTCACAGGGTTTTATAAACAGCTCCGTGATTTGCTAAAAAAAGAAGAAAATGTATTAGTTTGTGGTTCTCCATGTCAAATGGCTGCATTAAGATCCTTTTTGCGAAAAGACTACGAAAACCTAATTATAGTGGATTTTGTATGCAGAGGTACAAACTCGCCTAAAGTTTGGCGGAAATACCTTGATACTTTTGAAGAAAGGTATGGCTCTCCAGTTGTATATTGCAAGGCCAAATCCAAGGAATATGGATGGAGAAATTTGACTCAAAAAGTAGTTTTGGCAAACGGAAAGGCTTATTACGAGCCTAAAGATTCGAATAATTACACGAAAGGATATTTACAGACTGGAGTCTTTTGCCGTCCTTCTTGCTATGAATGTAAATTCAAGGGATATCCACGCATTGCGGATATTACACTTGCAGATTTTTGGGGAGTAGAAAATGTTAAAAAGACGATGGATAAAAATTTGGGGTTATCCTTAGTTATGGTTAATTCTCAAAAAGGGGCATCATTCTTTGAGAAAGCAAAGATAAGAATAAATGCCTTTCAAGTACCTTTTGAAACGATTGAAAAGGGTAACCTTGCACTAACAAAATCATTAGATAAACCCAAAGTAAATAGAGAGCGATTTTTTAAGGATTTAGATAATATGACATTTACTCAGATTGCTGACAAATACATATTATCAACTCCTATGAGTAAGAAGTTTATTATAAAAAAATACATCAAATATCTATTTGCTGTGTGGCGAGGAACAAATCATTCTCCAAAGGCCATATATCAATTTCTTAAATACAATACATTTAATGAGATAATCCATGGAAATGTATTGATACCTGCATCTCATGTTGTTATTCAACTGGAAAAAGGTGGTAAAATAATAAAGAAAGGCATATCCTATATTGGTACAAAGCGATATAGAAAATCCAAATTAGAGACAAGATTGCTGATAGAAAAAGGGGGCATTTTGGAACTTGGACCAAATACAAATATAATGTATGGTGCAGATATTGAAGTCTTTCATGACGCGCGTCTGATATACAAAGGAGAGGGAGGTAGCAATATTGGCGCCACTGTCATTTGCGGTGAAAAAATAGAAATAGGAAAAGGCACAATGATGGGACGTAATGTTTTGATTAGAGACAATAATGGAGACCATTATATAAACCGTACGGGATACAAAAATACCCGTCCTGTTGTAATAGGAGAGAAGGCTTGGTTGTGTGAGGGGTGTACCATTATGTTAGGAGTAAATATAGGAGATGGGGCGATAGTGGGAGCCAAAGCATTCGTTACTTCTAATATTCCACCAAATACAATGGTGTCTGGCAATCCTTCGAAAGTTGTTGACGAAGATGTTCTCTGGAAATACTAAATAATAATAAAAGGAAAAGAATATGGAATTGAAAAATTTTATTTCTCAGTTTGTTGAGCAATTTGACAATTTGGATGTTTCTACAATCAACGGTGAAACATATTTTAAAGAGATGGACGTATGGACGTCTATGGCGGCATTGATGATTATTGGTATGATAGATGATGAGTATGGAGTAGAGATATCAGCAAAAGATATCAGAAGTGCAGAAACGATTGCGGATTTATTTGAACTTGTCAAAACAAGAAAAAATGTATAATCCATTTACATTAGAGTCTAAAACTATTTTAGTCACAGGAGCGTCATCGGGAATAGGGCGTTCCACTGCTATCGAATGTTCTAAATTAGGTGCGAAACTCATAATAACAGGAAGAAACGCTGAACGTTTAAAAGAAACCTTTCTGATGTTGGTGGGTGAAGGTCATCAGAACATTGAGGCGGATTTATCTGATGATGCACAGATTGATGAATTGGTAGAACAATTGCCTAACTTAAATGGATTAGTAAATAACGCTGGACTAACCGAAACTATACTTACGCAATTTGTGAAACGAGAAAATATAGAAAAGGTTTTAGGTATAAATACGATAGCACCAATACTTTTGACGCAGAAAATATTGAAAAAAAAGAAAATTTCATGTGGCGGAAGCATCGTTTTCACATGTAGTATAAGTGGCACATGTGTTGCCGTTGGCGGCAATGTCCTATATAGTACATCTAAAGGAGCAATTCATGGCTTTGTGAAAAATGCGGCTTTGGATTTAGCTGTTAAGGGTATTAGGGTCAATGAGGTGTGTCCTGGAATGATAAATACCAGCATACTTGATAGAGGAAAGATAGGTGAAGAGGAATTGAGAATTGAAGCTTCAAAGTATCCGATGAAGAGATTTGGAAATCCAAACGAAGTATCTTATGGCATAATTTATTTGCTATCAGATGCATCTTCTTTTGTCACTGGTACAGGTATAGTCATTGATGGAGGATTTACACTGCAATAATTAATCATGAAGACGATATTAAAGAACGTTCAAATAAAAGCCGTGAATTCATGGCTTCCTTCTAATAGTTTGGAAATGTTATCCCTTGGCAGTCTTTATGGTGAATCTGAGGTGAATACAATCATGAAGGCAACAGGTGTTAATCGAGTCAGAATTGCAAATAAAGACATGACGTCAGCCGACATGTGTCAAAAGGCTGCAGAGGCATTATTAGAACAAGAGGGCATCGATAGAGAAGAAATTGATGGTTTAGTGTTCGTTTCACAGACACCAGATTATATTCTTCCGGCAACTTCGATATTATTACAAGAAAAATTGATGTTGTCTAAAGATACCGTTTGTATTGACATTCATTATGGCTGTTCCGGTTATATTTATGGTCTGTTTCAAGCATCCCTATGGGTAAGTAGCGGAGCATGTAAGAATGTACTCGTACTTTCCGGTGATACTACATCCAGGATGATTAACCCCAATGACAAATCACTACGTATGGTTTTTGGAGATTGTGGTACTTCCACTTTAGTATCCAAAGGAAGTGATCTCATCGGGTTTCACATACAGTCTGATGGTAGTGGCTCTGATAGACTCATCGTTCCTGCGGGCGGATTTCGTTTGCCATGTTCTGAAGAAACATCAGTGTTAGAGTGGGATGAAGATCATAATGGACGTACCAAAAATGATTTGTTTATGGATGGAATAGCTATATTCAATTTTGCAATATCACAAGTACATAAAAACATCAATACATTGATTGAATACATGGAATGGAATAAAGCGGATGTCGGCTTTTATGCCTTGCATCAAGCCAATGATTTTATGGTAAACTATGTGCGTAAGAAGCTCAAAATCAGTGCGGATATTGCTCCTACTAACGTGAGTAATTTCGGCAATACTGGACCTGCTTCAATTCCATTGCTTTTTTCTGATTTTTGTCCGGCAGAATATAATTTGAAGAAAGTTATTATGTGTGGTTTTGGAGTTGGATTATCATGGGGTAGCGTGGCTGCAAATCTGTCAAATACACATTTTTATCAACCAATAAATAAGTAGAGAAATGAAAGAAAAAATATTAACTATTATCAACGATATCAGACTGTCAAAAGATTTACCGGCTTTGGAATCCATCTCTGAAGAAAGCAGTTTGAGAGATGATTTAGGACTTACTTCTTTTGATTTGGCAGAATTAACAGTTCATATTGAAGACGAATTTGATATTGATATATTCGAAGATGGATTAATTAGTACTGTTGGTGAAATCTATACGAAACTTGATAAAGAATGAAACCTTTTTTGATTGATAATGATAAGGTATATACTTATCAAGATTTGTTAGATGCTATACAGACGGATGGCTTTTATTATCCATATTACAAAGTTCACGATGTGTTTTTGTATTTTGTGAATCTGGTTAAAGCGTTGGCTAATAATCAGTCATTGGTACTATTGGACTCAGATTTAAATTCTTCAGAGATTGAAAACTTAAATGAATCGTTAGTCAATCAGCCGCGAATTATAAATACGTTAAGTTTCTCTGATATTTCAGAGGTTATAAATGCGGTAAAGAAATCGGCGGCAGAGATAACAATATTTACTTCCGGTACAACAGGCCAGCCCAAGAAAGTCCTCCATTCTATTTCATCTCTTACTCGATCAGTAAGAACAGGTGAACGGTATGCCAATCAAATATGGGGCTATGCTTACGCTCCTACTCACATGGCAGGATTGCAAGTATTCTTCCAGGCATTTGAAAATGAAAATACATTAGTAAATATATTCGGAAGGAGCCGCAATGAGGTTTACAGATGTATATCCAATCATCACATAACTCATATTTCCGCAACTCCTACTTTTTACAGGCTGTTGCTCCCTTTTGAGAAGGAATATGATACGGTAATTCGAGCTACGTTAGGAGGAGAGAAGTCCGATGAGCATCTTTATGACTCCATGCGTTGTGTTTTTCCAAATGCAAAAATTAATAACGTTTATGCATCAACAGAAGCTGGATCATTGTTTGCGGCAAAAGGTGATTGCTTCCAGATACCGGAAGCTATCAGAGATAAATTTAGAGTTGAAGACGATGAACTTCTTATTCATAAGTCACTATTAGGTCGTTCTGATAGTTTTAAGTTTGAAGGTGATTATTATCATTCAGGAGATTTGATAGAATGGATCGACAAATCAATGGGTTTATTTAAATTCAAGAGCCGTAAAAATGAACTTATCAACGTCGGTGGCTATAAAGTAAATCCGGGAGAAGTTGAGAATGTCTTATTATCTATTGATGGTATTCAGCAGGTTTTAGTGTATGGTAAAGCAAATTCTGTGTTGGGTAATATATTATGTGCCGATATTCAATTGGAACCTAATATAGCATTAACAGAAATAGATATAAAGAAAATCTTACGTAGTAATTTACAGGACTTTAAAATACCTCGCAGATTTAGGTTTGTAGAGGCTATGACATTAACAAGAACAGGAAAATTGAAAAGACAATGAATTATTTAGTAACGGGATGCTCGCGAGGTGTAGGTTTAGAAATATGCCGTGTGTTGCTATCAGAAGGAAATATGGTATATGGCGTGGCAAGAAGCTATACAGATGAGTTTAAAAAGCTGGAGTCGGAATATTCCGGATACTTATATTTTAAAAGTATAGATCTTTCTGATTGTGAGAATATTCATAAGAATGTATTTAAGGAGTATGTTACCAACAAAATTCAGTTGGATGGATATGTAAATAATGCAGCCATGGCATATGATGATATAGTAACGAATCTTAATATAGATAAACTGAAAGCTATGTATAATGTGAATGTCTTTACTCCAATGATGATCACGAAATACGTGCTTCGCAATATGCTTTTGTCTAAAAAGAAAGGTTCTATTATACATATTTCATCTATCAGTGCCCACACCGGATACAAAGGATTGGCAATGTATGCGTCAAGCAAGGGTGCATTAGAAGCTTTTTCTAAAGATACCGCAAGAGAATGGGGACAACTGGGGATTCGCTCAAATGTAGTAGTGCCAGGGTTTATGGAAACAGCCATGAGTGCATCTTTAACAGAAGATCAAAAAGATAGAATCTATAAACGTACATCTTTAAAAACAGCAACCTGTGTGAAATCCGTTGCTGAAACTGTGGCGTTTTTGCTTTCTGATAAGGCTTGCAGCATAACAGGGCAGAATGTACACGTTGATAATGGAACAATATGATAGCAGGATAAAAATACATAAAATGGATATTCCCCAGATAGAATTGAATAATGGCGTTAAAATACCTTGCATTGGTAATGGTCCGGGAATTGTTGGCTACTCTCCAAGGCAAGATCGTATTTCTAATTCTTTATTTAAACGTGCGTTTCGAAAGTTCATAATACGACCAAAACAGGAATATGATTATGTAGATGCTGTTGCAAATTCTTTTAAGATAGGATTTAGTCTGTTAGATTACTCATCGTCTTACGGCGATGGACATCTAATAGGTAAAGCTATCAAAAGAAGTGGAGTATCACGGAATGATTTATTTATTACTACAAGAATAAGTAATCAAGCTCAACGTGAGCAAAAAGTGCGTGCGTGCCTCATGTCTCAACTTCAGGGCATGGGTGTAGATTATGTAGATATGTTGATGTTTCATTGGCCTGTAACGGACCTATATATAGATACCTGGAAGGAAATGGTGCAATTGTATAAAGAAGGTTATTGCAAATGTTTAGGCGTTGCAAATTGTCATAAACATCATATAGAAGAGCTTATGAAAGCGGCTGATGTGGTCCCGTCGATTAATCAATTTGAAGTTCATCCTTTATTTACTCAGAAAGATCTTATTGGCTATTGTTGGAGCAAGGGAATTCAAGTAGAAGCATATACTGCGATAGCTAGATTCGATGATCGTTTGATGCGATTACCATTATTGAAAAATATAGCTCAAAAATATCACAAAACCGTTGTGCAGGTTATTTTAAGATGGCATGTTCAAACAGGTGTAATTCCATTGGTAAGATCTTTAAATAAAAGTAGACAACTAGAGAATGTAAGTATTTTTGATTTTGAATTGACATCTAATGAAATGAAAGCTATTGATGCTATCAATATCAATAGTCGTTTGAGATATGATCCGGATAATTGTGACTTTTCGATTCTTTAGATATGACTTTGTATAAGCGGTTACGTGATTTACAAATTTTATCGATTGTTTTATTAGGAGGATGTGCTTTACATGGAACAAGGTAATAATAGAACCATCGCAAAGAATACCGCATTTCTGTATTTTCGTATGATGTTTACAATGATAGTTTCATTGTATACTTCGCGTGTGATACTGCAAACGTTAGGAGTTGACGATTATGGTATTTATCAGTCCGTAGGTGGAATTGTAGGCTTTTTATCTTTTATCAATAGTGCGCTCAGTACAGGTTCATCTCGTTTTTTGACTTACGAATTAGGAACAGGGAATTTTGAAAAGTTGAAGAGAACTTTCTCTACAACATTGACTATCCATATAGCAATTGCTCTCTTTGTTGTTATAGTTGCGGAAACACTTGGGATATGGTTTCTTTATAATAAATTGATGATACCGGCTGGGCGGATGGACGCTGCTGTCTATACCTTCCATATATCCATATTGACAGCCGTTTTCACATTGACGCAAGTGCCTTATAGTGCAAGCATCATTGCGCATGAGAAGATGTCGGTTTTTGCATATATGAGTATTCTTGAATGTTCGGCAAAACTGGGAGTTGTTTATCTTTTATCTATTGGCGGTTATGATAAATTGAAATTGTATGCAACTTTATTGTTCATAGTTCAGGTAGGACTCATCTGTATCTATCGTTTATATTGTAGTCGGCATTTCAAGGAAACGGTTTATCGCTTTGTTTGTGATAAGGCTATATTCAAAGAAATAGCGGGATTCTCGGGATGGAGTTTATTTGCCGGTAGTTCAATCGCTCTTAATAGTCAAGGTATTCTGATTTTGTTGAATATGTTTTTTGAACCTGCTGTGGTTGCGGCACGATCTATTTCTATTCAGGTAAATATGGCGGCCAGCCAGTTCGTCGACAATTTTCGTACTGCGGCTAATCCGCAGATAGTAAAGAAGCTAGCAGCGGGCGACTTGATGGGTTCTAAAAGGCTACTGTTGGCATCCACCAAGTATTCTTATTATATGATGTTTATAATCTGTTTTCCTGTCTGTCTTCTCGCACATCCTTTATTAAAGATATGGTTGGGTGTTGTGCCTGATTATACGGTTATATTTCTTCAGATTATAGTTATTCAGAGTCTGTTTCAAGTTTTTGACACTTCTTTTTATACAGCTTTGTATGCTAAAGGACGGTTGAGGGAAAATGCTCTAATATCACCAACCTTAGGTTTTATTAGTTTTCCTATAATTTACTTCTTATTTAAAGCGGGATATTCTCCGGTTGCTCTTTCATGGGCTAGTTTATTGACTTATGCCGTATTGGGGCTAATAGTAAAGCCTATATTGGCAGTGAAAATAGCCAATTATTATTGGAGAGATGTCTGGGATGTTTTTAAACCCTGTTTGTTGGTTACTATGGCTGCTCTGCCTGTACCTGTTTTTTTATACTATGTAATAGGTGTTGATAGCATTTCACACTCCATTTTTATAGGTTTTATAACCGTTATTATAATTATATTATCAATATATTGGATTGGAGTTGACATGCTGACCAAACAAAAGGTTTGGTTATATGTAAAGCGGAGATTAAAAAAATGATATCGAATTTTATAGCAGTTTTTTATAAGGCATCTCGTCAGGTGCCTTATAAAAAAGGATTTGTTTTACGCTATAATTTTATAATTCCCTATATTCCTTTGCTGCATTAAAGCAAGGACAGGCTTTCATCGGATTGAGGTCGTGATGACCTACTATCAATGCCCGTGGAAATACCCGTTTCAGTTCGCGCAGTAAAGCTACTAACGAAGCTTTCTGATGTAAGGTGCGTGTATCAGCTGGCTGTCCGGAAGCGGTAAGTCCGCCTTCGTAGCAGATACCTAAGGAATGGCGGTTATGGTTCCGGCAATGTGCTCCAATGCATTCGTAAGGTCGTCCACGGTGAATCTCACCGTCGCGCGTCACGTAGAAGTGATAGCCGATGTCGTTGAAGCCACGGTGGTGGATGTGATCTTGCCGACACTCGTCAAAACTCAGGCGCACGCCCTGAGGCGTGGCCGAGCAGTGAATGATGATGAGCGTGATGATTCTCATCAGTGCATGCAGGAGGTTATACCGAATACACCTGCCAAGGCAGTGACTACCGTGACGATAACTTTGAGGATAATGCCCCATACTGATTTTGATTTCTTTATCATATAAACGTGATTTAGTTATTAGTGATAAGTGATTAGTAATTGGTGAAAGCGCAGCCTTTAATTATTAATTTTTTCATTCTTAATTTCTAAAGGCTGTACCTTTAGAGCCTATCCCAGTGGGTTCTCGTCCAAACCACCGCCACCGGTATTGTCACCGTCATCCGGCTTGCTGCCGGAATTCTCACCGGAAGCGGGAGCTTTTGAAAAGTCCACCGTGGTCTGTCCTGCCTTTTGGGCTTTGAGCAGCAGACGGGTGGCTGCACGGGTGGGTACGGGTGAAAACTCAAGACCGGAGAATATGGTTTTCAAATCTTCGCCCGGAATGAATTGGATGTTGACTCCGGTGATGTTGGAAGACGTGAATTTTTCCGCGGTTTCCGCCCCGCGGCTGGTGATCTGAAGACGGAATTTCCCCAGGTCTCCGAAGTCTACCTGTTCGCCCGCGCGCAGGCTGTCAATCATGTTTTCTACGGTAGCGATGATAACTGCGGTGACGTCGGCACGGCTGGCAGTGGTCTGCGCGGCTACACGGCGGCTCAGTTCTTTCAGGGGCAGTTCCCTTGTGATTTGTGACTTGGCATAAGCCTTTGCGCTCTCATCCTGGTTTTGCGGATTCTTGAGCATTGCGATACTGTAATTCAGTCCCATGATAAATAAATTAAATAGTTAATAATTAAAGCATTATGTTCTTACGGAAAGACTCGGCGCAACTCCGGGAAAACCTCAGTGAAACTCTGTGTCCTCCGTGGTGAACAATACAAAGATACAACCTCCCACACCTGTGAAAATGAGTGACATTGACACCTGATAAACCTGTTTCGGAATAGGTGATATCCGATGACTTTTTCGTACCTTTATAGCATAAACAGTACTCTAAAAGTTATCGTAAAATGAAGACAATCGCATGTTATCATGATACGGATGTGTCCGTAGAAGAATGGCCTGTCCGTCCTTATTCCAAAAGTGAGTTAGCGCGTGCATACGCGCCTGAAATCGGGGAGCGTTCGGCTCTTAACCGCCTTTCGCGCTGGTTGCGCGGGAACGTGTTTCTGTATCAAGCTTTGCTGGATACGGGCTATCGTTCTGCTCAACAGATTTTTACCAGTAAGCAGGTAGAACTGATTTTTGAGTATATAGGGAGACCTTAAGGCTTGAGAGGGAAGATTTGGAAGTGGCACTTGTGAAGTTTGACACTTGCGGCTGCGAAGCTTGACGCTTGCGGCTGTGTAAGCTTACACTTGCACAAGCATAGCCCGGCGCAGCCGCAAGTGTTATTTCCCTTAATTTTCGATGAGACTGATCCAAGGTGAATGATCCCTACTCATGACTTTGCCTTGTGCTTCCGCTATTACTTGCTCTTCGGACTCCCGTTCATCGTAACGTCCGCAGGCTTGTCGGACATATAGGACGCTTCCTGTCTGGCACAGGTCCTGGTCGCGCACCTTCAGCATGTCGAGTCGGGTATAGTTGCCGTCCTGCCGGTTGATGCGGGATATGGAAAATATGAAATCGGCCAGATTGGCCCAGTTGGCGCTGCCTGCGATGGTATACATGTCAATCTCTTCCAGCTCGTTCTTTCCGTTGAGTTTGGTGAGTTTGCGCGGATGGGCTACGATGATGACCCATATGTTGTTGGTTCTGCCCCATGCCTGCATTTGCGTCAGCATGGCTTTTATGGCTTGGGTTTCGGTGTTGTACCGGTTGGTTTCTACCTCCATGAAGAGGTACGGGTCGATAATAAGATATTTCAGTGGAAGGGTGCGCCGCACCATGTCCGCTCTCGCGATGATATTGTTGGGAGTGGGGGATACTTCATGCAAGTCGAGGTGCACCATGTGGCTGTTCAGGAAACTGACGATAGGTTTCAACTGTTCCTGGGTATAATTTACGGTGTTCATTTTTCCCAGCATGAGCTGTACGAGATGGGCGATATGCTTATCCTTGTCGGGTACTTCGAAAGAGAGATAGCATACATAGCGTCCGGTCTTGGCCATGAGCCGGCACGTGAGGTCGTTCAGAAAATCGGTCTTTCCGCTGTTGGGTACTCCGGTCTCGATAATCAGGCCTCCCTGGTCAGTGGGGTGGAATACATGGTCGGTCAAGGGGCCGTAACCTACGTCGTATCCGTGGTCGTATTCTCCGTGCAGCACGTTCAGAATCCCGTTTGTGCGTTCGCTTACGGTGACGATGTCGGCTGTGTGTTGCGGTCGGGCGGCCTCGATGATTTCGCACACCACTTCAATACCGTAGGTGGCGAGTACGTCGGAAATGTCCTTGCAGTCGCCGGGTAGCGTGGTGAGCAGGCAGCGTGCTCCGAAATAGTCGGTGAGATGCTTCACCAGGGTTCTCCCCGGCAGGTCGGAATCTCCGCAGATCACGATGTCTCGTACTTGCTCCATCCAGGGTTCAAAGGCTTCGAAGCTTTTGGAGAGATCGCTTGCCGCTCCATTGGGCACGCTGATGGCGTAAGGATATCCCGCTTCATTGAGTGTCAGTACGTCTTTTTCGCCTTCGGTGATGATCAGTCGGGGGATGGTTGCTTCGGATACTTTCAGGGGGTTGATGCAGTCGATGTGATAAGGCGGACAGGGTGTTGTTGGCGAGTCCTGGCTCCAGAATTTGGTGTATCCGGCGGCTTTTTCCATGCCAGTTGTTTCTCTTTCATCTGTGGGTTTGACGGTTGAGGGATCGCACGAACGATATTTGGCATTTACGGGCTGACCGTTCAGGTAGTTGACGTAGGCTACGCAATGATGCATGGTTCCCGTGTTTTTGCTGTCCTCGTCTTTGCCGAAACAGCGGTGGGTGAGGCAGCCGATACGGGCTTCTATGGCCGTTTTCAGTGAGATGCCCTGGTCGGCAAGATAGCGCCGGGCGGTGAGCTGGTCCCGGTCGGTAGTCTCGGGATCATCTGTCAGTGGTTTTATTTTGGAGAATACTTCGGGCGTCAGCTTTTTGTAGTCTTCGGGAATCATGGGTACCTCGGATGTGGTCTTTCCGGTTCTATTTTCTCCTTCCCGGCGGGTACTGTGGAGGGACTTGCCTGCGGATGTCGAGTCATAGTTGTTTCGTTCTTCCCAGAAGTCCTTGAGCTTTCCTTTGAAGTCGCATCCTCCGTAGAAGCAATGAAAGGCTCCTGTCTCTTTGGAGATATAAAGATGTTTTTTGCCGCATTTAGGGCACTCTGTTACGAAATTCTTTCCTGCATTCTTGCGATCGGGAAAGTCACATAGATAATAAAATGGTTTCATTGTAATTTATAATTTGTAATTTGTAATTTACAATTGTGGTGACGTCCATTCCCGGCTCAGCACATTCCAGATCGCCGTCATTGTCGGTCTTGCAGGTGCGTCCTCGGGTATATTCACTGAGCCTTCCACCTCATCATCATAGAATCGCATCCCCGACTCGGGATCCGTCCATTCGAATTCGTTGAGGGGATGATTGCTTCGTTGGTTGGCTTTTGTTTCCTGAGCTGTCTGTTCCCGTTTCAGTCTGCTGTCTTTTGCGGCATCGTTCAGCAGATGTTGTCCGTGAGCTGATTTCAGCAGATTGGTCAGCCAGCAAAGTCTTCCGGCGTGGTTGGACTTCATAAACCGTGCCTGCGACGCGAAATAAGGAATCAGCAATTCGTTCACCATATACACGAGATTTTCACACGCGTGTTTTCGTGTGAGCCTTTCGTGCAGTTGGAACCAGTTAATGAGTGGCGTCAGTATCTGCGCTTTTTGAGCGGAATCTTCGTTGATGAGATGGAAAAATTCTTTGGCGGTAGCCAAAGATTCTGGTGTAGTGATATTTTTCTTATCAGAATTATCTTCTAAAGGTTTATCGCCTTCCGGCGAGAGTTCTTCGTCAGAAGAATTCCCTTTAGTATATATATTATATATATTATCCTGCGGAAAAGTTTCCGGAAACTTTTCCGGTAATTCTTCCGATGAAATCTTCTCTATCCAGAGAGGCGAGTAGAAATATTTTATTCCGTATGTGTTTCTTTCGGGTACAATGCCGAATGAACCGCAACGCTTGACCGCTTCCGTGAGGAACTTTGCATTTTTAAAGGCCAGCGCTATGCTGATCTCGTAAAAATTATCCACGGGATATACTTTTTCCTGATTCATGTATGCAGTCATTCCGAGGTAGAGGTGCAGGAGTTTGGGAATGACGGAGTCCGTAATCTTGCGGCTCTTCCACAGACCGAGGGTCTTTTGGAGTTCCGTGACGGAGATGGTTGTTTTTAGAGCCTTCATTGCTTGTTGTTTTAAAATTTGCGGTGAAGTTATAGAGAAAGAAAATAGCGACGTTACCACCATGTTGGTAATCCGTGTTAAATATTAACATTAATTTGAAGAACAATATGAAAAAAGTGGTTTACACTTACAAGGCTTTGGGGGATAGTATGGCTCTTCTCCGCGAAGTTTCCGGGATTCCGGTGAAAGAACTGTGTGAGGGATGTGGAATCAGTAATCGTACTTACTATCAGGTCATATTTGGCGAGACGTTAGCATAAGCTATTACATCCGGATCTTTCATTATTTGCGTGAAAATGCGGATGAAAAGCGATATAGTGAATGCCGCTATGCTATGGAAAAATACATGCTGGATGTATGGTTCAGATGAAATTTTATCGTAACTTTGTAATCTAAGTAAAGGAAATTGAAGATAGTTTCGAAGTAAACTGAAAGATATGGAACAGCAGAGACAACTTTATCCGATAGGAATACAGACTTTCTCGGAAATCCGCAGAAAGAACTATTTGTATATAGATAAGACGGAATACGTTTATCGAATGACGCATTTCGATTCTAAATATGTGTTTCTGAGTCGTCCTCGCCGTTTTGGCAAGAGTCTGCTCACCAGCACACTGCATTCTTATTTTGAAGGTTGTAAGGAACTGTTTGAGGGACTTGCCATTGATAAGTTAGAGGCGGAATGGACTCGGTATCCGGTTCTTCACTTTGACATGAGCATGGCGAAGCATGTGGATAAGGAACGTCTGGAGCAAATGTTGAGTGTTCAGTTGTATAGATATGAAGAGGTGTATGGCAAAGTGAGTGAGGAAGTGACTTTGAATGATCGTTTCTCCGGACTGATCCGCCGTGTTTGCCAACAGACCGGTCGGCAGGTCGTTGTCCTCATTGATGAATACGACGCTCCTCTTCTCGACGTTGTTCATGAGGAAAAGAATCTGCCTGTCCTTCGGGATGTGATGCGCAATTTCTACAGTCCGTTGAAAGCTTGCGATCCTTATCTGCGTTTTGTGTTCCTCACCGGTATCACAAAGTTTTCCCAACTGAGCATCTTCAGCGAACTGAATAATATCAAGAACATCAGTATGGATGGACCGTATGCTGCTGTTTGCGGTATCAGCGAGGAAGAAATGCTGACTCAGATGGATAATGACGTGGATATACTGGCCATGCGTATGGAAGTGTCTCGCGAAGAAGTGCTTGCGAAATTGAAAGATAACTATGACGGCTATCATTTCACCTGGCCGTCACCCGATATTTACAACCCCTTCAGCCTGCTGAACGCCTTTGCCGACGGCAAGATGAATTCTTACTGGTTCGGCAGCGGAACGCCTACCTATCTGATAGAGATGCTGAACAAATATCATGTAATTCCCCAACAGATTGGAGACCGAAAAGCGCTGGCTGAATCTTTTGACGCGCCTACCGAACGGATAACGAATATCACTCCGTTGCTCTACCAAAGCGGTTATATCACGATAAAGGGTTATTCTCCCATCACGAATCTTTATTTGTTGGATATCCCCAATAAAGAAGTCCGTTTGGGCTTGATGAAGAGTCTGCTGCCCGGTTACCTGCACCAACACACGATGGATGGGCTTACCACGGTGGCTCTGCTGTACGAGGCTATCTACGAAGAGAGGCTGGACGATGGACTGCGTTTGTTGCAGGCTTTCCTTTCTACAATACCTTATTGCGACAATACCGATTATGAAGGCCATTACCAGTCGTTGTTCTATACCATTTTCAGCCTGTTAGGTATGTATGTGGATGTGGAAGTGCGTACCCCGCGCGGGCGTGTGGATGTGGTGATGCGTAGTTTGTCCGCTCTTTACGTGATGGAACTGAAGTTGGACAAAACGGCCGATGACGCCATGGGACAGATTGATCTGAAGAATTATCCCGAACGCTTCGCGCTGTGCGGACTGCCGGTGGTGAAGGTGGGGATTAACTTCGATAGTGAGCGGAGGACGCTGGGGGAGTGGAAAATAGAAAGACTCAGTGAGTTATCATGATATTGTGGCAGTTTTTGGAATTTTCATTTTGTCGTCCGGAAAATATACTCTATTTTTGTGTTCAAACCTGAAAAGATGAATATGCGGGAATCGCTTTTAATAAAGAACTTTGGACCTATACGAGAAGTCGAGATAGATGATATCCGTCCGCTTACTATATTTATAGGTGAATCGGGTAGCGGTAAGAGTACTATAATGAAGGTGCTTGCCATGTTCCGATGGATATATAAGATGATGAATATTCGTTCTTATTTACGCTTTGCCGGCATTTCTAAATCTCCTTTTAGGTTCAGTTTATCCTCTTATATTGCAAATGCCGGTTTTGATAACTATCTGAAAGAGAACTCGGAAATTGTTTATACGAAGGGCTCCTGTACAATTTCGCTGTCACGAAAAAAAATGAACGCCAAAGATTTAGTTCCTCAGGAAGAACTCAGTCTTGAGAAAATCAGTTTTATTTCGGATAAGCGTAATATGATTCCTGATATCCTGGCAAGCAATACAGAGAAAAAAACCGCGAATTTTTTTCTGCGTGAGACATTTGAGGATTTTAAAGAGGCGGCTCAAAAGATAAAGACATTTCCTATTGATTATTTAGGTGTTCAGATGGCGGTTGAAAAGGCTGGGAACATCGATAAATATCGGATAAAGCAAATGGGTGAAACCAAGGGTTTCTCCATAAATTGGGAGGATGCCTCTTCGGGAATGCAAACGGTCACCCCGTTGAGTGTGATAGTAGAGTATTTTGCGACTCAATATGATGTCACCGGTGCACTGAACCGTTCGGTTCTGAAATATCTGAGTGGCAGTGATGATTTGAAAAAGTTTCGTCCCAATCAGAATATCGGGGAGATACAAAATCGCTGTGTAAATATTCATGTTGAAGAGCCGGAACTGAGTCTTTACCCCGAGAGCCAAAAGTCTTTAATGGATTTTTTGGTGCATCGATGCTTCCAAACAGCTCAATCTTATTCTATTAATCTGATGATGGCTACGCATAGCCCTTATATTGTCAATTATCTGAATCTGCTGACGAAGCGTTACGAGAAAACTCCTTCTATGCCCGGTATCGCTTTTGCCGATGTAGATGTTTATGAAATAAGTGATGGTGAGAATTACTCTTTGAAAGTAGAAAATGAGCAGAATTTGATAGATACGCGTATAATGTCCGATCCTATATCTGATATATATACTCAGTTTAATGAAATGGAGTAATATGGAGGATTTGCTTATAGCCGAATTTGTTCCTGTATTGAATGAAAGACATCCGGGACTGCCGCCTTTTTCGGGAACACCTGTTGTGGAATCGGAAGTTATAAGTGACAAAGCTTTTGATATTGTAGATGTAAAAGGGACGTCCGGTTCAATAAAACGTTTGTTGTCTGAGGGGAATGCATCTTATTATAATGGTGATAATACAGTTACATACTCTTTGAATTTTATAAGTTTTGAGGCTTTTTTGAATCAGTTTGGTGATTGGTCGAAAGATGATGGGAGATGTGATTATTTGGTATATGACTGTGGAGAGTCAAAGCAATATTTTATTCTGCACGAATTGAGTTATGGGCATATTAGTAATAAACGTTCAAAAGCTCGTAATCAGCTTTTCCAGACATTAAATCTGTTGTCGAAGACTGACCATTTATGGAATCAGATTCAACGGTTTAGCCGTCGGATATGCATCTTGTCGTGTAAAGATGCCACGGTAGCCTCGCCTCTACAGATGGCGGATGGTTTTATGCAGATTTATGCAAAATTGCCTGACCCTATACCTATGCCTGCCAAGCAAATAACACGACTGAATTTTGAAGCTGTTGAAACTTGTGATATTAAGCTTTGATAAGTTGAAAAGTTAAAATGGAATTTTTTTAAAAATAATCTCTGAATTTTATTTAATTTGAGACAACTGTTCAGGAGGAGCTGAAAAACACTTTCTGAGTAAATAATTAGTGCTTACAAGATAAGAAGCATACGTACCGGTCGTGTCCGTATGAAATCCAATCATTTTATTTAATTGTATCGAAATGAATGTAATTAAGACTTCGATTGATGGCGTTGTCATCATCGAACCTCGTCTTTTTAAGGACGCTCGTGGTTATTTTTTCGAGTCTTTCAATCAGAAAGAGTTTGAAGAAAAGGTATGTCATACTGCATTTGTGCAGGATAATGAGAGCAAATCTTCTTATGGTGTCGTTCGTGGTCTTCACTTTCAGAAGCCGCCTTTTGCTCAAAGTAAATTAGTGCGTGTTGTGCAGGGGGCGGTGCTTGATGTTGCCGTAGATATTCGTAAAGGCTCTCTGACTTTCGGGCAGCATATAGCTGTGGAGTTGACTGCTGACAACCATCGTCAATTCTTTATACCTCGTGGCTTTGCTCATGGTTTTAGTGTGTTGAGCGAAGAAGTTGTTTTTCAGTATAAGTGTGACAACTTCTATGCATCACAAAATGAGGGAGCAATTGCATGGGATGATCCGGATCTGGGGATTGACTGGGGAATACCAGTGGATAAGGTGGTGCTGAGTGATAAGGATAAGGGGCATCCTAGGTTGAAGGATGCTGAGTGGTTGTTTGATAGTAATGCATCTTTGTATTTATGAGAATATTAATTCTTACCCAACCTTTGCGTAATAACTATGGTGGACTACTTCAGGCCTATGCTTTGCAACAGGTACTGAAGAGTATGGGGCATGATGTTGTGACAGACCGGAATGGAGCTGTGAGGAACTTGTCTCTGTGGAATCGAACTTTGCGTTTTATATATCATGCCATTCGGTTTTATATACTGAAGGATTATCGTTATTATCCATATCGCTATCTATTTCCTTCATTCAATAGAGAGAAGAAAGCTCAGAAGATTATTTCCATCAATATGAAACGTTTTGTTGATACTTATATTGATACGGTTGATTTTTCTACGGGAAGTATAAAATCTTTGCGGGATAAGGTGAAACATTTTGATGCTATAGTTGTAGGGAGTGATCAAGTTTGGCGAGCTTCAATGAGCGATATCCCTACTTATTTCTTATCTTTTACAAAGGATATGCATGTGAGACGTATAGCTTATGCAGCTTCATTCGGCGTCGATAATTTGAACGAGTATTCAAAAGCAGAAATAAAAATAGCATTGAAGAGTATAAAATTATTTAATGCAGTCTCTGTTAGAGAAGAAAGTGCTATTCGACTTTGTCGGAATTATTTAAAAACAAATGTGGTTCAAGTTTTAGATCCGACAATGCTTTTAAATCAAAATGATTATCTAAAGTTGATAGAAGATGAGGATAATCCTTGTTCACAACCTATATTGCTTACTTATATTTTGGATCGAACACAGGAGAAAAATAAGATTATTAGAAAGGTTAGTTACCGTCTGCACTTGTCTTCTTGTGAAAATGGTCCTATAAAACTCTTTTCTAATATAATAGAGGATAATGCTTCAGAATGTATTTATCCTTCGATATCTAACTGGTTAGCAGGATTTCGTGATGCTCAATTTGTGGTTACTGACTCCTTTCACGGAATGGTGTTTTCTATAATTTTTAATAAACCGTTTATTGTGATTTTAAATACCGAAAGAGGAGCTTCAAGATTTAATTCGCTGTTGAGTATGTTGCATTTAGAAAATCGTATGATTTCTAAAGATGAAGACTTATCGGAAAATCTTTTAGTACCTATAGATTATGGTCCAATAAATAAAATATTGGGCGGCTGGAAGTCTAAATCTGTTGATTATGTGAGACAGTATTTATGAGTAATAGATAATTCTTATATTCAAAAAAATAAAAAGAGACAAAGAACTGGCAATAGAAATTAGTCTTGATGAATATAAAAACAATCTATTTCTTTGTTTTTATGCAAATGTCATCTTTTACCTAATACTATTTATTAAAAATGGAACATTTGGTTTCTGTAATTATTCCTGTGTATAACGTGGAGAATTATCTGCAAAAGTGCCTAGATAGTTGTTTCTCGCAGACTTATACAAATATTGAAGTTGTAGCAATAAATGATGGGAGCACAGATACTTCTGGAGAAGTCTTGGATGAATATGCCGCTAATGAACCGCGCCTTAAAGTATTCCACCAACAGAATAAGGGGGTTGTGTATGCGCGGGAATTAGGTATTACTAGTTCTAAAGGGGAGTATATCTGTTTTGTGGATAGTGATGATTTTATAGAGAAAGCTATGATATCTGATTTGCTACAAACAGCTTTAGATGGTGATTGTGATATTGTATCATGTGATTTTTGTATTTATGATGATAAAACAAAGTCTAATACAATACAAAAAAACAGCTATTTGGGAGTACGAAAAGAGGATGCCTTAGCTTCTCTTCTATTGAGACGTTGTACATGGAGCTTATGTGGAAAATTATTTAAGAAACAGCTATTTGATTCAATAAGAATGCCTTATGGATTAAAAATAGGAGAAGATGGCTTAGTATGTTTTCAAGCTTATAATAATAGTCATAAAGTAAGCTTGGTGAATCAGCCTTATTATAATTATGTTCAAAGAAATTCTTCGGTGACTCATGCGAAAGATGGAGAGTTATCATCAGCTATAATAGATTTTATTTTGCAAATCATAAATATGAAAAAAATGTATCATTGGGAATCCAGTATTGATATGCCAATGAATACATTTATTGCATCACAAATATTTGTTTATTATGTGAATGGTGGAGTTTTGAATTCTTTAACAGAACGTGTGGTTATCCCTTTCGGAATTAGTCAAATGATAAGATATGATTTACGCATTATAGAAAAAATAGGGTTGTTTATATTTTTGAAAATGAATTGTGTAAGTGGATTTTTGAGAAAATTATATCTTTATGCAACAAGTTATTAGAGTAATAAGCGATAAATCGATTTGTATCTTAGTTGAGTTTTTCTTTATTCTAAGTTTTTCTTTTTTGTCTTATAAATATAACTTATATATAGCTTGGGGAATTATTCCATTTCTTTTCTTAACAAAGAAAGCTATTAATAAGAACGCTGCTTTTTGGGTTGTTTTATTGACAATGATTTCTTTTATTTATTACTATTATAGTGGTTTTGGCTCTACTTTTCGAACGATAAAAACAATGGTTGTTTTATTACCTTTCTTCTTTACTAATATTTTGCAACGTGAACAATATTGCTTGTCTAAATATTTTTATTTTTTCATGCAGTTTAATGCTATATTAGTTTGTGTTGATTTCTTCTTGTATTTTCTTGTTGGTCGTACTATTATGCATTTTACAGAGTCTGGTTTTTTACCTCGACCATGTGGTCTCTTAGAAGATTCAAATTTCTTTTCTTATTTAATG
>CDZS01028932.1_pt1 | contig 43910 bp, 31 predicted proteins | sample 557751 | NCBI WGS metagenome assembly CDZS01 (sample SAMEA3182113, study PRJEB8094) | gut metagenome | biome: human; feature: gut; material: Stool; isolation source: human stools | place: Canada | collected 2013-05-07 | reverse complement strand
GGCGCCGGGCTGGTGGAATTGCATGATACGGCATAAAAGCTATAGATAGCATTGCTCAAATACATTTTATATCCTAGATTTCCTGTCAGTACACCGGGGGAGGAGGTGACATAGTTGCCTTGAGCAACGGGAGCGCCTGTGATATTGTTCGATGTGTTGGCTGTATAGGCACACAACCAGCTTTGAAGTCCTTTTCCCATGGGGGACATGGCTCGTGTGATGTTTCGTCCTTCTACGGAAGCACTGAAAGTAATCAGCGCATTCTCTTTGGCCGGATTACCGTTGTTGTCATCATTGCCGGAGCCGGATGAGCCTCCGTTGTTTTCTTCGTCAGGATAGTTGATGTAGATATTGTTTTTGGAGCAGGCTCCCAGTAGCAGCATTGCTAAAGCAGATACGGCTAAATACTTTGTAATGCGGAATTTGATGTCCATAGTCAGGTTCTTTTTGAAAATTAGTAATTACCCCTATATACATTTCAAAAAGAATTTGGTTCATGGCTTAATCATATTTTTTTATGGAAATCGGCCTCTTTCTGTATGCAGAGAATGTCTCCGTATATGGGATGGCGGAACTCTATATATTCGGCATGGAGGTATAGTCTGTCTGCTTTCTTTCCGTAGAGTTCGTCTCCAAGTATGGGGCATCCCAAGCCTTCCGGATGGGCGGCGTGTACTCTTAACTGATGTGTGCGTCCGGTCAATGGATAGAAGATAATCCGGGTGTATTTTCTTGACTCATTGATACTCCGTTCTGATTCATCAATCCTGTTTGATTCGTTGAAAGTGTTTTCAGATTCACTGGTAATTCTTTCAGACTCACTGATGATCTGATATTCTGTAATCGCTTCTTTCCCGTGTTCGCTACTAACCATTTGCCGAGGACGGTCGAGAGGATTCAGACAAAGAGGGAGTTCGATTCTTCCTGTATTTCCTGTTCTTTCTGCTTTTGCTGTTTTTTTCGTTAATACAGTTTCCTTTGCTATTAATATAGCTTTCTCTGCTATTGGCTTTGTCTCTTTCTCTTTCTCTTTCTCTTTCTCTGTTTTTATTATCGCCCCATCCAGCACAGCCACATAGCGTTTCTTAATACTTCTGTTTGCAAATTGCGCCTGTAAATCCTGATGTACCTCTTTTGTTTTGGCAACGAGCAATAATCCTGAAGTAGCCATATCGAGCCGGTGTACAATCATAGGACCGGTAGCTTCGGGATATTTCTTCTTCAAACGATGATAGACTGAATCTCTGTCCTCTGCTTTTCCCGGAACGGACAACATCCCTGCCGGTTTATTGACTACCAGCAACCATTCATCTTCAAACACGATTTCCAGTTCTTCCTCTTCATGAACAGGATTCAGCAGTGGATTTTCGTCTACCTCCAATCCTTGCAACATGTGTTGCAGAATCGGTTCGCACTTCCCTTTGCAGGAAGGATAATAATATCCGTGATGCCGGATTTCGTTTTTAGGAGAGTCGCCCCACCAGAATTCAGCCATAGCCAATGGCTTTAATTGATGAAGATACGCATATTGCAATAACTTAGGCAAAGCACATTCACCCGCACCGGCAGGAGGAACTTTCTGAACCGTTTGCTCGAAAATAGTATATAAATCTTTCACCTCTCCTTGGGCATTTAGCATCCGGAATTGCTCGAATAACTTTCTTTGTAAAGCTGCTGAACGTTCTTTTCGTTCGGTTTTCAATCGCTCTATTTCAATATCGAAGTGCCTGACTTCCGTTTCGAGCTCTTCCAATCGTTTCTTCCATTCCTTTTCCAGTCGTTTGTATTCCGCTTTTTGGTATTGGCTTTCCCGAATCAGGGAGGCTTGTTCTTCTTCGGAAAGCTCCGGAGATGACTGGCGGCGAATCTCTCTCGCCTCCTTTGCCATTTTAAGCTCCGCTTTTGCTTGATTCAAAACAGCTTTAGCCTGTTCCGTTTCTATCTTCCATTTCTCTTTTGAATCGAGATAAGAACTACTGTTTTCCAGTTCACGAATACGGATATTAATGGCAGAAATCTGTTCTTCTTCGATTTTGAAGAATCCCTCTGGTTGTAATAGGTCATAAACAGGAGGAACGAAATAAGGATGCAGATTCTTTCCGGCCAGATTGCCGGAGAAAGCTGCAAGATAACCAATCTGATTTTCTTCGTTGTTTGTTATTCCGTTGTCCGTTTGCACAATCAACACTCCAAACATCTTTCCGGAAGCCAATTCCTCTTGCCATTCTTTCCGGCTTGCAATATATTCTTTCACTTCTTCCGCAGCCAACACACACAATGGATGAGGTGTATAATGGAAAGGATAAGTGAATTTCTCCGGCAACGCAAGGTGAGAAACGGGTTTCTTGAAAAAATGTATCATCGGTTTATATATATGAATGAATGTGATTACCTTTGCAAAAGTAACGTAAATCCGCGAATTTTATTCTATATTTGTTTGAGAGTTTGAGTGAGATAACGTGGACGTTTGAATGAAATTGTATGGATAGGATAGAAGAAAAACCAAAATTTGCCTTTCTTGGCAACAGTCACATGGCTTTTTGGGCACTGGATATCTATTTCCCACAATGGGAATGTCTGAACTATGGTGCTCCCGGTGAAGGGCTGGCCTATGTGGAGTCTTTTGCGGTAGACACTTCCGATTGCCAGGTCGTCGTTCAATTCGGAACCAATGATATTTATCAGTTGAACGATGAAAATATAGATGAATATGTAGAGCGTTATGTAAAAGCGGTTCTTGCCGTCCCTTCACTGAAAACATATCTTTTCTGTATTTTTCCGCGTAATGATTACGATGATTACAGTACGGCTGTGAATAAATTTATCCAGATCCTTAACCGGAAGATACACGAAAAATTGCAGGGAACAGATATTGTCTATCTGGACGTATTCAATCGTTTATTGCAGGATGGCAGGCTGAATCCGGAGTTGACTCTCGACGATTTACATTTGAATGGTAAGGGGTACAGTATTCTGACAGAAGCACTGAAACAGGCTTCCGGTTTGTAAAACATACCTAAATACTTCATTCCTTGCTTTTATTTATAAATTTGGTGGCATATCAGTTTATTTTTCCTATTTTTGTCCCCAATTTAATAGTAAATAACCCCCATAAAAACGATAAGACTTATGGAAAAAGTAATTATCAATTCGTACGAAGAATTCGAAAAACTAGTAGGCCAACAGATAGGTGTTTCCGATTATGTGGAACTCTCGCAGGAACGTATCAATCTTTTTGCTGATGCAACGCTGGATCATCAATGGATTCATGTAGATACGGAACGTGCGAAAGTAGATAGCCCTTATCATAGCACGATTGCTCATGGCTACCTGACATTGTCTATGCTTCCTTATTTGTGGAATCAGATTATCCAGGTGAATAACCTGAAAATGATGATTAACTACGGTATGGACAAAATGAAATTCGGTCAGGCTGTATTGTCAGGACAGAGCATCCGTCTGGTGACTACTTTGCACTCGCTGACTAATCTGCGTGGTGTGGCAAAAGCGGAAATCAAGTTTGCTATCGAAATAAAAGACCAACCAAAGAAGGCGCTGGAAGGAATTGCTGTATTCCTTTATTATTTCAATTAATGGCAAGCTGTTAAAGAAACAGATTTTATCCCCGGAAATGATCGAAATACGTCTCAAAAGTTAGATACAAAAACTTTTGGGATGTGCTTCAGATGGATCGTTTCCGGGGATAATTTTATCCTTTTACTCCCATAAATCTGAACGGCTGTGCCGGTTTAAACTCTTTCGTTGCATTTCCATGATAAGTTTCACCGTTTGCGATAGATAATTTGAGTACCGGAGCTCCTTCCGACAAGTCTGTTTCCCGTAAGTTTACCCAGAATGTATTAGGTGTCAGACTTGATTCGAAGAAGTAGAGCAAATTCTTACTATCCGATACCGTTCTCCATTGTGTGGTGGAAATTTCCGGAAATTCGGGAGTGGATATGCCATAAGGAACAGAAGTATTACGGATAACGCTGAATACGCTTGCTATGGCTATTCTCACATCATCTGTTTGGGGCAGGGCATTGATATAAAAACTGGCTCTTGCAAAACGGTCGGACGGACGGTTGGTTCCGGGCAGGAAGCTCAATCCTCCTATTGATTTCCAGTATTCGTTTAGTGCCAGTTGCTTGTTGTAGGTAGGGGAGTTGGTCATTACTTTGTACTCCTTGCTGTGGTAAACAGTCAGCTTTCCACTCGTATATTCGAATATTGCACAATCGCCCGTTGCGTCGGAAATAGATAAATGCAAGGTTGCCAGGCGGGAACCATCCGGCATCAGGTCCGATACCACTTGGAAAGTGTTTTCATCAATGAAAGCGACAGCCTCGTCTACGGTGGCGAAGTTATCCAGCATATATTGCACCCATGCAGTAATGGCAAGTCCCGGTTTACTTTGATCTCTGACCGGATACTCCGTTTCGGGCAACCATAACAGATTGGCAACCAAACCTTTCTCATTCATCCCGTCTGTGCTGGCAATCTCGAAAGCCGAAGTTACCACACTGCCATACTTGGACGTCCATTTCAGGGAGTTGGCTCCCGTTTCTCCATTTCTTTCCATACCTTTGGGAAATACCCAAAGATTGCTGTGCATTTCTGTTTTCCAGTCCATAGACCGGCCGGTTGCCACCATTCCATTCTTTCCCGAATAAACGACTCTTGTACACATAATTTTAATTTCTAGTTAAAGGTTTATTATAAGCTGCTTTTACAGGGAATCCAACGGATGCGAATTCATTCCGCAAAAGCGTATTCTGAAAACAATAACGTTCCATTTATGTTTTAGATAAGTATCAGATATTAATAAAGTATCAAAAAACAGGTATTATGTCATTAAGTAATCTTCTCATCATATTTTCGTCATCGTTTATGGCGCTGTTTCCGGTGATAAACCCTTTGGGGAATGGTTTTGTCGTCAATGGATTCTTTACAGACCTCGATCCTCAACAACGGAAAGCAGCCATTCAGAAGCTGACGCTCAATTTTATAATGATCGGTGTAGGGACATTGGTGATAGGACATCTGTTTCTATTGATTTTCGGTTTGGCTATTCCTGTTATTCAGTTAGGAGGTGGAATACTGATTTGTAAGACGGCAATGGAGCTGTTGGGCGATTCAGGTTCGTCTGATAAAGAAGAAGCCAGCAAGAATGTAGACGGCTTCAGATGGAAAAACATCGAGCAGAAGATATTTTATCCCATCACGTTTCCTATCAGTATCGGACCGGGCAGTATATCGGTTATCTTTACTTTGATGGCGTCTGCCAGTGTTAAAGGTAAATTGTTGCAAACTGGGATTAATTATTTGGTCATTGCGCTTGTTATTATTTGTATGGCGGCCATCTTTTATGTATTCCTTTCACAAGGACAGAGGTTTATTCAGAGGTTGGGACCGGTGGGAAATCAAATTATTAATAAGCTTGTTGCTTTTTTCACTTTCTGCATCGGTATTCAGATTTCGGTGACGGGTATATCCCAGATATTCCATCTGAATATACTCTAATTGAACGGTGAGATAAAAGCAATAGAAATTATCTGTTTTTCTTTGCTTTCATGGCTTTCAGGGTGTTTTTTCGTACGGAACGGATAGCGGGAACCAGTAAGTCGGGCTCCATGATTTCCAGTATTGTGCGTAATTCCTGTTGCAGTTCCGGGATGGAGCGTGTCAGTTGATAAGCCAGTTTCATGCAGAGCGATTGCACGCCCGGTGGTTCCTCGCGGGATATCATGCGTTCCATGCAGAAATCAAGGAAATCCACTCGTGGCGGATCGGCGGCAGGTTGCTGGCATATCAGGTTCAGGATCATTCTCCGTTTTCCCGAGTGTGGGCAGGTCATGGCAGCGTCAATCAATTCTTCTTGTTTCCGGCTCAACCATTCTACATCTGCCTTGGAGAAATGAGTACATACCCACAATGCCTGATAGGAAACAATGTGGTCTTTGTCGAATATCAGCTGGTAGACTTCTTCTCTAAGACGCTCGTCGTCCTGTATGAAATGGAGTACTTCTCTGATATCTTCAATGTGTACACGTTCGGATAATCTGGCACGTAAGTTCATGTTTCTTTCGTTTTTGGGAAATTAATCTCTATTAGTGGAATCAGCTTCCGGCAGTTGCAAATGAAGAATAGGGAAAGGTTTACCCATGCTGTCCGTTTCATCTCTGCCGATGACTTGGAATCCCAAATGGAGATAGAACTGGAGTGCTTTTTCATTCTGCTCGTTTACGTCCACCTTATCCATCTGCTTTTTGTCTCTTGCATATTCCATTAATCGTTTGCCATATCCTTTTCTCTGTTCGTCGGGGTGTACGAATACCATTTCGATCAGTTCGTCGCTCAATCCCATGAAGGCGGCAATCTTTCCGTTGGCATTCCGGATAACAAAAAGTTCAACAGCGGGTAGATAATGCTTCCGCACCAGTGGTTTATAGAACTGGATATGTTCTTCCGTCAGGAAATCATGCGTGTGGCGAACGGACATTTCCCATACATGGAGGATTTCATCATAGTCTTCCGGAGTAGGTTGGGAGATGCCGGGCAGGTAGTAGCACTGGTGGTCGTAGATGTTTCCGTTGTAAGTCAGTTCTGCCTGATGAAGTGTACCTTCATAGATGAAACCGTTCTTTTTCAGTACTTTCTGCGAACGTTTATTGTGCGGATAACAGGTCGCTGTGATGAGGCTAAGCCGCAATTCTTCAAAGCCATAGTTGAGGACACCCTGCACTGCTTCGGTCATGTATCCTTTGCCCCAATATGATTCGTCGAGCCAGTAACCCAACATTCTCACTTGTAGATTTTCGCGTTTAGGGTCGGGGATAATTCCTACCGAACCGATTAGCTGTTTTGTATCTTTTAGTATCACTGCCCATATTCCCTCTTGGTTGATAAATGTGGAATGAAGTATCCGGCGGGATTCATCCAACGTACGATGGGGTGGCCATCCGGCATTGTTTCCCAAATTCGGGTTCTGGCAACAAGCAAAGAACGCTTCAGCATCTCTTTCTTCGAAAGGGCGGAGAAATAAACGTTCTGTATGGAGCGTCACGGGGGGAATACTTTCTGTTTCAGTTTCCTGTCTTGCTTTGTTTTTCGATTCGTTTGCAGTTCTCCGATATACGCACTCAATCCGGTTTCCGTCAGGATCGAGGACTACACTTTCAAAGTATCCGTCTCCCGAAGTACGCGGTTCGCCGGCGATGGTATATCCTTCCGAACGCATTTGTTCGGTGAAGCGTAATACTTCTTCCTGGCTGGGAAAGGTGAAAGCAAAGTGTGTCAGTCCAACCCTGTTTTCTTCAATGGGAGTGTTCTGTACATCTGTACGACTCATCAGTTCCAAGTCTGTTCCCTCTCCAAAAGAGATAAAATAGGACTCGAATCCTTTCTTGGGATTGATATATTTTTCGTTGCTTTTTCCTCCGAAGAAGCGGACATAGAACTCTTTTAGTTCTTCCAGACGAAAAGTCCAGATAGCGATATGATGTAGTTTCATATAAATGAATTTTCTAATTTCTATTACTTTGTTTCAATCTTCATTCGTACCGAATGTACTTTGTCTCCATCTTAATGCTGCATTACATATTCGTAAACGATACGGGAAATATCAGCGATAATTTTATTGTTCGCTTGATTATTTTCTTCAGAATCCTTCACGAAGACAGCTATACTATAAGTACGTCCACCGGGCAAAAGAACGAAACCGATGTCATTACAACCGATTTGTTGTCCTTTCGCATTAAGATCTCCCGTTCCGGTTTTATGACCTACGGTTACTTTTTTGTCGAGCAACTGAGCAACCAGACGGTCTTGCCCGGTTTGACATTCTACCATTGTTTGAAATATGAAGTCTTTGTACACTTTGGGAAACAATGGCTTCTTACGGAATATTTCCACTAATTCGGCTGCGGCTAACGGAGTAGTCCAGTTTTCATAACATAGGTTCAAGTCTTCGTGCATGGCAGTTTCTGTACCGACGATGGCACATTCCCGAATTCCTAGTGAATGGATATACTTATTCACAGCATCCGGACCACCCTGATAGTTGAAAAGAATATCGCAAGCATTGTTATCACTCTGCTGAAGTGTGTATCTTAGGAGGTCGGCAATACTCATTTCAATTCCTCCTTGCGGATATTTATCTCGAAGCGGACTATAAGTGTCCGGCTTTAAATCCGATTTCTTAATGGGTAACCGGGTTTCCAGCGATTGCTTCTGTTTTCCCATATAATCTGCCAATGCTAATGCCTGATGAAACTTGAATACGCTCATCAGTGGATAGTGAATATCATTATTGACAGTTACCGTATCTTTTCCATCAATGATGACGGCTATTCCTATTTCGGCCTTCTTTCCTTTGATGGCTTCTTTCAACTGTGTCTCAAGTTGAGTTTGTCGGGCAAACAGGAGGGTGGGGACCAGACAAAGAAATACTATGAATGAACGCATAATCAATTTCTCTTTTAACGGGTTACTAATTCTCTATTGAAATCATATTTTCTGTTGAAGTCACAAAGGTATAAATAGTAATTGCCTTTGCAAATTCTCATTCAAAAATAGTGATGTCGGATAAGAAATTCCTACTTTTGTGAATCAATCAATTAATGAGTAGATATTATGATAAGATGTCAGTCGGAATTATTTCAATCATCGGTAAAATTAGTAGATGGATTGAAGATGAATACAAAAGAAGATTTAAAGCAGATGGCGAAAATATTATGTCTACCTGTTCCCACAAAACTGCGCAAAGATGAATATGCAACCTACTTTGCAGAAGCAGTTTTGGCTTGCCCTGATATGTGGCTTCCCCGATTGACACAGTATGAGCTGACTTTGCTTGATAAGTTGGTGAAAGCGGGAACCGATACGTATGTAGAAACTACAAATTCATTTATGGTGAGTACGTTGGAAATTCTGTCTTTCGTAGCGACGGATACTTGTCACTTGGAAGAAAGTAAAGTCCGCTACATGATTTGTGATGAATTGCGTGAAGCCGTAGCTCCTTATTTAAATAATTATTTGACTTCGGAAAAGCAGGCAATCCGTTTTATGGTAGAGCAGTATGCTTATGGAATCATAAATTTATATGGTTATCTGTCTTATTTCGATCTGTTAAGTATGCTGGTTGACTATTTGCAGGATTCGGTGACGAAAAGAGAAATAGCCGATAGTTTGGCTAATTCGGCATTGATACAGCGGCTAACCTTTGAGGCGGTGGATGGTTATAACTCTACTATTTGTATACAGTCTCCATTTTTGGACGATTTAGATGATTTGGAAGAAAAAATGTATGCTCGTCGTGAAATAACAAATAGGAAGAAGTTTTCCAAAGAAGAAGCTTTTGCGGCAGGAATGATGCCGTTAGTCGTTATTCCTAATCCGTGTTGGGATGAATTGAAGGTATATATGATGAAGAAACTGGGATATACGGAGGAAAAAGCGGATAGCAGTTTGGCATATTTGTGGCTTACTGCTCAAACGGAAGAAAATTCAATGTCTATTATTACTTCAATGATTAGCCATAAACTTTCTTCCATGCAGGAGCTGCAAGAGGCTATTGAACTATTTATGGATTATGTGAATCATTGTCCCCGTTGGTTCCTGAAAGGTTATTCTTCGGATGAAACATTCGTTTTATTTCAAAAAGACAAATTTAGAAAGAATCCTCCCCGCGTTGTTGCAGGCCCGAATATGAAAGCTGCCGGTATGGACATTACTCCGGAAATGCAGGCTGGGATAGACAATCTGTTTCGTGGTATGCCTTCCGGACACACGGTCGGAAGGAACGATCCTTGTCCCTGTGGAAGCGGGAAGAAGTATAAAAAGTGTTGTGGAAGGAATAATTGACCTTATAAAGTTCGTATCTTTGTAAAGTTTTCAAATAAGCATGATTATGAAAAAGTCTATAAAACGTTTACCCAAGCGAACGCAGGAAGAATTGACAGTCTTGCTGGATTTAGTGCGTAAAAGCATCGGGAATTGTCAGATGGTTATCCTGTTCGGAAGTTATGCAAGGGGAAACTATGTTTTATGGGATAGTAATATAGAATTCGGTGTTCATACTTCGTATCAGAGTGATTATGATATTCTTGTGGTCATAACCGGACCGGCTAAGCAAGTGGAAGAGAAATTACACCGTATTACGAATAAATATCATGACTTGTTTGCAGATCGTCGTCATGCTTTTCCGCAATTTATAGTAGAGCATATTAATACTGTAAACCGTAACTTGGAAGTCAGCCAGTATTTCTTTACGGATATAGTAAAGGAGGGGATTATGCTTTATAATAGTGGCAAACATGAATTGGCTAAACCACGGAAGTTGAGTTTTAGGGAGATTCGAGATATTGCACAAAAAGAATTTAATGAATTATATCCATATGCTTGCGGGCTTTTAGAAGGGGTGAAAGAATATTATTTGCCTAAGAAACAAACTAAGATTTCTGCTTTTCTTCTTCATCAGACGTGTGAGAAACTTTATAATTGTATCCTGATGGTCTTTACGAACTATCGCCCAAAGAGTCATAAAATCAAAGAACTTGGTGGGATGGTGAAACGTTTTTCTATGGAATTAACTGCAGTCTTTCTTCAAAATACGGACGCAGAGAAAGAATGTTTTGATTTATTATGCCGTTCTTACATTGAAGCTCACTATAACAAAGATTTCAGTATCTCGCAAGAACAACTGGAATACCTTATTTCTCGCATAGGTATTTTGAAAGATATAACTGAACGTCTGTGTAAGGAGAAAATTGCGGAATATGATACGATGGCGGAATAATTGTCCCCTGTGAAATAAGTAGGTGTCGCATTTATAACTTGAATTCAGCTTCAGGGTCCTATGAAATGAAAAAACGAAATATATCTGTCATCTGTCACAATTTATAAATTAACTTCCAGAGTATGAGTGCTTAATGGTGTGACAGCACAAGGTGATAGCAGTGTGATAGCAATAATGCTGTCACCCAAAAACAAAGAAAAAATCAAAGATACTGTTTGGAATTTGATAGTATCAGCCATAGAAAGATAAGGCGTTCTATTTATTATCCCCGTACATTATGAGTTGTGTCCTGCCTTGAAGCCAACGGTTTCAAGGTGCGAAACTGTTGGTTCTGCGGTTTGAAACTTTAGTTTCATACGCTTGAAACTCTAGTTTCAATTACTTGAAACCATTGGTTTCTTACCGATGAAACTACAGTTTCTCTTAGCTGAAACTTTAGTTTCAAGCAAAGGAAACTAACTTGAAGCGTAACTGCGTGTAGGCGAACCTGTTTCTTTCCCCCAAAGAAATACTTGACATATCAATAATTTTCTAAATTAAAGTATTGTTTCCCTTGTCGGTTCCGGATAATATGAGTAATTTAGCAGTCTCAACGATCACAAAGACGCTGACAAAACAAATTATTATCAAATTAATGAAAATTACTCAATTTCGTAAGAATGAAGATACGATAGCGCTCAGCGTAATGGATCTTGATATACTGGTAAATAAGATAAAGACAGAAATAAAATCCCGCCCTGTTTCTACATTCAGAGAGCATCTGCGATATACCCTTTCCGATGAACGGTGTATGTTTGCCGATAAACTGCCCAAGATAATTCCTTCCGCTGAATTCCGTAAAGTAAACGGTCAGAAACAGATGAAAAACTACAACGGTATTGTAGAACTGACCATCGGTCCTTTATCCAATAAGTCGGAAATCGCTTTAGTGAAACAAAAAGCCTGTGAGCAACCACAAACCCGTTGTGTTTTTATGGGTTCAAGTGGTAAAACGGTGAAAATATGGACTACCTTCACCCGACCGGACAACTCGCTTCCTAAAACACGGGAAGAAGCGGAACTATTCCACGCCCATGCTTATCGACTGGCTGTGAAATGTTATCAGCCCCAAATCCCATTCGATATACTTCCCAAAGAACCGACTCTGGAACAATATTCGCGATTATCCCACGATCCGGACATCATATATCGTCCGAATTCAGTCCAATTTTATCTCTCTCAACCATCATCAATGCCCGAAGAAACCACTTTCCGGGAAGCGGTTCAGGCGGAGAAATCTCCATTGACTCGTGCCGTACCGGGATATGATGCGGAAAATGCCTTCCTGATGCTTTTCGAAGCCGCTTTTCGGAAAGCGTATGCCGATCTTCGGGAAGCGGGACTTGAATTGCGTGAAGGCACATGGCATCCTTTAGTCGTTCAACTGGCTAAAAACTGTTTTGCTTCGGGACTTCCGCAAGAAGAAGTCGTGAGACGTACCGTTTTCCACTTCTATATGTATAAACAAGAAGAGCTTATTCGGCAAATGATCGGCAATATATATACCGAGTGCAAAGGCTTCGGCAAGAATATCAGCCTAAGCAAAGAGCAGCAACTCGCCTTGCAGACTGAAGAATTCATGAAACGCCGCTATGAATTCCGCCATAATACCCAAATTGGTGAGGTAGAATATCGTGAAAGGCTTTCTTTTCGTTTCCGCTTCAATCCTCTCGACAAACGTGCGTTGAACAGCATTGCTTTGGATGCACAAATGGAAGGCATCCCCTTGTGGGACAGGGATATTAGCCGTTATATTTACTCCAACCGCGTCCCTGTATTCAACCCGTTGGAAGATTTTCTCTACCGGCTTCCCGCATGGGACGGTAAAGACCGTATTCGTGCATTGGCAGCCACCGTCCCTTGTAAGAATCCGTATTGGATGGATTTGTTCCACCGTTGGTTCCTCAATATGGTTTCTCATTGGAAAGGAAGCAATAAAAAGTATGCAAACAGTGTTTCGCCCTTACTCGTCGGACCGCAAGGAACACGTAAATCCACCTTTTGCCGGAGCATAATGCCTCCTTCCGAGCGTTCCTACTATACCGACAGTATTGATTTTTCCCGAAAGAAAGATGCCGAACTTTACCTCAATCGTTTTGCGCTTATCAATATCGATGAATTTGACCAGGTGAGTTCGACACAACAAGGCTTTCTGAAACATATTCTGCAAAAGCCAGTATTGAATGTGAAGAAACCTCATGGCAGTGCCGTGCTTGAAATGCGCCGTTATGCCTCATTCATAGCTACAAGTAACCAGAAAGACTTGTTGACCGACCCTTCCGGCAGCCGTCGTTTTATTTGCATCGAAGTGACCGGAGTGATTGACACCAATCGTCCGATAGACTATGAGCAGCTTTACGCACAAGCTATGTACGAATTGGAACATGGCGAACGTTACTGGTTCGACCAGGAGGAAGAAAAGATCATGGTGGAAAACAACCGTGAATTTGAACAAGTCCCACCGGAAGAGCAACTTTTCTTCCGTTATTTCCGTGCCGCACAGCCTGAAGAAGGGGAGTGGTTGTCTCCAGCGGAGATTATGGAGGATATTCAAAAAGGCAGTTCAATCCCGATGTCTGTCAAGAGGGTTAATTCCTTCGGAAGAATACTGAAAAAGCAAGAAATACCTTCCAAACATACGCGTAGCGGTACTCTTTATCATGTCGTAAGACTAATAACCAGGTGACGGCAAAAATGCCATCACCCTGCTGTCACCTCTTGCTGTCACGGGCTTATCGGTTCATTACTAAACTATTAACTCCTAAACTGTGACAGATGACAGCAACTTACCAAATATATTCTTCTGTGTAACGTTGGTAAGTTGGTTCTTCTTTTATCCCTTTATTACGGAACAGTTGTTTTATATAGGCTTGGTCTTTAGGCATAAGCCCCCGTTCTCCACGATAGAACCGATAATATCCCGTTTTCCCGTAGTGTCCCACTAATTGTATTCTGATACTGACTGCATCCTCATAAGGGATTCTGTCGAGCAACCGTTTTAGTCCCCATGCCACATGAACTTTGACAGCAGTCTTGAAACATTCGCATTGGTTTCCATCCGCAGGATAACGTGCCGGATTAACGATGGAGATATAAAGATAGTCGGCTATTTTATCTTGCGTAACTACGTGGCGCAAGCATTTCGAGGCTTGTGGACATTGGTCGTTGAAACACCGGGAGAAATTGTAGGGGACAGACGGGCTGTCGGATTCTTCTTTCATCTTGTAGGGTTTATTTTATTTGTGAGATACTGTTGTTAATATGTTAATATACGGGAAAATATTCTTCGCAAAAGTAGGGCTTTATTTTGGGAATGGGAAGTGTTTGGACAAATATTACTAATATGCAAAGAATCTTTTATAGAGAAATTGTGTTGTGATGTATCAAAAAATCTCTATTTCTTTCTCATATTCTATATTTTTACCTATTTTTGTAACTTCCGATAATATAGCCTTATCGGAAGTTACAAAAAAGACACACACATGAAACCGGAAGAAAAGGCTCGAATAATAATTGACCGTATGCTTAATGATGCGGGTTGGGAAGTAGTTGATAGAAATCATTATTCTCCTGAAGTATCTGCTATAGCAGTCGAAGAAGGCTTGCTGAAAGGTAATCGTGAAGCTGACTATTTACTTTTTTTAAATGGTAAAGCTGTTGGCGTATTGGAAGCAAAGAAAGAATCTGTGTCAATTTATTCTGAAATTGTGGCAGACCAGGCTGAAAAATATACTAGAGGTGTACCTCATTGGTGTCAGGCTTGGATGAATCCTTTACCTTTAGTTTATTTGTCAAATGGAAGGGAACTGTTATTCAGAGATACCCGTGAAGTTGATTCTGAATATATTTCTTTGAATAAAATTCATTCTCCTAAAGAAATAGTAAAACTATTAGGACTTAAAGATGATTTTGCAGGACTTCCAACTTTAAAAAGGAAAGGATTAAGGGATTGCCAGTATGAAGCGATAACAAAATTAGAAAATAGTTTTCGTAGCGGGCATGATCGTGCATTGATGGTTTTGGCTACGGGAGCGGGAAAGACTTATACCGCATGTTTGGCTGCCTATCGTTTGTTGGCTTTCACTTCAATGAAGAGGGTTTTGTTTCTTGTTGACCGTAATAATCTTGGAAAACAGGCAGAAGGAGAATTTGGAACATTCCGTTTGACAGAAAATGGTGATCCGTTTAATACCATATTTGGGGTAGAAAGATTGAAAACCGCGAAAATCCCAAATGATGCCAATGTTGTTATCGCTACTATACAGCGTTTATTTTCTTTATTGTCCGGAGACGATTTTATAGATGATGATAATGAAGCGGATTATGTTGTCGACGGCACTAGAAATATGAATTTGCCAGTTCATCCTAACTTGCCCCCGGATTACTTTGATTTGATAATTATTGATGAGTGCCATCGCTCTATTTATGGTAGTTGGCGAAGTGTGCTTGAATATTTTAGTTCTGCAAAAATGATTGGGTTAACAGCTACTCCTGCTGTTGAAACATTAGCCTTCTTTAATAACAACTTAATAGTGAACTACACTCTTGAAAAGTCAATAGTTGATGGTGTCAATGTTGATTATAGGGTGTTCCGTATTAAAACACAAGTAACCGAAGATGGCGGTGCAATTCGCGAGGGGGATAAAGTACGTAAAATAACCCGCTATACAGGTAAAACTGAAAATATCGAAACACAGGAAACGACTACTTATACAAGACAAGAACTGAATAGGAGTATTATTAATCCTGCTCAAATAAAGTTGATTTTAGAGACATATAGAGATGCGGTTTATACAGAAATGTTTAATGATCCCCAAAGAGAACCTAATTTTGACTATTTACCTAAGACATTAATATTTGCTTTGAATGATGCTCATGCACGTAATATTGTTAAAATAGCGAAGGAAGTCTTTGGACGTGAAGATGATACGTTTGTGCAGAAAATCACTTATTCGGCTGGAGATAGTAATGAATTGATACGTCATTTTCGTAATGATAAGGAGTTCCGCATTGCTGTAACTGTGACTTTGGTTGCTACTGGAACAGACGTGAAGCCTTTGGAAGTGGTGATGTTTATGCGTGATGTCGAGTCTGACTCTCTTTATACTCAGATGAAAGGTAGGGGAGTACGTACAATTGGTGATGAGCAACTGCGTAATGTTACTCCAAATGCTCATAGTAAAGATTTGTTTTTCTTAGTCGATGCGGTGGGAGTAACAGAACATGAGCATTATGTAACAACTTCTGGAGCGGGAAGCAATGCTGAAACATTATTGTCTTTAAGGCAACTTTTAGAGCGTATCTCTCATGGTGAACTGCCGGATGAACATCTGCGATTGTTGGCTAGCCGTCTGTCAAGAATACATAATAAGGCAAATGAAGAACAGAGGAATGAGTTTATAAGATTGGCTGGTACAGATATGCGGGATATGGCATCTCGTATATATGAAGCTTTGGATAATAATCTGTTGCCGGAATATGTGAATATAAACGAACCGAATAACGAACGGAAAGGCTTGGTGCGTCCTCTCGCTATTCATCCCGATGCCCGTGAATATCTGTGTATTCTGAACGCCGGATTTGTCACAATTTTAATGCCCGGTGAAGATACATTGATTGAGAAAGGATTTTCCATAGAGGAAGCTCACGACACGACTCAGGCGTTTGAACAATATGTAAATGAACATAGAGATGAGATAGAGGCTTTACGCATTATTTATAACAATAACGGAGAATCTATCACTTATGCAATGCTTAAGGATTTGGAGAATCGGATGAAAATGGAGAATTACAAGTTTACTCCTTCTCAATTATGGAATACATACTCTATTGTTAACCCTTCCAATGTAGTACATTTTGGGACGAAAGAAGAAAAAGAAGCTTTGACTAATATTATTCAGTTAGTCAGATATGCTTATCATCAGGTGACAGAACTTCGTAGCCTGTCATCAATGGCTGCCCAACGTTTTGAATTGTGGTGTGGGCAGATACAGCGTACAATGACTGAGGCTCAAAAGAATACTATCCGTCAGATTGTGAACTATATTGTAGCGAATGGTTCTTGTACAATAAAAGAAATAAAGGAAGATGATAAAACAATAGCGCTTCAGATGATACGTAAGTTTGGTACTATAGCAGCGGTGAATGAGGCTATTGTTTCATTATCTCAGTTTTTAATTTATAATAGAAAAGTAGCATAAAATTAATATGGCAAAATCAAATTCGAATGAGCAAGGTCTGACTAAAAAGGTTTGGACACTTGCCACTACGTTAGCGGGGCAAGGTATTGGATTTACCGATTATATAACCCAACTGACTTATTTGTTATTTCTGAAAATGGATGATGAAAACGTTAAATTGCTTGACGAAGAATCAGCCATACCTGAAGGATATCGTTGGGAAAACCTGATAGAATTGGATGGTCTTGATTTGATAGGTCAGTATGAAAATACATTGAGAATACTGAGTGAGCAGGATAATCTGATTGGTACTATCTATACGAAAGCTCAAAACAAAATAGATAAGTCTGTATATTTAAAGAAAGTCATAACAATGATTAATGAGGAGCAATGGCTTATAATGGATGGTGATGTTAAGGGGGCTATTTATGAAAGTATTTTAGAGAAGAATGGACAAGATAAAAAGAGTGGAGCAGGTCAGTATTTTACTCCTCGTTCTCTTATATCGGCAATGGTTGATGTAACTCGTCCTCAGATTGGGGAAACGGTTTGTGACCCGGCTTGTGGAACTGGTGGTTTTCTTTTGGCTGCTTATGACTACATGAAAAAACAATCACAAGACAAAGGCAAACGGGACTTTTTGCGGAATAAAGCTCTACATGGTTCGGATAATACTCCTTTGGTTGTTACATTAGCTTCGATGAACTTGTATCTTCATGGTGTTGGTACTGACCGAAGTCCTATCATATGTCAGGACTCTTTAGAAAAAGAACCTAATATACTAGTGAATGTCATTCTTGCTAATCCGCCTTTTGGAACTCGTCCTTCTGGTTCTGTCGACATTAATCGAAGTGATTTTTATGTTGAAACGAAAAATAACCAATTGAATTTCTTACAGCATATAATGCTTTCGCTCAAAACAGGCGGACGTGCAGCGGTTGTTTTGCCTGATAACGTACTGTTTGAAGGTGGAGCTGGAGAAGTGATTCGTAAGAAACTACTTTCAGAATTTAATTTACATACTATTTTGCGTTTGCCGACTGGTATATTTTATGCTCAAGGTGTAAAAGCTAATGTGTTATTCTTTACAAAAGGTAGTAGTACGAAGGATATTTGGTTTTATGATTATCGTACAGATGTAAAGCATACATTGGCTACTAATCCAATGCAAAGGCATCATCTTGATGATTTCGTTTCGTGTTATCATGCGGAGGATATAAATGCTCGTGTAGAAACATATAATGCTGAAACTAATCCGAATGGGCGTTGGCGTAAATATAGTTGTGATGAAGTAATAACTCGTGACAAAACCAGCCTTGATGTATCTTGGATAAAACAGGGAGGGGATGAAGTAGACTATTCATTATCAGAATTAATTGATATTCTCAAAGAGAAAAGTGATAACATAAGTAAAGCGGTGGCTGAACTTCAAAAATTAATGGCAAATATCGAGGACTAATGGACACAAAGAAACTACGACAGAAAATATTAGACCTCGCTATTAGAGGAAAACTTGTCCCACAAGATCCAAATGATGAACCTGCATCTGTTTTACTTGAACGTATTAAGGAAGAGAAAGAACGTTTGATAAAGGAGGGAAAGATAAGGAAAAGTAAGAAAACAGTTTCTTCTGATACGCCACATTATGAGAACGTGCCGTTTGAAATTCCAGATAATTGGGTGTGGACGACACTAGAAGAAATATGTTTGTTCTTATCTAGAGGTAAGTCCCCAAAGTATTCAGATACGGATAAAACCTATCCTGTATTTGCTCAAAAATGTAATCTAAAAGAAGGCGGTATATCTTTAGAGCAAGCACGCTTCTTAGACCCATCTACAATTTGTAAGTGGAGCGAGGAATACAAGCTAAAAACAGGAGATGTGCTTGTCAATTCAACAGGAACTGGAACAGTTGGACGAACAAGACTTTTCCACGAAAGCTATTTGAAGAATTATCCTTTTGTTGTGCCAGATTCTCATGTCTCAGTTATAAGGACAACAAACGAGATTAAATCTGAGTTTGTTTTTGCTTATATCTCATCGCAACTTATACAACGGCATTTGGAGGATAATCTTGCAGGAAGTACCAATCAAAAGGAATTATATATCGGGGTATTGTCGGATTTATCATTTCCGCTTCCTCCTCTTGCCGAACAACAACGTATTGTGGTAGAAATAGAGAAATGGTTTGCGTTGATTGACCAAATAGAACAAGGCAAAGCTAATTTACAAACAACTATCAAGCAAACCAAGAGCAAAATCCTCGACCTTGCTATTCATGGAAAGTTAGTACTGCAAGACCCGCATGACGAGCCTGCCATTGAGCTATTGAAGCGCATAAATCCAGACTTCACACCTTGTGATAACGGGCATTATACGCAGTTGCCTGATGGTTGGTGCTACTCAACGATAAAAGAGGTGTTCATGATCAATCCTAAAAATAAGGTAGATGATAATGTTGAAGCTGGTTTTGTTCCGATGGCCAATATCACTGATGGTTACAATAATACTTTTAAATACGAGGCTAGACGCTGGGACAAAATCAAAACTGGTTTTACGCATTTCGCAGACGGAGACATTGCAGTTGCGAAAATATCTCCATGTTTAGAAAATAGAAAGTCAGTAGTTCTAAAAGGTCTGCCAAATGGTATTGGCGTAGGCACTACTGAACTCCATGTATTTAGGTCTCAATTTATGGATGCTCAATATGGACTTTATTTCTTTAAATCAGATTATTTCATAAGCCAATGTGTAGGTTCTTTTAATGGAGTTGTAGGTCAACAAAGAGTAAGTAAAAATATCATTGAAAATATAATTATCGCTATTCCTCCAATAAATGAACAAAAACGAATTGTTTATACAGTCTGTAAAATATTCGCACAATTAGATACGATAATGGAGAGTTTATAAGCTCTCCATTATCGTATCTAAAGAGGTGAAAATCGATTCTATTCTGTTAACTATTCGCTCCTGTTCAGAGAGTGAAGGTATGTGTACAGGTATTGATAAAAAATTATCAAGAATCAGATTGTGTAACCCAGTAGTCTGTGTTTGCATCAATCTCATAGCTCCTTTCTGATATATAGCCAGAATATAATAGTACAGAAACTTGCTTAATATGGTGTTGCTATGCTTTATTCTTAATACCATTGTAAAATTACTGAATGAAAAAACGCCACTTTCACCTTCATAGAGTATTGTTCTTCCTACAGGATTATTATCACTACCGCCTGATTTCTCTACAATTAAATCACCATTCATTAAATGGCGTTTAGAAAAAGTTCGTTGTTCAACATCAATATACTCAATATTTGAATAGTCCAATTTAAAGTCTTTTGTAAAATTTGCATTGCGTATAACACCCACATGGACAAATGGTTCTTGCTTTCCTTTCCACAATCCATTGATGTTTTCGCATAAATCTTTAAGTGTCGTAGTACACCAACCATCAGGCAACTGCGTATAATGCCCGTTATCACAAGGTGTGAAGTCGGGATTTATGCGCTTCAACAGTTCAATGGCTGGCTCATCATTCGGGTCTTGTAGTACAAGTTTGCCGTGAATGGCGAGGTCAAGAATCTTGGATTTCGTTTTTGAAATGAGATTACTCATTTCGGATTCTTCACTATCAATGGCATCAACGAATGATAGCCAATAAGATACTTTTTCGATTATTCTAATCTGTTCTTTTGGGGGCGGTAATGGTATAAAGAAGTTCTTTAGAATGTCGAAAGGTGGAATGTTCTTGATTGCAGTACCCTTGCTTTCCTTTGCAGCCTCTCTTTTAAGAATGAAATCAAAGTAAAGCAAATAGAAATTAGAAATGGACTTATCAAAAAGTCTAATGGTCATAAGAGCTTGGTTAATAATACCCTCTCTAATATTGAGTGGCAGCACGTATGTTTCCCCAATCGTCCCTGCGCAACTAACAATAATGTCTTCTGGTTGAACCGCAAATCCTTTGAGTTCATCATACTTGTCTTTGTCTATAAAATAGTGTCCTAACGTAGCATCCTTACTTATGGCATTCTTTTGTTCATAAACTTTATAAGCATTAGGAGAATCTGGCACAAACATAGATTTAGTAAGACTACTGCCAAATGGTCCTTTTTTATAAAATGCTAAATCGTCCAGTTTGCACCAACACCATCCATCCGGCACCTCAAACGGCACATTCCCATAATGTGGCTTATGTGGTTTTAAAGTAATAAACAAAAGTGGTTTATTGCATGAGTATTATTAATAGCGACAATATTATTCTGTGTAATATAGATAGTAGGTATATTTCAATAAAAAAACACAGGTGTTTACTATATTAAAATAACTATTCTGTATCTTTGTGACTTAAAAAGTAATTCACGGGCAGGTGATTTTGTTTTTATAAAGGTGTTTGTTCTGTTGTAGGGTGATTTTGATTACATTGTTGAAAGAATTGGACATGATAAAATAAGGCATTGGAAGGTGAATTAATGAAGAAAAGTTCTAATACTATTTGAGTATGATTGACAGAAGACAGATATATCAAGATTTTCAAGCTGCTTTTCCGAAAAAACATCTTGTAAAAATGACACTTACACAATATACAAATCTCGAAAGACAGAATTCGTTTTGTTATTGGGTTGAATCTAAAACATATGATTTAGGTTCTATTTGGGGTGGCTCTTCTTATAAGTTTGGTATTTATGAATATAGAAACAAACCCAATAAGAATGATTCTCGTATTGTTAGCAATGATAAGTATGCTTGGTATAACAAATATGATAAACAGACTGCTGATGAAGCTTTTGCTATTGTCAGAAGCACTATATTTAAAATAGCAGAACATGCGGGCAAAGGTGAATTGGAAGCAATAGAGAAAATAGATGAGTTAGGCGATGCTTACAAATGGAAAATAGCATTTTTATATTCAGATGAGACTTTAATACCAGTATATAAGCGTGATATGTTGGTTAAGTTGGCTAGTTATTTTGGTATGTCTGTCACAAATAAAACTAAAATTTCTGATTTGCAAAGGTTCCTGATAGAACAGAAAGGCGAAAAAGACCTTTTCGAATTTTATGAGGAGTTACTAAATATTGTAAATGAATTAGATAGTTCAAATATGGAACATAAGATTTGGTTATACGCTCCGGGAGAAAATGCATCTAAGTGGGATGTGTGTTTATCTCAAAACATAATGTGTATTGGTTGGGATGATATGGGTAACCTTTTGGAATACTCTTCTAAGAAAGAAATGGCAGCTAAATTGCAGGATATATATGGCAAGCCGGGATCCTCGTTTAAAAATGATAGTTTGGCATTATGGGAGTTTGCTTATGAGATGCAAGTGGGTGATATTGTTATAGTCAAAAAGGGACAGAATCAAATAATAGGGCGTGGTATTGTGAAAAGTGACTATACTTTTGATGATTCTTTCTCTGATTTTAAGCATGTTCGTAAAATGCAATGGACGAATGTCGGAGAATGGGAGACAGTAGGCAAGAATGTCCAAAAGACTTTGACCGATATAACCAAGCAGCCGGATTCTGTGAAATCTTTGGAGAAGCTATTTGAAAATAAATCTCAAAAACAATATTGGTGGCTTGTGGCAAGTCCTAAAATATGGAGCTTTTCGAAAACTCCGGTTGGCGAAATACAAGACTATACTCTTTATAATGATAGTGGAAATCAACGAAGGGTATTCCAAAATTTTATTGATGCAAAAGAAGGAGATGTTGTTATTGGCTATGAAGCTACTCCTGTTAAACAGGTGGTAGCTATTGCAGAAATAGCCAAATCTGCCGATGGACAAAAAATATATTTCAAAAAGACTGAGAGCTTATTGAATCCTGTTGATTATTCAGTTATAAAGGATATACCGGGATTAAGTGGCATGGAATTCCTGAAGAATAAGAACGGCTCGTTTTTCAAACTGACAAAAGACGAGTATAACATATTGATGAAATTAATACGTGGCGGAAATCCTATGCATAATCCTCAATATTCCGAAACAAATTTTTTGGATAATGTATTTATAAAATCAGAAGAGTATAACAAATTGAGAAACCTGTTGTTGGCAAAGAAAAATGTCATATTACAAGGCGCTCCGGGTGTTGGTAAAACGTATTCGGCTAGGCGTCTGGCTTATTCTATTATAGGGGAAGAAGATAGAACTAAAATAGAGTTCATTCAATTTCATCAGAATTATTCCTACGAGGATTTTGTGATGGGATATAAGCCAAAAGAAGATGGTGGTTTTGAACTTAGACGAGGGGTATTCTATAATTTCTGCCGGAAAGCCCAAAGTGATCCGGATAAGAAGTATTTCTTTATTATTGATGAAATTAATAGAGGAAATATGAGTAAGATTTTTGGTGAGTTACTGATGCTTATTGAAAAAGATTATCGGGGCGAAAAACATCAAATCCGTCTTGCATACAATGATGAGTATTTTTTTGTACCGGAGAATCTTTACATCATAGGTATGATGAATACGGCAGACCGTAGCCTGGCTATGATTGATTACGCTTTACGTCGTCGGTTCAGTTTCTTTGATATGGTGCCGGGATTTGATTCGGATGGTTTCAAAAAGTATCAGGAGAATCTTGATTGTGACGCCTTTAATAGGGTGATTGATGCCATCAAAGCTCTGAATGTTGAGATTGCTAAAGATGATTCACTCGGAAAAGGCTTTTGTATCGGTCATAGTTATTTCTGTAATCAGGAATCTATTGATGATATGTGGCTTGGAAATGTGATTGAATATGATATTGCCCCTATGTTACGCGAATATTGGTTTGACAATGATAAGAAATTCAAAGAAGAAACAGACAAATTATTGAGCCTGATAAAATGACAATAGACAAAGGTATATTCATTCGCAATATCTATTATATGTTGACTTATGCTTTTCAAGAGCTTAAGCAGAATAACTATGAAGAAATAGCAGGTGAAGAATTTGACGAGATTCATGATTTATTTGCCGAAATTCTAGTTCGTGGCATTTCGTATCAACTTAAGCAAGGGTTACATAAAGAATATATTTCCTGTCATGGTTCATTATCTACGTTAAAGGGCAAGCTTGATATAAATGGTACTATCAATAATTTGATGCGAAAACAACAGAAAATAGATTGTGAGTATGATGAATTATCAGAGAATAACAAATTTAATCAGATATTAAAGACGACTGTTCAATTCTTGCTGAAACATCCGAATGTCAAATCGGACAGGAAAGCTTCGTTGAAGCGTCTTATGCTTTTCTTTAGCAATGTAGAAGTTATTGATATTCCGACGATAAACTGGACTACTATGCGCTTTGATAGAAATTGTAAGACTTATCAGATGCTTCTATATGTTTGTTATTTCATTCTCGACGGGATGTTAATGACTACGGAAAAGGGTACGTATAAAATGAGGGATTTCTCCGATGAACATATGTGTAGGCTTTACGAGAAGTTTGTTTTGGAATATTACCGAAAGCATTATCCGGAATTAAAAGCAAAGGCTACTCAAATAGACTGGAATATTGATAAAGAACAGTCTACTTCCAGCATTCTTCCTATAATGCGGACGGATATAACGTTGACATTTAAAGAGAGAATATTGATTATTGATACCAAATATTATAGTAAATCAATGCAATGTCAATTTGACAAGAGAACTATTCATTCTAATAACCTGTATCAAATTCATTCTTATGTAATGAATTATGATGTTAATCATGCTGGGAACGTGGATGGAATGTTGCTGTATGCCAAGACAGAAGAAGATATAACACCTGATGGACAGACGACATTTAGGGATGGGAATATCATATATTACCGGACACTTGATCTGAATCAGGATTTTGAGAATATCAAGAAACAATTGGATGGATTTCTAGTACATGGTCTATAACTATTATTGGTGTAATACTTCGCTTGCCATGATATAACAGAGAAATCATCCCCTATCTAATTTATAGTAATATTTTATTAAAAATAAAACCATTATTACTTTCAATTCTAGATAAGTTACTCTATCTTTGTAAGGTAACACAAACAAAAGTGTAACCTTATATGAATCAAGACCATTGTTTAGTAGAACAGTTTGAAATGATATTTAGAGCTCATTTCTCTTCAGTGAAGTTTTTTATCAATATGTTTCTTAAATCGGAAGCAGATGCGGAAGATTTGGCTCAAGATGTATTTACCAAATTATGGACTAATTTTGAGACGTGGCAAAATAATGATGGAAAAGAAGGGTATATATACGCTATGGCAAAAAATGTTGCATTTGATTTTATCAAGCACAAAAGACTGGAAAATGATTATCGGGAGGAACAAATAAAGAAAAGTACAATTAAGGATTTGTTAGGCTTCTCAGATCCGTTAAATTCGCTTTATTATAAAGAAATGCAACTAATAATAAGAATGGCTCTTGAAAACTTTCCTGAACGTCGCAGAAGGATTTTTGAGATGAGCCGTTTCAATAATATGAGCAATCAGGAGATTGCATTATCCTTACATCTTTCTGTTCGTACAATAGAGCATCAGATATATTTGTCGCTTCAAGTTTTAAAGAGAATCATTTTAATTTTATTTTTCCTGTATTTTCTTTAAGTAGCTGGAATGTTTCAATCGTTATATATGAAATTTCAAAATCTAATATAATGATAACATGAAGAATTATTTTCAGAAAATATTATCCCTTTTTGCCCGACATAATTATTCGGAACAAACAAATCAAATGTTTTACAGGTGGTTGGTTGATAATGAATATGAAAAAGAAAAGGATGAAGCATTACAGGAGCTTTATCTAGAAGCAAGAAAAAAAGGAAAAGTATTCGACCTGGAGAAATCACTGGAACGTTGGAAGTTAGATAACAATCTTACACATGTTCAACCTCAACAAAAGTCCGATAAAAAACTGTTTATGCGATTGTGGCAATCGGTAGCTGTTATATTATTAATAGTATCTATATCTTTAGGATATCTGCTTTGTAAGGCAGAAAAAGACGATTCAGGAATAACTCAGCAATGCATATCGGGCACTCAGATGAAGACATTTTTTTTGCCTGACGGAAGTCGGGTAAGCATGAATTCGAGGAGTATGTTATTATATCCCGAACAATTTACAGGAAAGTACCGTAGTGTTTTTCTAATTGGCGAAGCTAATTTTAAAGTAAAAGCTAATAAAAACAAACCGTTTATTGTCAAAACCAATGATTTTCAAATAACAGCTTTGGGAACCGAGTTTAATGTATCCGCATATACTGAAGATAATAATGTTTTTACAACTCTAATAACAGGGAGTGTTCTTGTGGAATTTGACGACTTGGGCAAAAAGAAGTTGCTTAAGCCAAATGAACAATTGGTGTATAATAGGAAGAGCCGTCAAGATACTCTGACTTATCCTGATATGAAAGATGTGACAGCATGGCAAAAAGGTGAGTTGGTATTTAATCGAAAGACTATAACGGAGATTATAACGATATTGGAACGTAAGTACGATTGTAAGTTCTTTTATAATCAGCATAGCTTAAAGAATGATCGTTATAGTTTCAGGTTTAAAGATAATCCACCTTTGTCTGAAGTTATGGATGTTATTGTTGATGTAGCAGGAGATTTATGTTTTAAGATAGAACATGATAAATGCTATATTATGCAGAAATAATTTTGATATTAGAAAGTTAAAGCGGTGGAAGGTATGTCGAATAACTAAAACGGAGAAAGGAGGAATTATTAAGCTTTTAGAACGCATTACCTAAGCAAAATAGTAACCATATAAAAAGTAATACTATATGAAAAATTTGAAATACTTCTTGTTACTCGTTGTAGCAATGGTGGCAGGAACTTTGATCATAAGTTGCAGTAGTGATGACTACATGGGAGAGGCACAACAACAAGGTATTTCGCCAACTACTTGCGGCGTCAGCGACAAGATGCCGAAGTTGACTACTTATATTGAAACTAATGATGTAAATCCTCTAAATGCAGGAGAGTACTATTTTACAGGTACGGATCCGCAAGAGCAGGTGATTGATAATGTGATTCTGTTTGCTTCTAATATTCGGGGTGCGGCTAGTACTGTTCAATTGTATCATAACAATAATCAGTCTCATATATTGACCAATGCCGGTACGCTTATCGCTCCTTTACAACAGAAAGGTATCAGAGTCTCTTTAGGGCTGTTGGGTGATCACACCGGAGTGGGGTTCTGTAACTTGACACCGGCTATGATTGAAAGTTTTGCACAACAGATTGCCGCTTGTGTTAAGCAATACAATTTAGATGGTGTGGATTTTGATGATGAATATGCAGACTATTGGAAGGCACCTTCTAATTTACCTTCACCAAGTACTACGATTTTTGGAAATCTTGTAAAAAGAGTGCGTCAGTTGTTGCCTGATAAACTGATTACAGTATTCAGTTTTGGTGGTTATACAAATTTTGATGCGACTACAATGAATGCCATTAGTTACATGTGGCCTGATTTCGGGGCGGATTGGAGTACTCCGGCCGGATTAGGGAATAGCAAATGGGCAAAGATGTCAATACACTGTACGGATGGTAGACCAAGTGCAGGTGTGATACAAAGTAGCGCTGCAAATTATAGTGGCTATGGCGCCATTATGATGTTCAATCTACGCGAGTCCGGTCAAACAAGCTTAATGAATAACTTTGCTTCAAGAGTTTGGGGAGGCAAGACCGTATCTCGTACGACGACTATCTATGCGAAGAATTATTAAGATATCAGGACGCTCCATGTGAATGAATTGAAGACTGGAAGTGATAGACTTTCAGAGAAGGACACTTCCGGTCTTTTATAAATTAACCTGAATATACAAACTGCAGATGCCTTTCATTTGTTGATAGGCACTGCTTAATAATAAAGATATATGTGAAAAAGTATCTATGCCAGGAATCTTCCTGCCTTGGATATGAAATCGAAAATTAAAACAGATAGACATGTGTTGCGAATAAAAAAGTTAGCAAACTAATACTTAAAATTCATGTTACACAGTTATACATTGAAAAATGATAAGAAGGCAAAAGGGATAAGATTTGTGTTGTTTTTATTTATGGTTGTAATACAAGCTACAGCTTTTGCCCAAGGTGGTATGAAAATTACTATTCAAAAAGAAAATATAACTGTTATTGAAGCACTGAAAGAAGTGGAGAAGCAATCAAAGCTTTCAGTAGGATATAACGATTCGCAATTAATTGATAAACCGGCTATCAATCTCAATTTGAAAAATATTGATTTGGAAAAAGCCCTCTCGATTATCCTTAAAGGAACAGGATTTACTTATGGAATTAAAAGAAATTATATTAATATTATTCCTCAACCAAAGACTGGAACTGTGGTTGTTAAACAGGTAACAGGAAGGGTTGTTGATGAGAAAAATGAACCACTGATAGGAGTAAATATACGGGTAGAAGGGACTGATGATGGAACTGTTACTGATTTGGAGGGTAAGTACGTCATAAAAGCTTCTATAGGTAGTATATTAAGCTTTACTTATATTGGCTATATTTCGTCTTATGTAAAAATAGCAGATAAGAATGTGTACAATATACAAATGTCTGCTAACGTAGAGGCGCTAAATGAAGTAGTTGTAACTGCCTTGGGTATCAAGAGGGAACAAAAGGCTCTGAGTTACAATGTACAACAGGTAAAATCCGACCAGTTGACAAATGTCAAGGATGCAAACTTTATTAATAGCCTGAATGGTAAAGTCGCAGGAGTTAATATAAACAGTAGTTCTTCAGGAGTAGGTGGAGCTAGCAAGGTGGTGATGCGTGGTACAAAGTCGATAGAACAAAGCAGTAATGCATTGTATGTTATTGACGGTATTCCCATGTTTAATTTCGGAGGTGGCGGTAGTATGGAGAATGGTTCACAGGGAGTGACTGAGAGCATTGCCGACATCAATCCGGATGACATTGAAAGTATCTCAGTGCTGACTGGAGCAGCAGCTGCCGCCCTTTATGGAAGTAATGCGGCAAATGGAGCCATCGTTATTAATACGAAACGTGGCAAAGTTGGTAAATTGCAGGTTTCTGTGTCTAGTAATACCGAATTCGCTAAACCATTCGTACTTCCACATTTTCAAAATCGCTATGGTACAGGCAGTTCGGGAAAAGCAGGTAATTCTACTACGTTGAGTTGGGGGACTTTATTAAATGACGCATCTCGTAGAAACTATGAACCACGTGATTTCTTTGATACGGGGATAACTTATACCAATTCCATTACATTATCAACGGGAACAGATAAGAATCAGACCTTCTTTTCTGCTGCTGCGGTTAATTCGGAAGGGATTGTACCAAACAACCGTTACAACCGTTTTAATTTCACCTTCCGTAACACTACAAACTTTCTGAATGACAGGATGAAGCTTGATGTAGGTGCAAGTTATATTATTCAGAATGACCGCAATATGACTAATCAAGGTGCTTACTCAAATCCGATAGTTCCTGTTTATTTGTTTCCACGTGGCGACGACTTTAATTTGATAAAAGTGTTCGAACGTTGGGATCCGGCCCGTAAGATTAAAACTATGTTTTGGCCTCAAGGGGAAGGAGACTTGCGGATGCAGAATCCTTATTGGATCGCTTATCGCAATTTACGGACGAATGACAAGAAGCGTTATATGCTGTCTGTCTCTTTAAGTTATGATATTACAGACTGGCTGAATATTTCAGGGCGTGTTCGGGTTGATAATTCCAGTACCAAATATGAACAAAAATTATATGCAAGTTCCAATACTACTCTTACTGAAGGTAGTGCACAGGGATTTTATGCTATATCTAAACCTGACGAAACACAAGTGTATGCTGATGCGTTGGCAAATATAAATAAACGTTTGGGTGATTATTCTATTGTGGTCAATATCGGGGCGAGCATCGTAGATAATAAGTATGACGAATTGAGTTATCGTGGGCCGATACGTGCCAATGGTATTCCCAATGTTTTTAATGTGTTTGATCTTGACAATACGCAGAAAAAAGCACGTCAGGATGAATGGGAAGAACAGACGCAGTCTATATTTGCCAGTGCTGAAGTAGGGTGGAAGAGTATGCTTTATCTTACGCTGACCGGACGTAATGACTGGGCGTCACAGTTGGCAAACTCATCTTCTACTTGTTTCTTTTATCCGTCAATTGGACTTTCGGCTGTCGTCTCTGAAATGGTGAAACTACCTTCTTTCGTTGATTATCTGAAAGTGCGCAGTTCGTTTAGTTCGGTGGGTATGCCTTATCCTCGTAACTTGACATCGCCTACTTTTGAGTATGACGAAACTACTCAAACGTGGAAGCCGAAAACACATTATCCCATTGGTGACCTTAAACCTGAACGGACCGATTCATGGGAATTAGGCTTGGATATGCGGCTTTTCAAGGACTTTAATCTCAGTTTGTCATGGTATTTGGCTAATACGTTTAATCAGACGTTCGATCCGAAAATTTCCGTATCATCCGGATATACTACCATTTACCTTCAAACAGGATATGTACGTAACCAGGGAGTAGAGCTTTCATTTGGTTACGGACATACATGGAAGAAAGATTTTCGCTGGCAAAGTAATTTTACATTAAGCCATAACAAGAACAAAATTATAGAATTGGTAAAGGACTATATACATCCGGAGACTGGTGAGCCTATAAATAAAGATCGGCTGGATGTAGGCGGACTCGGAAAGGCCAGATTCATATTGAAAACAGGAGGTTCGCTGGGTGACCTTTACACACAGTCTGATTTGAAGCGGGACGACAATGGAATGGTAGAAATTTCTCCTGCGGGTACATTAGTAACAGTGAATAATCGACCTGATATTAAATTAGGAAGTGTTTTCCCTAAATGTAATTTGGCATGGAACAATCAGTTTTCATGGAAAGGGTTTAATATCAGTGCTTTAGTTACTGCACGTATAGGCGGTATTGTTTATTCGGCTACTGCAGCGGCCATGGATCAATATGGGGTATCTGAAAGTTCGGCGGTTGCCCGTGATAATGGTGGGGTATTAGTGAATGGACGTAATAGGGTGGATGCGCAGACATGGTTCACGGCTATCGGTTCACAAAGTGGTCTGCCACAGTATTATACTTATAGTGCTACCAATATTCGATTGCAGGAGGCGGCTATCGGTTACACGCTTCCACGTAAATGGTTGCATGATGTATGCGATATTCAGTTGTCTGTTGTGGGACGCAATCTCTGTATGATTTATAATAAAGCTCCTTTTGATCCGGAAGCCGTTGCAACGACTGGTAACTATTATCAAGGGATCGACTTTTTCATGTTGCCGAGTACCCGTAATGTCGGTTTGAATGTGAAAATCAACTTTTAACAGATAAAAAGTAGTCACTATGAAATATATAACATCTACCATAAAATTGCTTTCGCTAGCGCTATTGCTTATTGTCGGTTACGCTTGTACGGATAATTTCGATAAAGTCAACCGGAAGGATTATCAGGTTGACAAAGAAGAGCTGGGGCGTGAAAGTTATAACGTAGGCGCCAGTCTTAAAGGATTACAAGGGTTGGTGATTCCTACGGAAGAACATCTCTATCAGTTTGTTGAAGCACTTGGCGCAGGTGCGTTTGCCGGTTACATTGGTTGTACTGTAGAATGGACGGCTAAGTTTGAAACGTATAATCCACCAATAGATTGGCAAGAAGCTCCTTTTTCAGATTTAGTCACCCGTACTTATCCGTTTTATCGGGACTTGTTGGATAAAACAGACGATCCTGTGGCGTTGGCACTGGGGAAACTGTTTCGTGTGGTCATCATGCAGCGTGTGACAGATATGTACGGTCCGATTCCTTATTCAAAAATCATTTCTAAAACAGGTAAGATTTCTCTTACCGTACCTTATGATTCGCAGGAAGAGGTATATAAGCAAATGTTCAGTGAATTGGACGAAGTGAGTGATGTCCTTAGGGATAATCTCAATTTGAGTGCGGAAGCTTTTCGTAAATTTGATGATGTATATCAAGGCGATCTTTCCAAATGGCTCAAATTTACTAATTCACTCAAATTGCGTATGACCATGCGCTTGACTTATGTACCGGAAATGCAGGCGGAAATACAACGAATAGCCGAAGAAGCTGTAACGGCAGGCGTAATGACGGAAATAAATGATAACGCTTTCTTGAAAGTGGAAGAAAATAGGGTTGCTATGATTTTTAATGACTGGAATGACCAGCGTGCGGGGGCTGATATTATCTCATATATGAATGGTTATAAAGATCCGCGTCGGGAAAAGATGTTCACTACAGTGAAAATGATTGTATATGATGAAAACTTCCAACCGCAAGAGGTTGATGGATACGCGGGTATTCGTATTGGCATTGATGTGACTACCAAGGATGAGATGGTAAATGCATACAGCATACCGATTATCAGCAGTACCAGTCCTTTTTTATGGATGAATGCCGCAGAAATCACTTTCTTACGTGCCGAAGGTGCCTTGCGAGGCTGGAATATGGGTGGGGAAGCTAAAGATTTATATAATATGGCGATAGCTCTTTCTTTTGAACAATATGGTCTGTCGGGCTCTGAAACCTATGCGGAGAATTCGACTGACACTCCGGAAGCGTACAATGATCCGACATTTGCCTATACTGATTGGGAAGGTCCGAGAAGTACTATTACTATTGCTTGGGAAGATGGTGCGGATAATTTTGAACGTAATCTTGAACGTATCATCACTCAAAAATGGATTGCTAATTTCCCTTTAGGTGTTGAGTCATGGAGTGAACTCCGCCGTACAGGATATCCTCATCTTATGCCGGTTATAGAAAACAAAAGTGGTGGTAGCATCAGTTCCGAGCATATGATCCGTCGTTTGTGGTATCCGCCTACAGAATATACTGAAAATCTTTCGAATATCAATTTGGCGATAGGTATGTTAGGAGGTCCTGACAATGGGGGAACGAGATTGTGGTGGGATAAGAAATCTTATCTCAATTGACGAGAGAGTTTGAATACGAATAAAAGAATGAAAAAGAATTTATATGAAAACAATAATATATAAACAATTCATTTATAGTCTTCTGTTTTTAACGGCTTTTTTATTGCCTGTTGCTTGTGATGACTGGAATGAACCTGAAATTGTAGATATTGATATTAATAGTGCGAAAGAACAGAATCCGGAACTATGGGCGCGTTATATGCAGGCATTACGTACCTACAAACAAAGTAAACATTACTTGTCATATGCGCACTTTGATAATTCTCCGGAAAAATCGCTAAATGAAGGTAGTTATCTTCGGGCATTGCCGGATTCGTTGGATATTGTGACCTTGGGTAATTCTCACCAAATCTCTGATTATGATCGGGAGGATATCCCTCTATTGCAGGAAAAGAGTATCCGGGTGCTTTATTTGATAGATTATGTAGCTCACGCCTCTTCCTTAACAGATATCACGGCATTAAATAGTTGGTTGGATAAAGAAATTGCTACGTCGGCCGAACTCAATCTGGACGGATTTGCTTTTACCGGTCTTCCGCTCTATAATGGAACTGATGCTGAATTGGCATCGTATAAAGAGAAATCACGGCTGATTGTTTCTAAATTATCTACTGCTACGGGACAGGATAAATTATTGGTATTGGAAGGAAATCCGGCTTTCGTTGATGAAGCAGACTTTGACAAATTGAATTATATTGTGTTGAATACTGCAGAGTTGACCAATGTAACCGATTTGAAATTGCAGGTGACGGGGATTCTTGCCAATAGTTTATTGTCTAAAGATAAATTATTGTTATCTGTTCAAATGGGCGGACAAGTAATTGATGAGACTGGTGTAAAACAAGAGGCTGTAACTTTAATGACTGACCGTGTGGTTGCTCTTGGTCCATTAGCTGGATTGGGAATTTATGCTATAGGCAATGATTATTATAGCCCGATAAGGAATTACGAGATTACACGAACGGCTATTCAACTAATGAACCCATCGAAATAAAAAAGAATTAATATGAAAAAGAATCTTATCATACATTTTATATTAGTATTGTTACTGAAAATAGGAGTAACAGGGTGTACCGAAGAGACTATCTCAATGAATGCGGACAGAATGCCTGACGAGACGGCTATGGATAATATTGCAGGTGCCCTGCGTAACACAACTACATTGACTAATAAAGCATTTATTGAGTTGACGGAAGGGGACGAATCTGCCACAGAGGAAATATTCTATTCACTGTCACAATCAGCCGGAAGCAGGTTGACTGTCACAGCCGTTGTAAACGAGAAGCTTGTAGAAGATTATAATGAGGAAAACAATTCCAAATTGAATACATTGCCGGCTGGGAATGTGCAGTTCGAAAATGGCGGAGTTCTTTCAATAGATGCTGGAGAACAAAAATCTGCCAAAATCAAATTTACTATATCCACAGCCGGACTGAATACTGATACTCCATATCTTTTGCCATTAACTATGGAAGAAATACCTACAGGAGTAAAGGTGGATACTAAGAAACAGGTGCTTTATTATATTGTAAATATTCGGAAAAGAATAACGACTTGTTATCCTAATAACCAGTATGAACAAATAGATATGCCGCCAATGCGACCTGATGCATTTGTTGTTTTCTATGTGAATACTTCAACTTATCAACCGTTGATAGCTGATGTTTATGGAATTCAAAAAATTAATCAGATAGATTATACTCAAGCTTTACATAATATAGGTAGTATCGTGAATCTACGAATTGTGACAATGGACTATGAGTCTGCAACAGGACGTGCACTGCTCAATTTGAGTAGTGACATACGTGATGTGTTGGAAAAGGCGGATAAGTTTATTCGTCCGCTTCAGGAACACGGACGTAAAGTATGTCTTAGCATTGAAAATGGTAATAAAGGGTTTGGCTTTTGTAATTTAAACGATATGCAGCTTGCAGATTTTGTTCAACAGGTGAAAAATGTGGTAGAACTTTATCGTTTGGATGGAATAAATCTCTGGGACAAAGTGAGTACTTATAACAAGGAAGGTATGTTTGCTATGAATACAGTCTCTTATCCTAAACTAATAAAAGCATTGCGGGATGCACTTCCTGAAAAGTTGCTGACAGTTGTTGATAAGGGAGAAGCTACTGAATATTTTTATGATGTAAATCGATGTGGCGGCATTGAGGTAGGTAAGTATATAGACTATGCGTGGCATGCGTATGATAGTGGAAAAGAAGTGGTACAGATTATAGAACCATGGGACGCAGAGCATCCTTATAGTGAATATACTCGTAAACCTATTATAGGGCTGGCACCGGAATGTTATGGAAGTTTGGTTATTCCATTATATGAAAAAGGAGAAAATCCTTTGAGAGATAAATCGCAATATAGGATGGTGGATTGGAAAATGAATAAGCGTAAAAAAAATAATATTGTTGTATATGCGTTTGATCTTACAGCCAATGAGCAAAATATGTATGAAGGAATGGTGAACGATATCGCGATAGGAGATGGCATTAACGCTATGATGGATGATGGTGCTTATTGGGGGCAATCCATCTATCCTCCTTATGATTGGGGATTTATTTCCGGTGAGTATTCTTATACTTATAAACCGTTGGACTGGCTTTTGCGCCAGATGTATAATGTGTATTCAAAAGGATGGGTACGTCCGTCCGGAATGTGAGAAATAAAATGAATCTTAAAACTAAAGATATAATGAGTCTGATAATTCAAAACAAGAATATAATGAAAATAAGTAATAATTGTTTGGTCATGGTTTTCCTGTTATTAATAACAGGTTGTGACAACAAAGATTATACTAAGGAATCTCCTTTTGGTAATAGTGTATATATTGATGCGGCGAAAGTGAAGGATATAGCTAATTTTACATTTAATAATCTTAAACAGGATGGACAGCAACAGATTTCTGCTGTATTGGCATATCCTGCTGAGCAGGATATAGATGTCAGCTTTCGGACAGATCCTTCATTGATAAGTTATTATAATGCACGTTTAGGGAATAATTATGCAATGTTGGATGCTAAGTATTATAAGTTCTCCACCCAGCATGTTGTCATTCCTAAGGGAAGTGTAGATTCGGAAATGGTAACTATTGAATTTTCCAACCTGATAGACTTGGATATTGACACTAGCTTTCTATTACCTGTTACTATTGGAGAAGCATCAGGAGGGATGAGCATATTGGGCGGATCTAAAAATATCTGTTACATAGTGCGTCGTTCCAGTGCTATAACTACTGCTGTCAGTCTTGCTAACAATTATTTTGAGATACCGGGATTTGTTGCCGGTAGTCCTACTGCTAATGTAGTAAACGGATTGAAGCAACTTACTTTCGAAGCTGTTGTTCGAGTGAATAGATTTGATCCTCTTACTGAAATCTCATCCATTATGGGCATTGAGCAATATTGTTTGTTACGTTTTGGTGATTCTGGCTTTCCTAGACAGCAATTGCAATTTGCGGTTAATGAAATGAAATTTCCAAATGCCAATGATGGTAAACTGTTGCAACCTGGTGAGTGGTATCATGTTGCCGTTACTTATGACACGGAGACAAAGGCTGCTATTATGTATGTAGATGGTAAAGAGCAGAGCCGCATTGACGATTACGGAAATGGGGAAGCCATAAACCTTGGAAAACAGAAGAAAGGAGACTTTATGTTTAAGATAGGACACTCTTATGGAGACCCCGACGATATGAGTCGGCAATTAAATGGAGAGATTTGTGAAGTACGTATATGGAATGTGCTCCGTTCACAAGAAGAAATTTACAGGAATATGTATGATGTTGATCCCCAAACTACTGGTTTGAAAGCTTACTGGAAGTTCAACGAAGGTAAAGGAAATAACATTGCAAAAGACTTGACCGGTAATGGAAATGATGCTGTGGCTTATACAACTGCTATATGGCCGGAGGGGATTGAAGTACCGCAGAAAAATAAAGAGTAGCTTTCGGGAATAATATCTTGAAATGAAATTAGTGCAAATAAATCACCTTTGTTACATTGTGTTTCAAAGGTGATTTTTCTGTTTAGATTCAATTCTTTAAAATATCAGTCATTTTATCTTAGGCGATATATAATGTGCATTTGCTATAAGAATAATGCTTGGTGCTTTGGTTTTCTCGGATTTTATGTTCACCTTTGTATTGCATTACAATATTTAAGTCGTTTATATGTCTTAGGAGATCCTTAGTTGTCGTCAGTTGCAGGTATATATATACTTTGCAGTTAATGATAGTACGGCTCTGTGTTCCTCGTGTGGTAGGTTAATTACCCCACTCATATCCTAGGCTGCGGCTAATAGATTTGTAATGCAGCGGGGGATCAGGGTCGTATCTTTTTATTGAGATTTTTATATATCATTCTGTATTATTTTATAATAAAACATTGATTTTATTGGCTTTATAAGGAAATAGTCTTATCTTTGTAGGGCATTACATGTCTATTTTGCCGACTGGAAGCCAAGGAGCCTTTAGTCGTAAACGACTACGAACATATTAAAAATATGTTCGTAGTTTCGCGATATTACGGTTCTGTCCCCGTGTGGAGGGTTAATGCCCCCACTGTATCCTAGGCTTCGGCATAGATATGTAATGCAACGGGTCGGCAGGACCGTATTTTTTATATTGATTTAGAACTTGACTCTGTAAAGACCCTGTAAATGACCCTGTAAATGGGAAAATTTAGCAATATAAATATTATTTTATGTATCGCTTATCGTATTGATTGAGTAATGAAACGTGCGATATAGTTTAGTGATTATGCAAAGTACAATTCTCAAAGTTATGTTTTGACGTTCGGGATAAAACTCTTTTTCCTCTTACTGAACTATCTGAATTTTTCAGATAGTTGCATCTTCTTGTATTTCTTCTGATTCGTAATAATGGAAGCCTTTTTATCTTTTTGTATATTAATCTGAATATTGATTTGGGTAAGAGAGTGTACGTTAAATATAATTATGGTTTGAGATGGTTATTCTAATGTAAATGTAATACTTCACTTAACTTATCTCCAATAATTTTCTTCTCATTACTACCAATAGTAGACAATCTCACCAATGAAATTCCGTACAACTCTAAAATACGATCCTTTTTAATATCACGTTCTGATTGACTTGTGCCCGATTTATGGAATGTATAACCATCCGTCTCAATAGCCAATACCGGTTGTTTACTCACACGATTATAAATTAGAAAATCAATATGAGTATTTATATTTGCAGCATATTTGCTTTCCTTTTCATTCAATAGAGAATAATCCTGAATCAACATATAGAGTGGTAAATGGCAAATGGTATTCAAATGACGCATATTGATATTCTCTTTCAGAATATCTTCAAGTAAGGCGAATGTAAGATTCTCGGAATCGTATTCGGATATTTTCTTGTGTTTCTTCAAATAGGCAATTCGGGCATCTGTATATTGCTCATATAGATAATCGAATATAGAATGAATCTTACTGGTGGAAACAGTACCATTGTTATATTCGATATAAGCAATCAAATCGCTGATATTGCAGTCTTTGGGTTGTTCGTTTCCCGATACGACTAAATAGAATTGTGACTTAGCCCGCGAAACAGCAACATTGAGCAGGTTTGGATCGTCGGAAAAGGAAGTGATGACATCGTCGACAGTAGTCATGATGATAGCATCCTTTTCTCTTCCCTGAAACTTATGGACTGTTACAACGTCAATATCCTCTTCAAGTGCGGATTTTACTGCATCTACTTGTTTGTTATATGGAGCTATGACGCCAATTTCATCTGTTTCATAAGATAGATTCGGTAGTACTTTCTGCCAGTCAATGTTAGTTATCTCTTAATTTAGCTTCTATCTCTTCAATGGTAGGCATGGTACCTTCCACTTTTTCGGGATAGAACTTCTCCAGATCATATTCGGAAATACCCAAAGGTTGGCTGCTCGACTCCAAAGCATACTGGGCTTGTATGCGGTCTTTCTCTTTGCAAATCAGTAAGCCGATGGTTGGGTTATCCCGTCCTTCCTTACGCAGCAAATGATTGCAAGCTACCACATATCCACCTAATTGACCGATGTCGGCAAAAGCAAATTTACCGATCTTTACCTCTACCACTACATAGCAGGAAAGCGAAAGATTATAAAAGAGTAAGTCGATAAAGTTTTCCGTTTCGCCTATTTCTAAACGATATTCTTTGCCCACATAAGCGAAACCCGTACCCAGTTCAATCAGGAATCGGGTAATGTTATTCAGTAGAGCATCTTTGAGCAATCGTTCATTGTAACGCCCAGTTATACCCGTGAAAGCAAAATTGTAGGGGTCTTTGGTCAACTCCTGTGCAAGGTCGCTCATCGCATCAGGCAATGTTTTTGTAAAGTTAGTCAGTGCCTTGCCCTGCCGCTCATAAAGGTCGGTGCTAATGAAATTGAGCAGCATACTACGACTCCAGCCATTCTCCACCGTCTGGTGAACATAGAACAGAGCTTTGTCTATATCGTCTTTCACTTTATCCATTATCAAGCAATGGTGTCTCCATGGGACTTCAAATATTCCACCAACTTGGTGGAATAATTCCGTTTCATTTTTTCCACCAAATTGGTGGAAAGTTTTCAGAGCATCCTTGTATAACAAATAAAACTTCCTACAATAGTAAATATTGCTCTTTGACAAACCAGCCGCATTGGGTATAGCTTCACGTAAATCTTTGCTCAATCGAGTGATAACACTTTCGCCCCAGCGTTCTTCTACGTGCAATTCAACAATGTCACGACCTAAAAGCCAGTTGAATTTCAACTGTTCCACATTTACTTTCACCGCTGCCTTTATTTGGCTTTGACGATAGCGACCGCAAAGGTCTTTCACCCATTGCAGATATTCTTTATCAAGTATGTTTATTGACTTGTTCATCGTAATCTATAATACTTCAGTTGCGTTAATTTTTAGTTCTCCTGACATCAGCTTCGGGAGAAGTGTGTCGCGTAGAATTGTTAACCTAATACTTTCCTGTTCATTTCTTAGTATTTGGTCGAAATACGGTTTATTTATCTGCCTATTTTTGTAAAACAGATGATTCTTATTGTTATATGTATTGTATCTTATCCGCATTTTAATTAATGTATTTACGATGAGATAGTTTTTTGTCATTGTGATTAATGTTTATTTATGTACTCACTTTAAGTTCTTAGAAACTTTTAATGAGGTTGATGCAAAAGTAGAAAATAATTTCCATAGTGCTGTCGTACTTTAAATGAGAAGTAAATGTAGGCATTATTATTGATGTGATTGTTATAGTTGGAGTAAAATTTATTCTTTTGGTTGTTAGAATATGCAGAAACTCCTATTCTAAAAAAATATGATTTGCAATGAACATTCTAATGCAAGTTTAATACTTCACTTAACTTATCTCCAATAACTTTCTTCTCATTACTACCAATAGTAGACAATCTCACTAACGGAATTCCGTACAACTCTAAAATATGATTCTTTTTAATATCACGTTCTGACTGACTCGTCCCCGATTTGTGGAATGTATAACCATCTGTTTCAATAGCCAATACCGGTTGTTTGCTCACACGATTATAAATTAGAAAATCGATATGAGTATTTATATTTGCAGCATATTTGCTTTCCTCTTCATTCAATAGAGAATAATCCTGAATCAACATATAGAGTGGTAAATGGCAAATGATATTCAAATGACGCATATTGATATTCTCTTTCAGAATATCTTCAAGTAATGCAAATGTAAGATTCTCGGAATCGTATTCGGATATTTTCTTGTGTTTCTTCAAATAGGCAATTCGGGCATCTGTATATTGCTCATATAGATAATCGAATATAGAATGAATCTTACTGGTGGAAACAATGCCATTGTTATATTCGATATAAGCAATCAAATCGCTGATATTGCAGTCTTTGGGTTGTTCGTTTCCCGATACGACTAAATAGAATTGTGACTTAGCCCGCGAAACAGCAACATTGAGCAGGTTGGGATCGTCGGAAAAGGAAGTGATGACATCGTCGACAGTGGTCATAATGATAGCATCCTTTTCTCTTCCCTGAAATTTATGGACTGTTGCAACATCAATATCCTCTTCAAGTGCGGATTTTACTGCATCTACTTGTTTGTTATATGGAGCTATGACGCCAATTTCATCTGTTTCATAAGATAGATTCGGTAGTACTTCCTCTTTGATAACATCTATTTCCCGTTGATTCATGTGACTGCGGGAGTGATTACCTTTGGCTGTCCGTATGGCACAAATGACATCCTCTTCTCCTTTATCACGTGTCATGATGACAAGATCTCCACCATAAAATTTCTGATTACAGAAGTTGATAATTCGGGGATGGCATCGATAATGTTCCCGTAACAAGGTCTGCGGTATATTCGGAATAACTTTGCAGATGGATTGCAAAAAACTCATATTGGCACAATCATATTCCGGCTTAATCAGGCACGCATTAGCGATAAAGTTTAGCTTTTCCTTATTTTCTTCCGTGACCACATTGGGAAGTTGCATGGTGTCACCGACAATGATTGCATTTTTAGCACATGACAAGGCTAAAGCTCCGGTCTCAACGGAAACCTGTGATGCTTCGTCCATAATGATATAATCATATACGGCATCTCGTTGCAGACTGCTTAATGATGAAAAGGTCGTACTTAAGATAATAGGGTATTCTTTCTGTACCTCTCGCCAATTATTTTTTAGATCAGGGAGCGTAAAGATAGGCTTGTCATGATTATTGCCATAGGTATGAAATAACTGATTCTTTAGATATTTCATTGATGTATCGGCCATTTGTCTAGCCATTTCTGCTGCATCTTTGTTGGCAAGTTCCTTTTCTAATGTGTCTATTTCAACTTCCAGTTCTGCATACTTTGTTTGGTAGAATAAGATTTGGAAGTCGGCGATAATCAAACTCATCTCCCGTTTATAAAAACCTTTATCGGGGATTTTACAAATCGCTTTGCTCCTGAATTTAAAGAAGAACCATTTCAACCGTTGAATAAAAGCTGCTATTCCCCGAAGACTTGATGATTGTTCTTTTTCTGCAAATTGTTGACATTCATTCCATAAATTCAGAAGGTCTGCCGAACTGGAATTTTTCCGTTGTTGGAAAGTAAATTCTTTTGTTCCGAACTCTTGCTGATAATGTTGCCACTCTATTTTTAAAGCTTGTATTTCCTGTCTTGCCATGGCAAGGCGTTCCTGTTTGGAAAATATGCTTTTTAGTTCTTCTGTCTGATGATGTATCTGATCGAGAAATTGAGGTTGGTCGGCATCCACATCATGCCATGACTCAAAGTGCTCCGGATATTGTTTTTCCTCTTCTTGAGTCTCGATGAATTTCTCTTTGTTAGCTGTGCTGCCAAGCAATGCAACAATGAATCCCATATCGTATTTGGATAACTTCTCAAGTACATTGACGATGGCGGAGTTATTATTAGATACTACCTGAACAGTCTTACCACGCACAAGGATATTGGCAATGATGTTCAGAATCGTTTGGGTCTTTCCGGTTCCTGGAGGTCCTTGCACAACACTGATTTGATTCTCAAAAGCTGCCTGGACTGCTTTTTGCTGGCTTGCATTACAACCGAAAGGAAAAATCAAGGTTGAGGCAGGCTGGGTCTGCATTTTATATTTTTGAGGATTCAGATATACAGCAATAGCTCTGTTGTTTGCGATGAAATGAATCTTTTCATATTGTTTTGCCAATAGCTTCGTTCCGTCATCAGCTTTCAATTCGTTCGCATCGGCAACTTTCTTCAAATATTCGAATATACTTTTCGAACGACTCTCTCCCAAGCATGATTCGATAATTTCTAAGTCCTTTTCTCTGTAATCATACTCTTTACCATTCAGAAAACGAATGTGCCAATAGTTGTGTGATCCGGCCTTAAAAATAGATAAGGCTTTGATGTTTGATAAAGTTCTCCCTTTACTGATTATTTGATAATTATTGGGGTCCGGTTTGTCCGGATCAGTCAGCCAAAGGACATTTTCTTCTTTGTAAGTATACGCACTGGGAACATTCCGGAATACTACCTTATAGTTGCCATTATGATTTTGGCAACTTTCTATTTCAGGAGTCTTGATTTGACCTTTTATAATAATCAGATTTTCGGAAGTATCTATCATAGGCTTGTGTGTAAATATAATAAGTCATGCTGCTGTTTTTATTTATTATTTAGGATATAAAAGTAAGAATATTTTCCAGAATATCAAAGCTGAAGTAGAAAAAACAGTGAATGACTTTATTCAGCTTTGTATTGTTATAAATATAGAGTGAGATTCGGTTTGGGAGTATTGAACGTGATAAAAGAGATTTGTTTTGCCAATGAAATCATTATCTTTGCAAGGTATATATTAATGAACGAGGAGGATATTATGCTTGCATACACATATATTGAACACGGAAAGTTTGAATTGCAGGAGAAAGCAAGACCGGAAATAAAGGATTCACGGGATGCAGTCGTGCGTGTAACACTTGGTAGCATCTGCACCAGTGATCTTCATATTAAACATGGCAGTGTGCCGCGTGCTGTGCCCGGAATAACTGTCGGGCATGAGATGGTAGGTGTGGTAGAACAAGTAGGGGCTGATGTCACTTCGGTGAAGCCTGGTGACAGGGTGACTGTGAATGTCGAAACTTTCTGCGGTGAGTGTTTTTTCTGTAAGCATGGATATGTGAATAACTGTACTGATCCTAATGGCGGTTGGGCTTTAGGTTGTCGAATTGATGGCGGTCAGGCGGAATATGTCAGAGTTCCTTATGCGGATCAAGGTTTGAATCGTATTCCGGATACAGTGAGTGATGAACAAGCTTTGTTTGTCGGTGATGTGCTTGCAACAGGTTTTTGGGCAGCATGCATCTCGGAAATAACCGCGGAAGATACTGTTCTTATCATCGGTGCCGGACCTACCGGGATTTGTACTTTGTTGTGTGTGATGCTGAAGAA